>Ga0134128_10002539_pt1 | contig 22535 bp, 22 predicted proteins | sample KB31754_FD_96462 | JGI IMG/M metagenome (GOLD analysis project Ga0134128, IMG submission 96462) | Terrestrial soil microbial communities with excess Nitrogen fertilizer from Kellogg Biological Station, Michigan, USA - KB3-175-4 | ecosystem: Environmental > Terrestrial > Soil > Unclassified ... | reverse complement strand
GCTTTGCGGGCTGGCTACTGCAAAGAAGCATTACCAAGAAGCTCACGTTGGGCGGAGAAACGTATTTTCAATCCGCACAGGACATGGGGGCGCGCGAGACGACGTTCATAGACGGAGGGGGGTATTACTATTTCACTCCCAACCTGCAATTGTTATTTATGAGCGGGCATACTGTAGCGGGCGAGTCGCACACAACTGGCTATTTGGGTCTGTACTATACGTGGTAAAAGCTTCGCGACGTTCTCCGCTTGCCATTGGCTGATTTATTGTTTTCGCAGAACTTGCGGAACGGCTTCTACTTTTCCATTAATAATGCTGCGGTAGGCGGCGTCGAGGATCTCCTGATTCTGCCAGCCTTCCTCGCCGGGCGCGCGGAACCTGGCTTTACCTTCCATGGCAGCGGCAAATTCATCAACTTGAAGCGTATAGGCAAGATTATTGGAGAAGGTTTCAGCTTTTACGAGAGAGCCGCCACGGGTCAATTCCAGATTGATGGGTTGTTCCACGTTCAGGGCGGCCTCGGCCTTAAAAACACCGCTACCCCCAATAATCTCCAGCGGCGTGCGGTAGTCGGTGCGGAAAGAAACTAAAGCCGAGGCGAGCGTGCCTCGGGAGAACTCAAGCGTCAGGATTCCAGAGGCTTCCACATCTCCGGAAAGCGCATCGGAAGCGGCGCTTGCGCTCACGCGCACTACTTCGTCGTTCAAAATATAGCGAAGGGTATCAATGCAGTGAACGCCCACATCAGCAATCGGCCCGCCTCCGGCAATGGAGCGATTGCTCATCCATTTGCGTGGGTGTGTGGGACCGACCATAAAAGTAAATTCTGAACGCGCCATTACCGGAGCGCCTATGTCTCCGGCGGCAACTCTCTCGCGAAGATGCACAACCGTGGATGCAAAACGGAATACATGGGCGACGCCAAAAAAAACTTTGGCTTTGCGGGCGGCTTCCACCATTTGTTTGCACTCCGCCGCGTTCATTCCTAGTGGCTTCTCGCAGAGCACAGGCTTGCCATACTGGACTGCTGTCAGCACTTCGTGCAAATGGCAGGAATTTGGCGTGGTGATCAGCACGGCGTCGACTTCGGGGGATCGGCACAAATCTTCGACGGAAGTAAAAGCGTTGGGAATGTTGTATTCCTTCGCCGATTGCGCAGCTGCCGCGGCATCGCGGCGGGTCAAGGCGGTCACCCGGCAATTTTTGGAGAGCTCAAAACCCGGCATCAGCCGTTTCACGGCGTGAAGCCCGAACCCGACGATGCCAAAGTTCACCACTCCTGATCCTCACTTGGTAATGAATATAGAGCTGGGGCTTTCCTTGCCGCTGGCGAATTGCGATATGTCAATAGATGCGCTGTTCGTCGTCGTGCCCAGCGCGCCGGTTGAGCTGTCAAAGGTAAATTCATTAATCGAATCGCTGGTCTGGTTGAGAGAGACTAGAAATTTTCCGCCCAGCTCAAAGGTGATGGCCACAATGCTCTGCGTCGCGGGAAAAGGCGATCCAACAAGGGCGGATGGCGCTCCCGATGTAGCGTCTACGGAAAACGCGGAGATATTCGCGGACGCAAAATTTGCCACGTAAAGGAACTTTCCCGAGGGATCGAAGGTCAATGAAACCGGATCGCTCCCAACGGGGACAGGCGTCTGAGGAATCCGGGTGAGCGCGCCGGCGGAACCAATTATGAATCCCGAGATCGTGTTGTCGCGCGAATTGGCTACATACAAAAATTCCCCAGACACTACCAATGCGGAAGGCGCATTGCCGGCAGGGAAGGGCGATCCCGCAACCTTTTGCAGCGAGCCATCGCTGCCCACAGCAAAGGCGGAAACGGAAGCTACATTGGAGTTCGTGGCATAAAGAAATTTGCCCGAAGGATCTATAACAAGGGCCGTGGGGCTGGGGTCGGCAGGGAAGGGCGACCCGGTAATTTCTTTGAGGGTACCCTGCGAAGGATCAATCGCGTAAGCAGAGACGCTGTTTGAACCTACATTCCCAACAAATAAAAACTGCCCCGAGGCATCCATGGTCATAGGGCCGGGACTGATTCCCGCCGCTGTGCGCGGCAATATTTCCGCAAGCATTCCGGTGGAACGATCTACCTTCAGGAGCGAGATGGTGTTCCCGGCCTGGTTCGTCGTATACGCGAATGTCCCCGACTGGTTCACCACCACAGTCGCGGGAGAATTTCCCACCGGAAATGGCGAACCGATCACATTCGTAAGGGCCCCGGTATTGCTGTCGAGGCGCACAGTGGAAACGCCGTTTCCTTGTGTTGATGAGACATAAACCAATTGGGTATTGGGTGAGCTACAGCCGTAAAGGCCGAAGAGCAAGAATAAAACCACCCATAGATTGCGTTTTGTCGCCATTCCTGCTTCCTTTGTCCGAATCATTTGCGCCATTACAACCTGGAAATTGTGCGGAGAGCGTTACGGAAGCCGGCGCCGCTTGCGCCCTATTCTGCCGAGATTGTACGTGATTCCCACAGAAAGCCGGAGATCCCGTTCGTCGTTACTGAACACGTGCGTCAACATGTAGTCCGCCTGTATGGCGCGGAAGGAAATGTGATGCGTCAGTTCATATTCAACACCGCCGCCAAAGCTGTATCCGAATGCCGCTTCGGAGAATCCGTTATTCGGTTCATTCGGTATGGCCACGCGGGTTTTCACTCTTCCAAGCAAGCCTTGGCCATAAACCGTAAGATGATTGTGCGGCCAGGCAAGCCGCGGGCCCGCCATGGCGTCGTAATACTTAAAGCTGGAACCCCACAGGCCGCCGATTTCCCCAACCGCTCCAAAATAAGGCGTGATGTTGAACGTAAACCCAGCATTGCCGCCACTCAGGCCGGAATCGTCCGCAAAGCCGAGCTTTTTGCTGCCGAACCGCATGTAAGAGTAATTCCCGGAAAATTGCAGACGCGGCGCTGTTTGCGCGGCTGAACTGCCGGTCAAAATGAAAAAGAAAACAATGGAACAGAGAATCACCGCAGCATGGCGGAGCGATCTGGAGATCAAAAAACACCCTCCCGCACGAAGTGGCCAACGCGAACGCTTACCGATTTCTTTATGAAACCCAACCAGCCAGCAAAGTTGCGCACAAATAGATTGGAACCTGTCCCTGTAAGAATAAAGCACAAAACCGATTAGTGGTAGCCCACCGAATTCAGGAATGCCAAGAGGCGGATTCGCGGAGATTATTTGGTTGCCAGGGCGGTGGCGAGAGATTCGAAAATTCTGAGACCCTCAATGCATCCCAGCTCCGGCGCGCTGGCACGTTCGGGATGGGGCATCATGCCCAGAATGTTGCGGCCGGCATTGCAGATTCCGGCAATGTTATCGAGCGAGCCGTTGGGATTTGCTGGCGCAGTGATTTCTCCGGCGGCGGTGGAATAACGAAACACGATGCGCTGCTCGCGTTTCAGCTCGGCCAGCGTGCTCTCATCGCAAAAATAGTTTCCTTCCATGTGAGCGATGGGAATGGTGAGAACTTCGCCCTGGCGGCAGGCGCTGGTGAACGGGGTATCTGCATTTTCTACGCGCAAATGGACTGGCTGGCAGATGAATTTGAGGCCCACATTGCGCAGGAGAGCGCCAGGTAAAAGTCCCGACTCGCAAAGAATCTGGAAGCCGTTGCAAATGCCTAGGACAAGTCCTCCGCTGGCTGCGAATTTGCGCACCGATTCCATAACCGGAGAAAATTTGGCGATTGCACCGGTCCGCAGATAATCGCCGTAAGAAAATCCGCCCGGCACAATAATGACATCGCAGTTTTCCAGATCATGCGATTCGTGCCATAGGATAGCCGCGTTCTGGCCGGAGACCTGCTGCGCCGCCCAGTATGCATCGTGATCGCAATTGGAGCCGGGAAAGGTGATAACGCCAAATTTCATGAGGAAATCCGCAAAATCTGGATAAAGTTTAACATGGGAGGCGGCCAGGGTTTTGACAAGTAGTGTCCCGGTTTGGACAAAGCCGAAAAAGCATGTCATATCGACGTTGAGCGAGCGAAGACGGAGAGGCCTTACGGGCGTGGGAAGCCAGCAATGCCGAGAGCAGGATCGCAATTCCTGTCAGCGCTAACAATGAGTTCGACTGTCGTAAGGTCCCGCACAGCTAAAGCTGTTCGGGAGACATGCTTTTGAAGGGGTTGCAAAACTGGATAGGGTCAATTTGCAACTGAGCCACTACCTTTTGACCGCATGGCTTTACTTAATTCCACGCAGCATTGAAAATATTAAATCGCGCAGTTGCATAGTGAGCGCGGAACAGTTCCGAAATTAACCCAAGAGGAGCATCCTTATATGTCAGCCAGTGGCGAACTCATCCGGCTCATGAATTACATTGACGATATCAGCGCAACTCTGCGGCGCATCAGCGCTACAGTCCCCGTGATCGATGTAGAGGAGCGCAAAAGGCTGGCCGAACATTTGCGCGCGGCGGGAACAGGCTTCACTGCTCTATTGAATCAGCTGGAAAAAGGGGCCTGATTTGGCCGAAGTTCCCGCTGCGGGCGTTGCGGACGCCGGGCATCCGGCTGGCGCTGTCATCATTGCCGTGATCGGCGCCGGCAATTTGGGACGAAGGATCGCCTGGACCGCCGCTTTGGCTGGCTATCCCACCGTACTTGAGGACATACTTCCTTCTGCATTGCGCCGGGCGCAGGAAGGGATCCAAGACAATCTCCAAGAATCAATCAAAGCAGGCAAATGCTCCCCTGCGGACGCTGAGGGGGCAACTCGCCGCCTTATCTTCACAGAACATATTGACCAAGCCGTCCGGCAGGCTGACCTGGTCATTGAATCTGTTCCCGACGAGTTGGAATCGAAGCTGGAAATTTTCACGTTGCTCGATAAGATATGCCGCCCTGCAACCATCCTGGTGACCACCAGTATGGCGTTCACTCCGGATGATATTACAGACGTGACCTACCGCCCGGACCGCTGCACCGGAATGCGCTTTTCGCCCACCGGCTTCTTTCAAAAATTGGAGATTGTGCGTGGAACAGAGACTAGCGAACATACTATGTCTCTGGTTACATCTGTGGCGCAGGAAATGGGCCGAAAATCAGGACTGAAGGTCATTCCGCCTCAGGAGATATCCCGCTTGGCGGGCGCAACAGAGCTATAATCTACTCTCGCTGGGCAAATATCCGCCAATGCCCGGTTTGTGGGGCGGCTTCACTTAATAATGGCACTGCTTTGGCTGCGAGTTGCGCTCGTTTGTTACACCGTGGGATTGTTGTATGCCCTGGTAGCGCTTACCCGCGCCAGTAGTTGGCTGGAGCGCGTCGCGCTCCATGCCGCCTACCTCGGCATGGTCTTTCAATTTGTATCTCTCACAGAAGGCTTCCGGCTCTCCGGTCAATTTTCACTTGCATCGGCGCATAGCGCAGAGTCGGTCCTGGCCTTCCTGATCATGGCGATCTTCATGATCGTTTATTTGATCTACAGAACTACTTCGCCGGGAATCGTGATCTTTCCGGTAGTATTTTTGCTGGTTTTTGTGGCCTGTACAGGCGAGCAGGCATTTATGCGAATGCTTCCCGGAATGCGTGAAGGCTGGCTGATCGCCCATATTACCCTGATCTTTGCCGGATATGCCGCGCTGATTCTCAGCTTTGGCAGCAGCTTGATTTATTTATTGCAGGAACGTTCGCTCAAATCGAAAAAAGCCAGCGGAATGCTGGCGCAATTGCCGGCATTGGAAGTTCTGGACCAGATGAGTTTTCGTTTGCTCCTCTTCGGCTTTCCATTTATGACCCTCGGCCTCATTGCGGGCGTGATCGTTGAAGAAGCAACGTACGGGCATGTTGCTTATCTCGATCCTAAATTTTTGCTGTCGATTCTGATGTGGGCGGTGTATTTGCTCTTGTTGTATACCCGCTGGAGCGCTGGATGGCGCGGACGCCGCGCTGCCTATTTGGCCACGGGGGCATTTGCGGCCGCGGTCATTGCCTGGGCGGCCAATTACTTTAGCGCGATTCACCGGTTTGTGAGGTCATGAATTTTCAGCTTATCGGCGTAAACCACAAGACTGCCCCGGTCGAGGTGCGCGAAAAGTTCAATATCCCGGAATCGAAAATTCCTGAAGCGCTTCGCCATCTGCAAGCGCACCCCGGCGTGGACGGGGGCATTATCCTGTGTACCTGCAACCGCGTGGAAATCCTGGCGCAGACGACGAATGGAAGCGCCGATTTGCGGACCTTCCTGGGCCGCCATTTCCAGTTGGATACAAATCTGTTCTCGGAACATTTGTATGAATTGCGCGAACAGGAAGCCGTCCGCCACGTTTTCCGCGTGGCATCAAGCCTGGATTCTATGGTGGTGGGAGAACCACAAATCCTGGGCCAGGTGAAAGAAGCGTATGCCACGGCCCGCGCCTTGGGCGCGGTGCAGCCCCACCTCGAGCAGTTGATGACGCGGGCTTTTGCCGTGGCCAAGCGTGTCCGCACGGAAACCGCGATTGGAAGCTCGTCGGTTTCTGTCGCTTCCGTGGCTGTGGACTTGGCCAAAAAAATATTCGGATCGCTTAAAGGCAAACACGTCTACCTGGTGGGCGCGGGCAAGATGAGCGAATTGGCAGCGCGCCATCTGTTAAGCAATGGCGCTGCCTCCATTTTCGTGGCCAACCGTACGCACGAACGCGCGGTTGAGCTGGCGCAGAAATTTGATGGCGAAGCCATTCTTTTTGAACAGCTCTACGAAACCTGCGACCGCGCCGATATTGTAATCACTTCTACCGGCGCGCCTCACGCCATTTTCCGGCCGGAACACGGAGCGCTTTTTCTGACTCGCCGCAAAAACCGGCCCATGTTCTTTATTGATATTGCAGTGCCGCGCAACGTCTCGCCGGAGATGAACGGCCTCGACGGTATTTTTGTTTATGACATTGACGATCTTCAGCAGGCAGTTTCCTCGAATGTCGCGGACCGCCGTAAGGAAGCGGAACACGCGGAGCGGATCATCAATTCAGAAATCGAGCGTTTTCAGGGGCGCCTGCAAACTCTCGAAGTTGTACCCACCATCGTCTCATTGCAGGACCACTTCGAAACCATCCGGCAGGCGGAGATCGACCGCGTGCGCGGGCGTTTAGGGCAGTTGTCTTCCGAGCAAGAACGGGCGCTGGACACCCTGACCCGAGGCATCATAAACAAGATCATGCATACGCCGATGCGGACACTTAAGACCGCCGCGCGGGAACCGGAAGCGACAACGCTCATTGACGTGGTCCGGCGGTTGTTCAATCTGGAAAACAAGAATGGGACAAAATCAGGTGGCGCGGCCGGAGGCAGCTAATGGCGTTAATGCGTATTGGCTCCCGGGGATCACAACTCGCGCTGTGGCAGGCGAATCACATCGCGGTTTTGATTCGCGAACAGGGCCACGAAGCGGAAATTGAAATCATCCACACCACCGGAGATAAAATCCGCGATGTGGCTTTGGCCAAAGTCGGCACCAAAGGGATGTTCACCAAGGAAATTGAAGATGCGCTGACCGCAGGGGCGATTGACCTCGCCGTGCACAGCCTTAAAGACTTGCCCACCGAGCTTTCCCCTAAGTTTGAGCTTGCCGCAATTCCAAGGCGCGAAGATCCGCGCGATGTGCTTTGCTCGGCGAAATATTCGAGCATTCAGGAGTTGCCTCAAAATGCCCATGTAGGCACCAGCAGTTTGCGCCGCCAGGCGCAATTAAAGGCTTCCCGTCCCGACCTTCGGGTGCATTCATTGCGCGGCAATGTAGACACGCGCTTACGAAAGTTACAGGAGGGAGAATACGATGCGATTATCCTGGCGGTTGCAGGCGTAAAACGCTTGGGCAGAACAGAGCTGGTCCGGCAGATCATTCCTGAAGATGTTATGTGTCCTGCGGCGGGGCAAGGCGCGCTGGCGATTGAGGTCCGCTGCGGCGACAATGAAACGAAAAAGCGGCTCAGCTTCTTAAATGATCCGGAAACTTTTTCCGCCACAACCTGCGAACGCGCGCTTCTACAAACATTGGGAGGCGGCTGCCAGGTTCCCATCGGAGCGCTTGCCGTTAACCGTAATGGGCACCTTCATCTGCAAGCAGTTGTTGCTCATCCCGAGGGAAGTGAGATACTCCGGGAATCCGGCGAGGGCAATGACCCGAAGGAATTAGGAAGGTCGCTAGGCGCGGCATTGCTGCGAAAAGGCGCCCAACGGATTTTGGAAGCCGTTTATTCCGGAGCGGTTCCGGTGCCGGAACAGCCATAATCTTCGCGGCGAAGTTGACGGAAAACTCTGTGCGCTGTTTTCGCCTTCTAACTAGGAAGGGTTCCCTGTGATGCCGATCATGCAGTACCGGCGTGGAAATGCAATTGTTCTTTATTTTGTATTTTTCGGTCTGTTGCTGCGCTCTTCTCCGTTCCTCGCGCAAAATATTGCTCAATCAGCCGCGCCGCCGCTACCGCCCAAGCATCCCGTCAAGGTCTATCACGATGGAAGTATTCGCGATATCTCCGCCATTGGAAACCGGAATGTGGGATGCGGCCAGGGGCTGGGCAATTGGTACAGCCTGGAAAAGCAGATTGCGATGGGAAAGTCCTATGCGGCGCAGGTGGAACAAAGCAGCAAACTGATCAAAGATCCGGTCATAACGGAATACGTCAACCGCCTGGGGCAGAACCTGGTGCGCAACTCAGACGCGCAGGTACCCTTCACTATCAAAGTGATTGATTCGAGCGATATCAACGCCTTTGCCCTACCAGGCGGCTTTTTTTATGTTGATTCCGGATTGATCCTCGCGGCCGACGACGAAGCGGAACTGGCGGGAGTGATGTCCCATGAAATTGCGCATGTGGCGGCGTGCCATGCGGCGCGCCAAAATACGCGGGGAGAACTGATGAGTCTCGCCACCATCCCTCTAATCATGGTCGGAGGGCCGGTAGGTTATGCCGTGCAAAATGTCGCCGGTCTCGCATTGCCACTGGGATTTTTGAAGTTCAGCCGCGGGTTCGAGGCCCAGGCCGATTATTTGGGCGTGGAATACATGTACAAAGCGGGATATGACCCTGAGGCGTTGACCGCATTTTTTGAGAAGGTGGAAGCTCTACAAAAGAAAAAGCCCGGTATTCTGGCCAAGTCATTTTCCACGCATCCGCAAACGCCGAAGCGCATTGAGAAAACGCAGGATGAGATCAATACAATTCTCCCAGCGAAAGCTCAATACAAACTGGATACGTCAGAATTTGAAGACGTGAAAGCGCGGCTGGCGAAATTGGAAAACCGCCGCAAGTTGTCTCCGGAGGAAAACGCGAACCGCCCAACCCTGCGGCGGCGCCCCGAGCCCAACAACACTGACGATGGAGGACGGCCTACGCTGAAACGCCGCAGCGACAATCCCGACGATTGATTAGTGTTATTGAGAATCTATTGGTTCGGTGAGTTCGCCTAAGAGTGTGCCTTCTGCAATGGCTCTGACCAGTTCGCGATCGGCTTCCAAAAAATCGAAAAAAGGCAGATGGCTTCGTTCCGCCCATTGAATGTCGCGGAAGATGATATTTTGTAATTCGTTTTGATATTCCTGCACCACAAAAAAACGCAGCTCCACCCGCGCCCCATTGGGATATTCATGCACAATCCGGGAAACTTCATCCCCAATTTCAGCGTTAATGCCCAACTCTTCCTGTAATTCCCGGTAAATGGCTTGCACAGGCTGCTCGCCTTCCTCAATCTTGCCTCCCGGAAACTCCCATTTCAGCGGCATGGTCTGGTGGCGGCTTCGCTGGCATACGAGAATACGTCCATTCTGGATGATGATGGCGGCGACGACTCTCTTCATACGCGATCCAATAGTGAATTTTCAGGAACTGCCGGCTCCGGCTGGCGGCTTTGTTCCGGGTCAATGCAGCTCGTAAATGTAAAGGCGAATGCCGCAAGACCGCTGGGGCAAATCAATTCCAACGTGTGTTCCCCGAAGCTCGCGTTGTTCACCAGAAAATACATCCGGGCATTTTGGACAGCAATATAACTTTCTTCGCGATCATTTTTCGTGCGGAAGCGCACATCCGAAGTTGCCTGCCGTGATGAGAGCGGTTTGCCATCCTGCAGGATGACGACTTCGTTCACATCCTTGCGGGGCGAAGCCATCACCAGATTGGCCGAAGCCGCCGAATACCGCAGCTTGATGCAATGCCCGCCTTCTTCCGCGGCTTCGACGTATTCGGCTGTCGAAGCCCACTTGCCTTGCAAATAAAAGCAGTTTTCCTGCAAAGAGCCAGCTTCGGGATAGCTGTACTCTGCGATCTGGTCTTCGCGGAACCCGCCGGCATTTCCAATTCTGCCACGCCGGTTTCCGAGATAAATCTCAGGAGTGGCGGGATAGCAGACCGCGCCCGGAGCATCTTCGGCGCGCCGGGGAACGCACAAAGAGGGTAAGGAAACGTTGGAGTCAATTTCGCGCAGCAATTCCTGAATGACCTGCTCGGTTTCTCCATAGCTGCCTTCGCCAAAATGGACAAAGCGCAGGTAGCCGTCCTTATCCAGCAAATATTTGGTCGGCCAGCAGCGGTTGCCAAAGGCTTTCCACAATTCGTAGTTGCTATCGAGCACCATGGGATAAGTGAGGCCAAATTCCCGGATGGCGCGTTCCACATTGGATTCGTACTGCGCGAAGGTGAATTCCGGCGTGTGGACTCCAATTACGGTTAATCCTTTGTCTTTATAGCGCTCATGCCAGGCCTGCACATACGGCAGTGTACGGATACAATTCACGCAGGTATAGTCCCAGAAGTCCACCAGCACGGCCCGCCCACGCAATTGGCGGAAGGTCAACGGCGGCGAATTGAACCACACACGCCCGATCTCTGGCGCGCGAACCTGACCTTTTTCTACTCTCATTTTGTCTGCATTCCGCGGATATCGGTGACCATGCCGGTGATTTCTATCTTAATTGTGTAGCTGGAGCCGGAGTGCCGCTTCGTTTCCTTCGGCGGCCATTTCGCGAGAGAAGTCCTCTTCTCGCGAAAGAGACCTTATCCCCGCAGGTCTGGGGAATATTTCCGGGTGAATGCAAGCGGCAAGCGCGTGTAATCCCTGAATAAGCGTAGGAGCGGGAGTGTTCAGGTACTCATCGCGTATGCAAAACACCCGGTCAGTTTGCGCGGCATGAAGCTTCTCCCATGCGCGGTCGCGGATCACTTTGCGGAGCGGTACCCTGTCTCCTGCTCCGCACCAAGCGGCAATAATTACATCGGGATTTTCCGCGGCAATGGCCTCAACTGAAGTTTTTGCCCCGGGAATTCCAATAAATTCTCCGCCGGCGGCTTCGACCAGTTCCGCCACCCAATATTGTGAATGTATGAGCGGCTTGCCCCACTCTTCGCAGTAAACGCGCGGCCGCGACGGCGCAGACTTGCTTCTTTGCCGCACCTCTTCAATCCCGCGCTGCATACTTTCAACTACTGAATGGCCGCGTCCCGGTTCGCCCATAATTGCGGCAATCATCGCAATATCGGAATAAACGTCATTCAGATTACGAGGGGCCAATCCCAGGAATGGCCTGCCTGCTTTCAGAATCTCAATCACTGATTTTTCTTGATAGGGAACAGACGCGATAACCAGGTCAGGGTCGGCTGCGATGATCTGCTCCGCGCTGGCTGTCCAGGAGTCAGAAATAATGGTGCAGTGGTGATGACGGAGCTCCGGACAGACATCAACGCAATATTTTGTGCAGGCTACAAGGCAGTCTAATTTTCCTATCCCGGCCAGGATTAGAGTAGCGCTTGGTTGCAGGGAAGCTACGCGTTGCGGGAGGGAAGGAAACATGACTCTATAGTACGTTGGCTTACTCAGCGCCGCGCAAATCTACGCGGAAAATAAAACGAGCGTCCGGACTCTTTCGAGTCACTGGACGCCCGGGCAGCCCTCCCCCAGAACTGCTCGAATATGAAGATAGTTCTTGATTGTTTTTTCGAGAATGGCACTTAGGTGCCAGAGAGGCCCACCGTGGTGCCACGGTTTAGGCGTCAATAGCCTAAGGAATCGGCAGAGTTGTGGATTTCCCAGCCATACGCCCAGCATGATGGCAGCAGAACATTGCGGGAATTGCGAACGCACGAAAAACAATAATTCGTCAGTCTGCGCCGCTCGTGGCCGCCAGCGAATTGGCAGCAACTTCAACCCGGTTGCGGCCGTTGGCCTTAGCGCGGTAAAGAGCGGCATCGGCCCGCTGTAAAAGTGATTCATAGCCCGTAAAATCCGTGTCTGGCTTGGCGGAGAGGACTCCAAAGCTTGCGCTGATCGAAAGCTCTTCCGTTTCCGACTTGACCGGGTTTTCCGAGATCGAAAGCCGTATGCGTTCTGCTCCGGCCACAAGGTCCTCCAGCCCGCAATGCGGAAGGACAATCAAAAATTCTTCTCCTCCATAGCGTCCTACAAAATCATAATTCCTTACGGAGGCGACCATCCTCTGCGCAACCTCTCTCAATATGATGTCGCCTGTCAGGTGGCCATGCGAATCGTTGATTTTTTTGAAGTGGTCCACATCCGCCATGACAATTCCAAGCGGTGAAGCGGTGCGCTGATGCCGGGCGGTTTCTCTTTGCACGGTATCGAGGATGGCGGCGCGGTTCCAGAGGCCGGTTAGAGCGTCATGCGAGGCCTCGAATTGAAGCTTGTCCTGCGCGTTCAGCAACGCATCCTGAAGTTGCAGGATGCGGCTGCCGGCCCGCACCCGGGCGCGTAATTCGTCTACGTCGAATGGCTTGGTCAGATAATCGTCTGCTCCAGCATCCAGCCCTGCAACCACGTCCTGCTTTTCGTCTTTCGCGGTAATCAACACTACATAGCGGTAACGGCTATGTTGCAGGCCCCGAACCTTCCGGCAAATTTCCACTCCGTCCATACCGGGCATCATCCAATCAAGAATCGCCATTTGCGGAGCATTTTCGGCCTGGAGCGCAGTCCAGGCATCCGTGCCGTTTTCGACAGCCACGACAGAATAGTTCCATTTCTCAAGCCAGCTTTTCAGCACCCGCCGGAAAATAGGATCATCATCAGCAACGAGAATTGTGCTGGTGTCCATGGAGGCCTGGGGCAGGGAGAGGGAAGAGGCGAATTGAGGATCATTGGTCATTTAACGCACGCTCGCGGGATGCTCAATGGCCGAGTGCAGCGAGCTCAGGGCTTGTTCAAGCGAGATAAGAGTTTCCGGCGCGCGCGAAAGATCTTTTGCCCGCCCCATATCTTCCAATAGGCGCGCCGTTTCCGTGGCGTTGGGCGCGCCCAAATAACTCACTTCGCCTTTCAAGCTGTGGGCTGCGCGTTGCACCCCTTCCGCATTGCCGGCAACGATGGCTTCACGCACTTTTTCGAGCAGCTTGGGGTATTCGCTGAGAAAAATCTGGCAGAGCTCCTGGAGCAGCTCTTCGTCTCCGCCAATCCGATCCAGGGCCTGGGCCTTGGACCACGGTGACGGTTCAGCTTCAGATTTCGCAGGGCGCGGCGTCGAACTGGAACGCCGCAAGTCAGAGAGGGTTTCCTGGATATCGCTGAATCTCACTGGTTTTGGAATATAGCCATCCATTCCCGACCGCAGACATTCTTCGCGGTCGCCTTCCATGACCCGTGCGGTCATGGCGAATATGGGTAAATGTGTTCCGGTTGTTTTCTCATGCTCACGGATGGCCACGGTTGCCTCCAGGCCATCCAATTCAGGCATGAGCACATCCATGAAAACCAAATCAAATCGTTGCGTGGTGGCGAGAGCTACGGCGTCCCGCCCATTGGGCGCGATGGTCGGAAAATGGCCCATCTTTTCGAGCACGCGGACGATCAATGCCTGGTTTACGGCATTGTCTTCCGCAATGAGGATGCGTAATTTATGCGGCGATTCGCGTAAAGTGTGCCGCGTGATCAATGGAGCGTCGGCATTGCCCGAGCGGGTTGCGCCGAGAACGCCGCGGATGGCGTCCTGCAAATCGGAATTCAAAATAGGTTTCAGGAGATATGCGGCAATCCGCAATTTGCGGCAGCGCGCAGCCTCTCCGGGCTGCCCGGCGGACGTAAGCATGAGAGTGGCGGGACCTTTCAACTCCGTCCGCTCCATGATTTCGCTTGCTAATTGGAAACCGTCCATCTGAGGCATGCAGGCATCGAGCAGCATGACCTGAAATGGGGCGCCTTTTTTTTGCGCCTCTTCTAACGCGGCCAGCGCAGCGGGCCCGCTTTCCACGGCTGACGATCGCATGCCCCATCGCCGGGTCACCTCGTACAGAATCCTCCGGTTCGTGGCATTGTCGTCCACGATGAGCACGGAGACTCCGCGCAAGTCGTCTTCGCTGATTAGAGGCATTTGTTCAATGCTGCTGCGCGAAGATTTAATGGTGAAGAAAAAAGTGCTTCCTTTGCCAGACTCGCTTTCCAACCAGATTTTGCCTCCCATCGCGTCCACTAATTGGGCGCTAATGGCAAGCCCCAGTCCTGCACCTCCATATTGGCGGGCCGTTCCGCCTTCCGCTTGGGCAAAGGGCTGAAAAATGAGGCCCTGTTTATTCCGCGGAATGCCTATACCGGTATCGCTGATTTTGAATTGCAGTTCCACCGAACCATCCAGTTCTGCCCGGCAGCCCACTTCTACCAGCACTTCTCCATGCTCGGTAAACTTGATGGCATTGCCGGTCAAATTCAGCAGGACTTGCCGCAACCGCGCCGGATCGCCGGTAATTTGCGAGGGCACTTCGGGCCGGATGTCATAGATCAACTCGACCCCTTTTTGATCGGCGCGTACCGCCAACGACTTCATCATCTCGCCCATGAAGTTGTAAAAGTGGAACTCCAGGCTTTCCAATTCCAGCTTTCCAGCCTCGACCTTGGAATAGTCCAGAATGTCATTGATGACCGCGAGCAGCGCTTCTCCCGACGCGCGGACCATGAGCATGTAGTCCCGCTGCTCATCGCTCAATGCTGTTTCCAGTGCAAGTTCACTCATGCCCAAAATGCCGTTAATTGGAGTGCGGATTTCATGGCTCACGCTGGCCAGAAATTCGCCCTTGGCGCGGCTCGCGGCTTCGGCAACTTCTTTGGCCGATTCCAGCTGCGCATTCATCATGGTGCGGGCGGCGACTTCCAGCTCAAGATTCGCCCGTTGTTGCTCCAGGGCGGCGTCGCGGCGCTGTATTTGCTCGAGCATTTCATTAAAGCTCGCGACCAGCGCCCCAATTTCATCGTTCTCGCTGCTTTTAGCGCGTAGGCTGTAAATTTTTTTTGCGGAGACCTGGCGCATGGTTTCCAGCAGGTCGAGGATGGGCCGGAAAAGTAAATAGCGCAGCCAATAACCAAGCATGGAGGTGAAAAGAAGGGAATATGCCAGCCCTGTAAACAGAATGATCTCGTTGCGATAAGGATGGGGCCTCCACCACAGGAAATTTACCGTAATGCAAGTCAGCGCCAGAGTCACACCGGTGATCAATCCCAATCCCAGCAAAAGCTTGCGGCCGAGCAACACTTGACGCATTTCACTTCCTTAAGTCGTCTTCGTCGGAAAACGTTAACAGGTATTTCGGCGTAATAAATTCGTGCTTTAGCGGAGGAAAGTTACTCTGCGGTTGGTCAGGGAGGAAATTTCAACAGGCGGTTCAAGCGGCGTACCTGGTTTTTGCCGTGAATCTTCGTGCGTTGCGGTACGTCCTTCGGGACAGGGCCACAAGGACAGAGCCTCTGCTTTCTTTTGCGTAAACCGCCGATGCCCAAGTGGGAAGTTTTCCACTATTGGCAGGTTAAAGATGGAACGTTTCCCGCCGATGAACTGGAAACCAAGAAACATATTTCTTTTAGCGCAGGAAGGCTAAATCGTTGGAGCAGGTAATGGACGCATTTAATACAGAAATTCTATTGGTAGAAGATAACCAGGATGATCTTGAGCTTACTTTGCATGCCTTGCGGCGCGAAAATCTCGCGAACCAGATTTTGGTGGTGCGCGATGGGGAAGAGGCGCTGGATTTTATCTTCTGCCGGGGCAAATATTCCCAGCGCAACTTCGATCGCCAGCCCCGCCTGATCTTGCTGGATTTAAAGCTGCCTAAAGTGAACGGCACGGAAGTCCTGAAGCAGATTAAAACCGACGCCCGGACCAGAACGATTCCCGTCGTGATTCTTACTTCTTCGAAGGAAGAGCGCGACCTGGTGCATAGCTACAACTATGGCGCCAATAGCTACATTCAGAAGCCGGTGAATTTCTCTGAATTCCGCCAGACGGTGAAACAGCTGGGATTGTACTGGCTGGTCGTCAATCAATCTGCTTCTCCGGTGGTGGCGGAGGAGGACGCGGTCCACGAATATGAGTCCTGAGCAGAGCAGCCAGCAGCCCGGAAAAACGCTCCAGCCGATCCGCGTTCTGCTGGTGGAGGACAACGCCGCCGATTGCCAGCTCATTCTGCGCGAGCTGCGCGTGGGCGGCTTTGACGTCACCAGCGAGATGGCCCAGACGCCGGAGCAGTTCCGCCATGCGGTCACAGCGCATTGCCCTGATGTTGTGCTGGCTGACTACAACCTCGGGCAATGGCGCGGGATTGAGGCATTGACCATCCTCCGCGAATTGAAGCTGGAAGTCCCGCTCATTCTGGTTTCCGGAGCGTTGGGAGACGTGACTGCTGTGGACTGCATTAAGCGCGGGGCCACCGACTATGTGCTCAAGGACGCTTTGGCCAGGCTTCCTATGTGCATTCGCAGGGCGCTCGATGAAAAGTATTTGCACGAGCAACGGCGGAAGGCGGAGCGGGAGCTGGCGCACAAGGTGGAAGAGTTGGCGCGTTCCAACCGCGATTTGGAGCAGTTCGCCTACGTCGCCTCGCATGATTTGCAGGAGCCGCTGCGCATGGTCGCGGCTTATACCCAATTGCTCGCCGAACGCTACAGCGGAAAGCTGGATGAAAAAGCCGACAAATATATTCATTACGCAGTGGATGGCGCTCTGCGTATGCAGACGCTGGTGCAGGACCTGCTCGCTTTTTCCCGTGCGGGCCGCGAAGGCACGGAGATGCAGAAGGTTGACTGCAATGACCTTGTCCGCAGCGCGATGATCTCACTCGAAGCCAGCATCCGCGAGAGCGATGCCAAAGTCAGCTTTGACCGGTTGCCCGTGTTGCTGGCGAACCGGGCCCAATTGCAGCAGGTTTTCCAGAACCTCATTGGCAATGCCATCAAGTTTCGGGGGGTGGAGCCGCCCCGCATTGAGATCATGGCGAAGCAGGAAAAAGGGGAATGGATCATTTCGGTACGCGATAACGGCATAGGCATCCCGGCGGAGCATTCCGACCAGATTTTTGTGATTTTCCAGCGCCTGCATACACGGGCGGAATATCCTGGCAATGGCATTGGGCTTTCAATATGCAAACGGATCGTCGAGCGTCACGGAGGCAGGATATGGGTGACTTCGACGCCGGGGCAGGGGGCCACTTTTAACATTGCGCTGTCTGCCGAAGAACCGCAACCCGCCGCGATGGGATTCCAACGGCGAATCCAGGCAGGGATACTTCCGGAAAGGCAAGTATATGAAGAGACCAGCCGCAGTGCTGTTAGTGGATGACAATCCGGCAGACCTTGATTTGATCCGCGAGGCCTTTGATAAAGAGCAGGGAATTACCATTTCCGCGGTTTCGGACGGAATGGAAGCGGTTGGATTTCTCCGGCGGCAGGACAAATATGCGGGAGTGGCCATCCCCGATTTGGTGATGCTGGATTTGAATCTACCCAAGAAAGACGGGCGCGCGGTGCTGACGGAAATCAAGTCAGACCCGAACTTGCGGCGTGTGCCGGTTGTGGTCTTCAGCACCTCGGAGGCCCAATTTGACGTGGGCCGCAGTTACGAGCTGGGGGCCAACAGCTACGTGAGAAAGCCCGGGAACCTGCCTGATTTTTCCGCTACCGTGCGTTCCATTCGTGATTTCTGGCTCGGTTGCGCGTATCCGCCGCCCAGGAGGAATGGTGAGTAATCAACAAACACAAGTGTTGCTGATCGAAGATAACCCTGGCGATGCTGACCTGATCCGCCTGCGGCTGGTGGAAGGACATGCTGACCTTGATGTGCGCTGCGTAGACCGGCTCGCCGCCGGCCTGGAATCCATGAGCCAGGAGCTGCCTGCGCTCGTTCTGCTCGACTTGAACCTGCCGGACAGCAAAGGCGCGGAAACTTTTCGCCGGGTTCTGAGCAAAGCTCCCGGAGTGCCCGTGGTTGTGCTTTCGGGCCAGGATGATGAGGAACTTGCGGTCAAAGCTGTCCATCAGGGCGTACAGGACTATTTGGTGAAAGGCGCATTCGACAGCCGCCAGTTGCAACGCTCCATGCGCTATGCCATTGAGCGGCAGGCGCTGCTCACCTCGCTCGATATAAGCCGCCAGCAGCAGCTCCAGTTCAAAAATCAATTCCTTTCGCATGTATCGCACGAACTGCGCACACCGCTGACCTGCATTCACCAGTTTGTGAGCATTTTGCTGGACGGCCTGGCGGGCCCGCTCAGCGATGACCAGCATGAACATTTGAGCACCGTGTTGAAGAGCGCGAACCAGTTGCGCACCATGATTGGCGACCTGGTCGAAGCGACCCGCGCCGAGTCCGGCAAAATCCGCATTGAACCGCAATGCCTGCTGATTTCGGATGTAATCCATCAGACGCTCGCCATGTTCCGCGCCTCTGCGCGGGAGAAGCAAATTGGACTGGAAACCGGAGTGGACACACGTATCCCCCTGGTCTATGCCGATCCCGAACGCGTTCTGCAGGTTCTAATCAACCTGATTGATAACGCAATTAAATTTACTCCCGCGGATGGCTCTGTAATGGTCAAAGCGCAGCTCGTAGAGCCTGATCCGGAATTCGTTTACATCTCCGTGGCTGATACCGGGCGGGGAATTTCCAGCGAAGCGCGCAATCTGATCTTTGAGCGTCTTTATCAAGACCCTGATTCGATTGATGACCGGAGAAAAGGGTTGGGTCTAGGCCTGTTTATTGCCAAGGAAATTGTTCACCGGCATGGCGGAAAAATCTGGGTGGAGAGTGAGAGTGGCCATGGCAGCGTTTTTACATTTACCCTGCCGCTATTTTCCTTTTCTAAACTTCTGTTGCCCATTGTTACCGATAATGGCCGCCTGCGGGATTCTCTTTCCCTGATCACGGTGGACATTACGCCGATTTCTCCGGTCGCCGCGGGAAGCTGGCGTGAAATACGGCAGCGCTGCCTGGAATTGATGCGCTTGTGCATTTTGCCGCAGCGCGACCTGCTTTTGCCCACGCTCGGCATTGAGCGGGGATCAACCTGTGTGGTGCTGGCTTCAACCGATCCCGCTGGCGCGGAAGTCATCTCCGGCCGCATCCGCGAGCAGTTTGAGAAATCTACGGACTTGCTGGCGAATATTCAATTCCAGATTTCTTCCACGCCCGTGCCCATGCCCTCGCGGCAGGACGAGCCTTTAACCAAGCTGGTGCAGGAAGTCGCCGATTGTGTTGCCGAGTTCGTAATGGCTGCATTGATGCGCCCCAAGAATTTTCCTGATTTAGGCACGGAGAACGCTGGCGCAAAGTTCAATTGAGTTGCACGGTAAGAAATTGTGAGGAAAAGAGGACAACTATGGAAAAGCAAAAAATTCTGATTGTTGATGATGATCCCGACTTAAGGCGCGGATTGAATCTGCGTCTTCGCGCCAACCAATACGATACCGCCTACGCAACCGATGGCTTCTCCGCGATCGCCATGGCGCAGAAAGAGCGCCCGAATCTAATTATCCTCGATCTCGGGCTGCCCGCCGGGGATGGGTTTGTTGTGCTGGAGCGGTTACAGGAAAACGCCGCTTTGTCCTGCATCCCGGTAATTGTCCTCACCGCACGCGAGCCGCAAGCAGCACGGGAAAAATCCATGCGCTCGGGCGCGACCGCATTTTTGCAAAAACCCGCCGACAGTACAGAGTTGCTGAGCACCATCCGCGCTGTATTGAGCCCTCCGTGGCCGGGCACTGTTGCCAGCATGTGCTAGCGATTCGTGAATCCGTTGCTTCCTGAAGTGTCAAAATGCCGCTGCATCTTTCTGAGAACCGCAGCGGCGTTTCATTATTCCTGCAAACGTCCTTTCGCCGCTGCTTTTCTGAAGCGGATTTGTTCCACTGCCGATAGTCCTTAATAGCCGGCAACCGGCTGACCATGTCTTCTATTTGTGATCCCGAGATGTTCCGCGCCATTCTGGAAAGCTTGCAGGTAGGCGTGTGCTTCATTGATAGGGAGCGCCGGATTTTATTGTGGAGCGCCGGGGCGGAGCGCATTACCGGGTATCAGCGCCATGAAGTGGTAGGCCACGTCTGCCGCGAAGGGGTGCTCGCTCACTGCGATGAACATGGCTGCAATTTATGCGGGACCGTCTGCCCGCTGAAAACCGCACTTCTGGATGGCAAATCCAAGGAGGCGAATGTGTATCTGTGCCACAAAACCGGCCACCGGGTCCAGGTACATCTATGGGCTGTGCCCGTCCGGGATGCCCATGGCACGATCGCCGGAATGGCTGGGAGCTTTGACGTGTGGCGCACAGGCGTGACGCGTGACCGCCGCCAGAGCGCTCTGGCGGCCCACGGATGTCTGGATGAAGCGACCGGGATCGCCAATCAAAGCTTCACTCTCTTCCACCTGCGCGAAAATCTTGCCAGCTTCGAGGAATACCACATTCCTTTTGGCGTGATTTATATGCGGATGGAACAGGCGGAACAATTCCAGGCAAAGTATGGCCGCGAAGCCGCCGCGGCCATACTTGAAGTGATGATTGAAGCCGCGCGGAACACCATCCGGCCCACTGACATTCTGGGGCGCTGGTCGGAAGAAGAATTTATTTTGATTGCGGTTGGTTGCACCAACACAGGTCTGCTGAAAGTCGTCGAAAGGCTTCGTAAAGTTCTCGACCAAATTGAGCTTTCCTGGTGGGGAGACCGCCTCTCCATGACTACAAAGATCGGCTATACCGCAGCGCAGGACGCCGATACTGCGGAAATCATGCTGGAGCGGTTGCGGGCCTCCATGCCTTCTGGAGCAACCGCAAACCGCGCCGCCGCAGGAAGGAGTAAGGGCTGAGGGCATGTTTGTAATTATCGGAATTCTGGTTGTCTTCGGAGCGGTCGCGGGCGGATACCTGATGGAGCACGGAAATATCCGGGTGCTGCTTCAGCCTGCCGAACTTCTTATCATCGGGGGGGCGGCCATCGGTACAGTTCTCGTAGCCAATCCTTTGTATGTGCTGAAGGATATCGTGGCGGGAATGACCGCGGTGTTCAAAGGCTCGCCCTTCACCAAAGAACGGTATCTCTCCTCGCTCAAGATGATGTATGACCTGCTAAATAAAGCACGGCGCGAAGGACTCATGGCCCTGGAGGGTGATGTAGAAGACCCGGAACAAAGTCCGGTGTTTTCCAAGAATCCGGAATTCCTGCATAACCATCATGTGCGCGATTTTGTTTGTGACACATTGCGAATGGCGGTGAGCGGATATGAAGCATTCGATCTCGACCAGATGATGGAAATGGACATGGAAGTGCATCACCGCTGCGCCAGTCAGCCCATCTCATCTCTTTCCGCCATGGCGGATTCCTTGCCCGGTCTGGGCATTGTCGCCGCAGTATTGGGAGTGGTGATCACCATGCAAGCCCTGGGAGGGCCGCCGGAAGAGATCGGACACAAGGTTGCGGCCGCGCTGGTCGGAACCTTTCTTGGAATTTTGTTGTGCTATGGCCTGGTGGGCCCCATTGCGTCGAACATGGCAAAACTTGCGGAAGAAGAGCACGCATATATGCACGTTCTGCGTGTGGTGATTATTTCGTTTCTCAAAGGCTCTGCGCCCATTATGGCGGTGGAGGTGGCGCGCCGCGCGGTGCCGGGACATGTGCGGCCATCTTTCCAGGACCTCGAGCAGACTTGCCGGGCCCTAAGTTCCGCAGCCGCTCCCGAGCCGCCGGAGACTCCAGATGCAGCCGCGGCAGCAGCTTCTTCTTGAGCGGAGATACTAGCGGATGGATAAGACGCGTCCAATTATCATCGTCAAAAAGAAAGTCGCGCACGGCGGCCACCATGGTGGAGCGTGGAAAGTCGCTTACGCCGATTTTGTCACTGCGATGATGGCGCTCTTCATCGTTTTGTGGCTGCTCAATACCAGCAAACCTGTGCGGGAGGCCGTTGCCGGGTACTTTAAAGATCCGGCCGGAGTGGGGAATAAAAGCGGCACAAGCCACGCCAGCACTGGCGAGAAGCTCGTCATCTCCAAGGATAACGTCACGAAACTGAAAGAAAAGCTCGACAAGCAAATCGAGGAAAAGTTCGGAAAATTAAAAAATCAAATTGTAATTACCATCACAAATGAAGGATTGCGCATCGAGTTGTTGGAAACAAAAACCGGGACATTTTTTGATTTGGGAAGTAAAGAACCTAACGAAAACGGAAAAAAGTTATTGGTGCTGATCGCGCAGGAGCTCGGCAAAGTTCCCAATAAAGTTTCACTCGAAGGGCACACCGATTCCAAACCGTATTCCACAAGGGGCGCATATAGCAATTGGGAGCT
>Ga0134128_10002537_pt1 | contig 22545 bp, 20 predicted proteins | sample KB31754_FD_96462 | JGI IMG/M metagenome (GOLD analysis project Ga0134128, IMG submission 96462) | Terrestrial soil microbial communities with excess Nitrogen fertilizer from Kellogg Biological Station, Michigan, USA - KB3-175-4 | ecosystem: Environmental > Terrestrial > Soil > Unclassified ... | reverse complement strand
CCGCAAGGTTTGTGGGCTACGAGCGACGCGACTCCGAGACGGAGGCGGTGGCGGTTCGTTCGCTGAGCGATGGACGTGTGGCTGTGCTGCTGCGCGAGTCTCCGTTCTACGCCGAATCGGGCGGCCAGGTCTCCGACAACGGCGAGATCGTCGGAGAGGGATGGCGCCTTGCGGTGGACGACGTACGCAAGCTGGATGGCAAGCCGATCGCGATCGGCAAGCCGTCAGGCAATGTGACGCGCGGCGCTGCACGCGCTACCGTGCCACGCGATGTGAGGCTTGACACTGAGCGGAACCACACGGCGACGCATCTGCTTCACGCGGCGTTGCGCGAGACGCTCGGAGATCACGTGCACCAGGCTGGCTCGCTCGTCGCGCCCGATCGTCTGCGATTCGATTTCACGCACACGGGACCGCTCACACGCGATCAGACGGCGCGCGTCGAGGAGATCGTCAATCGCGCCGTTCTGGCAGCAGTGCCTGTCACGACCACGGAGCGTCCGTACCAGGACGCGCTGTCGTCGGGCGCGATGGCGCTATTCGGCGAGAAATATGGTGACGTCGTACGCGTGGTCGACATCCCATCGCTCTCGCGAGAGCTGTGCGGCGGCACGCACGTTCGGAATACCGCCGGTATCGGCCTGTTCAGCATCGTCAGCGAGTCGGGAATTGCGGCGGGAGTGCGTCGCATCGAAGCGATCACCGGAAGTCGTGCGTACGAGGCGGCCCGTCACCGTGAGCGCTTGCTCGGCGACATCAGCGAAGCCGTGAAGGCGACGCCCGCGACGGTCCTTCGACGGGTGCAGACAGTTGTGGACGAGCGTCGCGCGCTCGAGAAGCGCGTGTCCGAGCTGATGCGGGGTGGCGGCGCGGGCGGAACGAGCGGCCCGGTACAACAGCTGCTGGATGGTGCGACGTCGGTCAACGGTCTCCGACTCGTTGCGCGAGAAGTATCGAGCGCCGACGCGAAGTCGCTCCAGGAGCTCGCCGAGGCGGCGCGCGAGAGTGCGGCGGACGCGGTGTTTGTCCTGGTGAGTGCGATGGACGGCGGCAAGAACGCCGTGATCGTTGCGGCGGGTGACGTTGCACGAGAGCGTGGCGCACGCGCGGATTTGATCGTCAGGACGCTGGCTCAGGAATTCGGGGGGCGTGGTGGCGGCAAGGCTGCGCTGGCGCAGGGCGGTGTTCCCGGTGCCGATGTGTTTCCCGCGCTGCTCGCGCGCGCCGCGGCGATAGTCGCCGAGCAGACCGGGTGACTGCGATTCACGAGTCACTCGGCCCATGGCTGGATCGCAAGCTCGAATCCGCACCGCAGGAGTTGGCGGCGCGGATTCGAGCCGTGCTGCCGTCCGACTGGCGCGATGCGCCGTTGCGGGACGGTCACGTGCTCCTTACAGGCGCTGCAGCGGCGGAGCTCCGCGGACTGCTCGAGCGTGGATGCGAGGAACGCTGGGCGGCGCCTGGATTACTCGTGGTTGACGCACTCGTCACGTACGCGTGCGAGCTCGTCGCGCTTTCCGGCGGCGACATCGCGGCAGGCGCTGCCTCGATTCGCGACACAATGGCGGACAGCTTGCCGCCGCAGGAGTCAGTTACGTGATCGTCATTCTCTTCACGGGCGGCACGATCGCGATGCGCAATGACCCGACCGCGCGCGGGAACACCCCCGCGCTGACGGGCGCCGAGATCGTGAAGGCGACGCGTGGGATCGATAATACGAGTGCAGTCGAGACCGAGGATTGGGGTCATTTCCCAGGACCGCACATGAACGTCGCGCGCATCTGGGCGCTGCGGAATCGCATCGCCGAGCATCTTGCGCGAGAGGAAGTCGCGGGCGTGGTAGTCACCCACGGCACGGACACCCTGGAAGAATCCGCGTACTTCGTCGCGCGCGCACTGTCATCGTCCAAGCCGGTCGTATTCACCGGTGCGATGCGCACGCAAAGCGACCTCGGCTGGGACGGACCGGCGAATCTGTTCGAGGCGGTGCATGTCGCCGCGAATCCGGCGTCGGTGGGGCAGGGTGTGATGGTGGTTCTGAGCGGGCAGATCTTCACGGCGCTGGATGTAACCAAGTCGAACACGCAGCTGCTGGATGCATTCGAGAGTCCCGGCCTGGGTCCGATCGGATACCTCGACGAAGGTGAAGTGATTTTCCGTCGTGAGTTGCCGGCGCTCATTCCGCCGATCATCCCCGTCACGCCTGCGACGCCCGTGGACATCTTTTTCGCGTCGGCGGGTTGCGACTCGCGATTGCTCGACGCAGTGCGCGACGAATCACGTGGTGCGGTGATTGCGGCAATGGGACGCGGCAACGTGCCGCCGGAAATGGTGCCCGGAATCGGGCGTTACATCGCCGACGGAAAGCCGGTTGTGATAACCTCGCGGACCGGTGGCGGACGGGTTGGGCATACCTACGCATATCCGGGCGGCGGACGCACGCTGGAAGACATGGGTGCGATTCTGGCCGGCTCGCGTCGCCCGCAACAGGCCCGTATCGATCTCATGCTTGCGCTCGGCGCCGGCGTCAGCGACGCGGAATTGCGCGCATTGTTCTCGAGCTGATATCAGCATGCCGCTGATGCAGCCGCCAGAAGCCGTCGTCGAGATCACGCGAGTACTCGAGGCCGCGGGTTACGAGGCATGGTGCGTTGGCGGCGGCGTGCGCGATGCGCTGCTCGGTATCCCCAATCTCGATTGGGACCTCACCACAAGCGCCAAGCCGTTGCAGGTTCGAAAGCTGTTCAGACGCACGGTACCGGTTGGGATTGAATTCGGAACCATTGGCGTTCTGGACGAGACGAACGTGATGCACGAGGTGACCACGTTCCGATCCGACGTCGAGACGGACGGCAGGCACGCGGTCGTCAAGTTCGGTGAATCGCTGGACGACGATCTCGCGCGCCGCGACTTCACCATAAACGCGATCGCGTATTCGCCGTTGCGCGATGAGCTGCGCGATCCGTTCGGCGGTCAGCGCGACCTTGCGGCGGCTGTGCTTCGCGCCGTCGGTGTTCCGAAAGATCGCATGCGCGAAGACAGACTTCGCGCCTTGCGAGCGATTCGGTTCGCCTCGCGTTTCGGCTTCACGATGGATCCCGCCACGTGGCAGGCGATACTGGTGAGCGCCCCATACCTCGGCAGGCTTTCGCCCGAGCGTGTGCAACAGGAGGTCGTCAAGACGATGAGCCAGGTTGCGCTGCCGAGCGCTGCGTTCCGCATGTGGCGCGACAGCGGTGCGTTCGCGGCGCTTGTTCCGAGTCTGGCCGGAATAACCGACATCGAGCTGCTGGCGCTGGACCATCTGCGTATCCCCTGCGTTGGCAGGCGGCCGCAGCGGTTGCAGCTACGTCTGGCGGCTCTCTTTTCCGCTGCGCGTCCTGGCACGGTGCTCGCCGTACTCAAGGCACTACGTTTCTCGAATGCGGACGCTGCCTGGATCGGAGGTCTCGTTGAGCGCTGGCACGACATGGGACGCGCCGTGAAGAACGAGCTGATGCGACCCGACCCACCTGCGGATTCCGTGCTGCGGGCATGGGCAGGGCAGGCGGGTCGAACACGTCTTGCATCGCTGCTGCGACTCGCCGACGCTCACTGGTGGGCCGAGCGCGAGCGTGGAAAGGCGGCTCCGGCTCGTCAGCGCGTCGAATCAGTGTACCGTCGTGCAATTCGAATTGCATACCGCGATCCCGTTGAAATCTCGGATCTTGCGGTGAACGGCGACGACCTGCTGCGAATTGGCATTACCGGCAAGCGGCTGGGCGAAACATTGCGTGCGCTGCTGCGCTACGTTCTGGAGGACCCGAGTCGCAACACGGTGGAAGGATTGCTGGACCGCGCGCGAGCGATGGCATGATCTTTCGCAGCCGCCCGCAGCAGGTAACCATCTGGCGCAGATTCCGGTCGGGCCATGACGGATTCACCTTCGAGGAATCACCCGAAGGCTATTTCGAAGCGCACGTCGCCGCGAATGCGGAGCGTGCGGTCGATCTGACGCACCTGCTCGCCGAGCACCTTCCTCCGGCCGTGGACGTCGCGCTGACTGATCGGCGGAGCAGGGTTACGTGGAACGGCACCGACGTCGCGCTTCCGGATGTGCGAGACGCGATCGCGCGACTCAAGGTGCCACTCGCGACGTACGCGGGCGTGGACATCACGATCTTCACGCCGGAAGATCAGCTTTCGCTGACCGCGGAGCTGGACCTTTACGCGTTCGGCCGCAGTGACCGCTGGCTGTACCTGCTGCAGGCACTTGGACTCGAGCAATACGGTGCCGTAGCGCAGAAAGGCTGGCGCGGTCAACCCTGGGACCGCTCGCCGGCGACCGTACTCACCACGGCGCTCGTTGCCGCCGCGGAGCGGCTGTCTCTGACACGTACACCGTGAGTATCGCCGCGCTTATTGCGGCGGTCGGCGCCGCGCTCGCAAACGTTGTCGGCGCTGCGCTCGTGACGGGGCGACGTGTATGGAGCCCGCGCGATCTCGACATGATGATCGCGTTCTCCGGGGGCTTCATGATATCCGTCGCGTTGGTAGACATGATTCCGGATGCCGTTACCGCACACGGGACAACAGCGGGATGGATGATACTCTTCGGTTATCTCGCGGTTCATCTCACACAGCACACGCTGGTGCCGCACTTCCACTTTGGTGAGGAGACGCACCACGTTACGCGCTCCGTCGGCATCTCGGCGCTGATCGGGCTTATGCTGCACATGTTGATGGACGGTGTCGCGATTGCCAGCGGATTCGCGGCGGGATCAACCGTCGGCACGCTCGTTGTAGCTGCAATCATCCTTCACAAGCTGCCCGAGGGATCGACAGTATCCAGCCTGTTTCTCGCGGCAGGATTCAACCGGCAGAATGCGCTTGGTGCGGCCGCGCTCCTCGGGCTTGCAACCGTGGTCGGTGCACTCCTCACGACGACGTTCGCGCCGCTTTCCGAGTACGGTCTCGCGTTATCCGGTGGCGTTACGGTGTACGTCGCCGCGTCGAATCTGGTGCCGGAGTTCCAGCACAAGCACGGCTGGCGCTTTCCGGCAGCGTTCTTCGGTGGCTGCGTGGCATTCGGCGCAGGACATGCTCTGCTGGCGCTGGTCTGAGCGACTATGGAGAAAATGCCCAAGCCTCATCGCCGTAAGCCCGAACCCTCGCTGTTTGCGCCGCCGTCGTCCGCGCAACCGCTGGCAGCGCGGATGCGCCCGCGGACGCTGGACGAATTTGTCGGCCAGGAGCATCTGCTCGCCTCCGGCAAGGCACTGCGAACTGCGATAGAGCGAGGTACCGTGGGCTCCATGATCTTCTGGGGCCCGCCCGGAACTGGCAAGACGACGCTTGGCAGACTGATCGCTCAATACACGGACTCGGAGTTCGTTCCGTTCTCCGCTGTGACCGAAGGTGTACCCCGAGTGCGAGAGATAGTCGCCGAAGCAGAGGAGCGGCTCGAGCGCGGACGCGCGACCATTCTTTTCGTGGACGAGATCCATCGCTTCAACCGCGCGCAGCAGGATGCGTTCCTGCCGCACGTCGAGCAGGGCACGATAACGTTGATCGGCGCGACTACGGAGAATCCGTCGTTCGAGGTGAACGGCGCGTTGCTGTCGCGGATGCGCGTCTTCGTACTGGAGTCGCTCACCGAAGGCGACCTCGCGGCGGTAATCGATCGTGCGGTGCGCGATTCGGAACGTGGACTCGGTGCGCGAAACATCACGATCGCGGATGATGCGCGCTCGGTGCTTGCACGCGAGAGCGACGGCGACGCGCGGCGCGCGCTGACCGCGCTCGAAGCGTCGGCTACCGATGTGGGAGATGGCGGAAATATCTCGGTGGATACCGTACGTGACGCGCTGCAGAAGCGCTTTGCACTGCACGACAAGAGCGGCGAGGCGCACTTCAATCTTCTGTCAGCGTTGCACAAGAGTCTTCGCGGGAGTGATCCCAACGCCGCGTTGTACTGGGCTGCGCGGATGATCGAGGGCGGCGAGGATCCGATGACAATCTTCCGGCGGTCGATCGCGATGGCGGCGGAAGACATCGGCGTCGCAGATCCGCAGGCATTGCAGCTCGCGGTGGCCGCACGCAACGCGTACCACGTGCTGGGACCGCCGGAAGGTTACCTGCCGCTGGCGGAGATGCTGGTTTATCTCGCCACCGCGCCCAAGTCAAATTCAGCGTACCGCGCACTCGGCGCCGCGATGGAAGCCGCTCGCGAAACGCCGGGCGAAGGGCCGCCGATGAATATCCGGAATGCGCCAACCAGGCTCATGAAGGAGCTTGGTTATCACGCAGGCTACAAGTACGCGCACGACAGCGAGGACGCATACATCCCGCAGGAATATCTTCCGGAAAAACTGCGCGGCTCGGTTTTCTATCAACCCGGGCCGTTCGGGTTCGAGCGCGACATCGCGAAGCGTCTGGCCTGGTGGGACGAGCTGAAGAAGAAGGCTCAGGACGGCGAGTAGTGCTTTGTGGGTCGCTGCTCTTCCAGCGCCTTCACGATTCTTTCCGCGGCGTGTCCGTCCCACCCTGCAGGACGCGGTGGAGTTGCCTGAGCCACGGCGGCGACCGAGTCGGCGTATGCGCCGAGTATCCCACGTGGCGTCAGTGGCCACGGCGCCATGTGGTTCGTGCCATGGGTGATCGTGACAGGGCGTTCCGTCTGCTCGCGCAACGTGACGCACGGGACTCCGAGCGCAGTCGTCTCTTCCTGAATGCCGCCTGAATCGGTGAGCACGCACTGGGCCGCGTCGGTCAACGCAAGCATCTGGGTGTAGCCGAGCGGCTCCAGGACCGTGAGCGGTGTGAGCATCGGTCCGAGGTGGAAGCGCTCGATGTTCTTGAGCGTGCGCGGATGCAGCGGGAGTACAACGGGCAACGATTCCGCAACGAGCGCCAGACCTTCGAGCACAGCGGCGAGCGCTGTCGGATCGTCCACGTTCGATGGACGATGCAGTGTCGCCGCGACGTAATGCCGACGCCGAAGTCCGAGCCGCTCGAGAGTGTTCGTGGCACGCGCGATGGGCAGTTGCAGCATCAACGTATCGATCATCACGTTCCCAACGAAGCGTATGCTGGCCTGCGGGATCCCCTCGGCGATGAGATTCGCCGCCGCGTCTTCGGACGGTGTCAGCAGCAGGTCGGCGAGCCTGTCGGTCACGACACGATTAATTTCTTCCGGCATGCGCCAGTCCCGGCTACGCAGTCCGGCCTCGACGTGCGCGATGTGAGAGTGAGTCTCCGTGCGTATCTTCGATGCCACAATCGTAGCTGCCATCGTGGAGTTGACGTCGCCGACGACAACCACCCACTGTGGATGAACCTTGACCAGAACCGGCTCGAACGCCTCCATGATCCGGGCCGTCTGAACTGCATGGCTCGCAGTGCCCACACCGAGATGGAAGTCGGGAGCTTTGATTCCCAGCTCCTTGAAGAAGGTGTCCGACATTGCGGCGTCGTAGTGCTGGCCCGTATGGACCAGAATCGACTCGTGGCCCGCCGTGTCCAGGGCGCGGAGGATCGGGGCAACCTTCATGAAGTTGGGGCGGGCGCCCGCAACGACCAGAACTTTCATATGATCAGTTGGCATTATGAGGGGTAAAGCTAGACATCCAGCAGGCAATGTCCAACCGGCGGCACCTTCCGTGCAGGAGACAATGGGACCATGAAGAAAACATTTGTGATATCGGCTGTAGCGGCGCTTGCCGGATGCGCGTCGCTCGGGGTCGGCGGGTTCAAACAGCCCGTCGTCAACTTCAACGACCTTCAGGTAGAAGGTGTCGGCACCAAGGGGGGAACGGTTGACGTGGTCCTTAGCGTCTACAACCCGAACGGGTACCGGCTGGACGCCACGCAGCTTACCTACAAGCTGCTCGTCGATACTAGCGCGGTAGGCGACGGGGTTTACAACACCAGGTTCACCGTTCAGAGCGGTGATTCCGCGATCGTTCGTCTCCCGGTCCATCTCAGCTACGCGGGCCTGGCTGCAGCGGCGAAGCAGTTGCAGGAGAACGGATCGGTGAACTACCGCGTGATCGGCGACGTGACTGTCGCGACGCCGGTCGGTAACTTCACCAAGCCATACGACCAGACCGGCCGTTTCTCAACCTTGTCGGGGATCAAGCACTAGATATTGCCAAAAGAACTGATTGATCTGATCGCGCCCATCGAGCGGGCGCTCCTGATCGGGGCGCCTCGCAAGGGGCGCAACGCGAAACATCGCACAGCGGAGCATCTCGAGGAACTGGCGAGACTGGCAGATACGGCCGGCGCTGAAGTCGTGGGCGAAGTCGTGCAGCAGATCGACCGACCCAATCCCGCGACGTATCTGGGGAAGGGCAAGGTCGAGGAGTTGACGCAGACGATTGCGGACCGGGATGCAACACTCCTTCTGTTCGACGACGAGCTGAGTCCGTCGCAGGGCAAGAATATCGAGGACATCACGGGCAAGCGTGTGATGGATCGGGCTGAGCTGATACTCGACATCTTCGCGACGCGTGCACGCAGCGCCGAAGCGAAGATGCAGGTGGAGCTCGCCCAGCTCCAGTACATGTTGCCACGACTGACGCGCATGTGGGCTCACCTGGAGAAGTTCCGCGGCGGAATCGGTGTGCGCGGACCCGGCGAGACACAGCTGGAGACCGACCGTCGGCTCATCAACCATCGCATCAAGGTGCTGACGCAACGGTTGACAGAAGTTCAGAAGTCGCGGGAGGTCCAGCGTGGCTCGCGCCGCGCTGAGTTCCAGGCGAGTCTCGTCGGATATACCAACGCCGGCAAGTCATCAATCCTCCGTGCGCTGGCGAGCGACAACAGCATATTTGTCGAGAACCGCCTGTTCGCTACGCTCGATCCGCTTACACGCGAGATCGAGCTCGCCGACGGCGAGGAAATCCTGCTTACCGACACTGTCGGCTTCGTGCGCAAGCTGCCGCATCAACTGGTCGCAAGCTTTCGTGCGACGCTCGAAGAAGTGCTCGAGGCCAACGTTCTGCTTCACGTGATCGACATTTCCGACCCGTTGTGGGAAGAGCATCGTGCGGTGGTCGTCGAAGTGTTGTCGGAGCTCGGCGCCAACCACAAGCCGGTGATCAACGTCTTCAACAAATCAGACCTGCTCCCACCGGACGTCCTGGAGGCAGTGCGCGAACGCATAGGGAATCTCATCCCCGACGCAGTGTTCGTCAGCGCTGAAACCGAAGGCGGCCTCGAGGCACTCAAGCGCGCTCTCTTGCGGCGTCTGCGCGCCGAGCGACGCGTTGTGGAGCTGCGCGTGCCGCTGTCGGACGGCAGGTTGCTTGCGGAGCTGCATCGCAACGGCGACGTGCTCGCGCAGCGCACGGACGGAGACGAGATGATCGTCTCCGTCAGGCTCACGCCCGAAGCTCTTGGCCGCCTCGGCGCACGCGCGGTCGCAGTGTAGGGGAGCATATACGAGCCACGCCTGGCGGATTCACGCAGCGATCTGCGTTGTGGTCGGCGCAAGTGCAGGCGTGTCGGTGGCGCCTGCGCAGACGATACGCGGGACTGCGCGCGTCGCAGACACCAAGCAGGGCTCGGCGCAAACCACGATTGCTCTTGTCGATTCGCTCGGCGACATAGTTGCCGGCAGCACCACGGGCGCCTCCGGAGTCTACATGTTGCGTGCTCCGCACGCGGGAACATATCGCGTGCGCGCACGGCGAATTGGGTTCACACCAGATTCGTCGCGGGCAATCGTTGTAGCGAGCGACGCGACTGTTGTGTTTGACCCGGTGATGACACGCCTCACGACGCAGCTTGCGGCGGTCCGGGTGCAGGAGACGCGCAGATGCGTTCTCGCGCCCCAGGCTGGCGCGGAGGCGCTCAGACTCTGGCAGGAAGCACAGAACGCGCTCTCTGGCGCGGCGGTGAACACCGTGAGTGGCGGCAGCTCGTTCGTGCTCAACAGATTTCAGCGTCAGCTGGACAGCCAGGGGAAGCGCGTGATCAGATCGACTCGCTGGCAACTACCCGCCCATGGCTCAGAAACGTATGCAAGCATTTCCGCTGATTCTCTGGCGACGCAAGGGTTTGTGAAGATGATCGGAAGCGACGCCATCTATTACGCTCCGGATGCGCGCACGCTTCTGTCCGATTCGTTTGCGCAGACGCACTGCTTGCGTCCCGTTGCCGGAGCGACCGGATCGGACTCCGTCGGGCTCGCGTTCGAGCCGGTCGGCGCGGATCACCGCACAGAGGTGGCGGGGACGTTATGGCTTGCCCGCTCGACTGGCAAGTTGATGTACCTGGAGTTCCGGTATGTCGATGCCGCGGCTGGCGATGGTGGTTCTGATCAAAAGGCTCCGCATGCCACAGGTCGTGTCGACTACCGAGAGCTTCCAGGCGGAGCGTGGATCATCAGCAGCTGGGTTATACGTGCGCCGTTGGTGCGCGTTACCGCGGCCCGGAACGTCACGACTGCTTTTGGCTCGTTCAGAACGGAGTCCGTGCCCTCCGTGACTGGTTGGTGGGAGTTTGGCGGTGATGTAGCCGATGTCACGACATCGCACTCCGACACCGCGCTTGGAACGGGCGCTGTGAACTCGGGGTCACTTCGCGGCACCCTTGTCGACAGTGGCGCACATACAGGCGTATCGGATGTGTGGGCGAGCGTTGAGACGGCGGATTCGCAAAAGGTCGTTGCACGGTCAATCACGGACGCTGCAGGGCGCTTTGCCTTCGCCACCCTGCCAGCCGGCGATTACGTTCTCGGGTTCGCGGCGGCGCGTCTCGACACTATCGGTGTGACCATCCCACCCGAGCCATTCGCGATAGTCCCTGGCAAGGACCTGACGATAACCACAATCGTGCCCGAATCCGACGTCGTGCGCGCGTGTCCGGCGCAGCGGCCAGGTGAGCGTGTCCTGCACGGCGAACTACGCGATAGCGCGAGTGGCGCACCGTTGGCGTCAGTGCCGGTTCGCGCGACATGGCTCGCGCGAGCGTCAACGCGAACGGGTACGCTAGCGTGGCAATCGTCGGGAGCCGCGGTGGTGACCGATACGCTGGGGCGGTACATCGTTTGCGGGTTGCCTCCTCAGGGCCTCGTGACGACAACAATAACGGGAGGGGGAGGCCGCCCGACGACGATCGTAATACCGGCAAACACTGACGCGGTAATTCTCCGAAACGTGACGCTCGCGGTCGCTGGAAGTGATTTTGGATTAGTCTCTGGAGTTGCACGCGCCTCGGACGGCTCGGGGATAATCGGCGTCGAAATCTCGTCGTTGGACGATCCCACGACGCGCACTTTCACTGATTCCGTGGGTGCCTTCAAACTGCTCCACGTGCCTTCCGGCTTTCACATACTGAGACTTCGCAGACTCGGCTTCGCGCCGTCCCTCGTGCAGGTGCGAGTTTCACGACGTGGTGTTGCCACCGTCAACGCGGTGATGAGTTCTACGGCGTCCGTCCTGAACACGGTGAACGTAAAGGCGCCCAGTGGGGAAGTCGTCAGTCTGCCCAGGGAAGTGGCGCGGCGTTTGAGCGCTGGACAGGGCTACTATATCCTGTCGGGTGACGCAAGACTGCGCGACTCACACAATACGAGCGATGTGTTTCGGCGCCTGCAGGGCGTGACGATAAAGGGTGGCGTCGCGGTCAGCACGCGAGGCATAAACTCTCTGCTCGCTGACCCGTGCCCGCTCGGAATGCCGCTGTATGTAAATGGCGCACCCATGGGCAACAATATCCTTGACGTCGTCGCACCGTCCGAGATCGCTGCCATCGAGGTTTATCCGACCACAGCTTCCATGCCGCCGTCGATGCCGGCATCTCCGTGCGGCGCGATCATGATATGGACAAAGTGAGTAGTTGAAGCTCCATGACGCGCCGGCGCCGATCGCATAGCAGCGCGCCACATTGATGGAGACGAGCATCTCGTCCCCATCAATGCATCATGTGAGAAGCGCTCGGACGTTTTGCTGGGCGTCGTCTGTTGTCAATTCGACGCGCGCCGTCCTTCTCTACCGCGGCACCATCTGAATTATTTCGCTCTTGTGCGCGTTTAAAACGGTCAGATCCTGTGCGGAAAACAGCCTGCCGATCTGGTCGGTCTTGTTCGCCTTGGCGTAAGGTGCGTACATCATCACTTTCTGTCGCACGGTTATGTAATCGACCTTGCTCAGCCCGCTCGCTGCTTCACCGGCTGCGAGCGCTCCAGCCATGTCGCCCGCGTTCGTCTTGAGTCTGGCTTGCTCTGCAGCGAACCCCTGCGCGAACTGACCGAATTCCGCGTCGGTCATGAGAGCGACGCCCCCACGCGTGGAAGCCGCGGGTGTTGCCGTACGCGTGGCAGTGGATGCCACTTTGGGAGCCGGCGTTACAGCCCGTTCAGCCGGTGCAGGTGGCGACGCTGTCGACGTTGCGCTCGTAGCGGGCGCCGACTTGGTTGCCGACGTTCTGGTTGTGGCTGGCGCGGCTGTGGTGCCGGCGCGACGCCGCGGGCCAGCCACCGCACCGGTAGTGGGTGTGGCAGTCGGAGCGGCGGTCGCGGCCGCGCTTCCGCCGCTGGCTGCTGTTCCCGCAGCTCCGGCTTTCATTCCGCTGTGGCCCCCCGCGACGTCCGATTTGCCGGATCCACCCGACGAGTCTGGGGGTGTCGCCGGCCCTGTGGTGCCCGTCATGACGTCCGCGGCTGCGGATTTCGTAGCCGTAACGACGGTGCGCGTAGTGTCGACGACCGCCTTCGCCGAATCCACGTTCGTCCTGAGTGCCTTGGCTTTTTTGATCAGTGAGCCGAACTGAGCCTGTGTAGTAGCCGGCAGCGCCAAGGCCAAAACCAGGACTGCTAAGGAGCGATATCGTCGTATCGACATGATAACTCTCCGAATCACACGTTGCCCGAGGGCGAAGGACCCTGGGGCCCAACACGCGAAATCTCCGTCGCGGAACGGCGCTGTCAAGTGAGCATTGAGAGCCATTCCATGTCTGCGTGCCAGGCGAAACGCCGCTGCACTCCACCGCGTATGATATCGTTGGGCTGACCGCCGCTTTCCCTCACTGGCACAGGCATGACACTGGGACGTTATTCTCTCGCGCTCGCGACGGCGATGTCGCTCGGCGCTTCACATCTTCGCGCGCAGCAGGGGCCGGCCACGCCGGCGGAGTCAGCGTGGTGGCACGACATAACCGTCATCGCCGATGACAGCATGCACGGCCGACGCACCGGAACCGCCGATTACGTCAAGGCGGCGCATTATGTCGCCGATCAGTTCGCGTCGATGGGCCTCCAGCCCGGCGGCACCGACGGGTTCTTCCAGACGGTGCATCTTGCGGAAGCCCGCATCGTTCCGGAAGGATCGAGCATCGTCCTGCAAAGCGGGACGAGTGCCGATACGCTGCCACTGACCGTTCAGCTCAAGCCGTCGACGGCTGCCGCAGCCGACGGGCCGATGGTCTTCGTCGGATACGGACTGAATCTGCCCGGAGCGCACGACGACCTCGCCGGCGTCGATCTGCACGGCAAGGTCGCGGTGTATCTCAACCGGATGCCGCAGGGTCTGGGCGCAACCATGTTTGCGCACGGCCGCGCGTCACGCTGGAGGGAGCTGCAGCGACTCGGCGCGGTCGCCGCGATCGCGATCGCCGATGCACCACCGCCCGGGCGCGCGCGCGCAACGCGTCCCGGCGGCCGCCCCGTGACCGGTCTCGCCGAAGATCCGGCGGAGCACGGGATCCTCGTGAACCTCGCCGCGGATAACGCCGCGGCGGTCTTCGCGGGATCGGGTCATACGTACGCCGAAATGATCGCGCTCGCCGACGCGAACAAGCCGCTGCCGACGATACAGCTGGTGCCGAGCTTTCACGCCAGCTTGCAGATCGAGCGCACCCCGCTCGATGCACCGAACGTCGTAGGCATTCTCCGCGGAAGCGATCCCCGCCTGCGCGATCAGTTTCTCGTGGTCAGCGCGCATCTGGACCATCTGGGGATCGGCCGGCCCGTGAATGGTGACAGCATCTACAACGGCGCCATCGACAACGCGTCAGGCATCGCCACGCTGCTCGAAACCGCGCGGGAATTTCACGACCGCAAAATGCGTGGCCGCCGCTCAGTAATTTTCCTCGCGGTCACAGGAGAGGAAGAAGGCGAGCTCGGCTCGGCTTACTTCGCGCTGCATCCTACGGTGCCGCAAGATCAGCTTGTCGCGGATCTGAATACCGACATGTATTTCCCGATCATTCCGTTCACCGGCCTCTTCTCTTACGGATGGGATGAGTCCGACCTCGGCAAGGACATCATGCCTGTGTTGAAGGCGCATGGCATCGCCAACCTGGAAGATCCGGAGCCCGAGCAGGTCCGCTTCATTCGAAGCGACCAGTACAGCTTCATTCAGCGCGGAATTCCGTCACTGGCATTCAAGGTTGGCTACACCAGGGGGTCGCCGGAGATGAAGGTAGTGACGGACTGGGTCGCCAATCGGTACCACAAGCCATCTGACGATCTCGCGCAACCAATCGATTTCCGAACCGCCGTGTCATTCGACTCGCTGTACTTCGACATTGTGCGGGCCGTGGCCGATCGCGAAACGCGGCCGGCGTGGTACAGCCAGAGCGTGTTCGCATCGATCCCGCGGGCGGGCCGGTAAGCCGCACACACACCGCCGCAGGGGCGTACGGAACAACGCTCAGCGAGCACGTGTTCCATTCGCCATCCAACAGGCAATGAACGAAGCAGTTACGGAGACATGAGGTTGCTCGTCGAGCATCGATGGGTTTAGCAAGAGCTCTTGCCTTGATTGCGGGACTCCAGACGGCGCTGGTCAGCTGCGCTGGATTTGCAATCGCACCGCGCGACGCATCGGTCGTCGCCATTTCGAGCCAGTCTGGCGGACGCGTAGCGCTGCGCCAGGACTCGCTCGTGTGCGGGTCCGGCGCAGCAGCGCCTGACGCCGTGGCGGCGCGCGTCGACTCGCATCGCGCTGCGAGATTCGACAAGCGGCAGTTCGCTCCGCGGTGGAATGACGGGGCCGGCCAGTCGGTGACGGTCCGAATCGATGACGCGACGAGGTTGAGCGGATGGAACCCTGCGTTTCGCACCGAAGTCGCGGCCGCGCTCCAGGCGTGGGAGATCGCCGGCTCTCCCGTCCGATTTGCGCTGGTCGATGCTGACCGCGACGCGGATGTACGCGTTCACTGGATCGACAAGTTCGATGCGCACTACGAGGGGTGGACCACCGTCTCCTGGAACGACTCCGGCTGGCTGATCAACGGAGACGTGACGCTTGCGCTCCACAGTCCGAAAGGTCAGCTGCTTACTTCCGCGGAACGCACGCAGGTCGCGATGCACGAGATCGGGCACGTACTCGGACTCAGCCACAGTAGCAGCCCCGCGTCGATCATGTCTCCCACGGTTCACGTGGCGGCGATTGCGCCGCAGGACATTGCAACGCTTCGGTCGCTGTATCTGTCGCCGGATGGATCGGCGTTCCCACGGTCGATCGCCCAGAGCGGCGCGTCGACGGACACCTGCTCCGGCGCGAAGCTGTAGCGCGCCTCCAGCCGTTGACCGTGAGATCGGTATCAGATCTAAACTCCGTAACTCGTTGAGGGAACTGCTGTTATATCATGATAGTTAATGTAAGTTATGAAGTGGTGCGGCCACGGCGAGACGGTGCGCCGGCGCCCGTGTTGCATTCCGGTCCCCGGATTCCCGGCGATCGGGGGCGCAGCGTGCACGGTGTGCGCGGGCGGGACGGTGAGCGCCACAGCGGTGGCACGCGCGCGAGGTCGCGAAATCGCGCGTTTTGGTCCTCAGATTTTTCGCCTGTCGTGTCGTAACTTACGGCATGCAACTCGACCCAGTCGATCCCGAGCTCCCCATCAACATTCGGGACGAGGACGCAGTCTCCGACGACGCTCCCGGTGACACCAGGGCCCGAAAGAAAACGGTCAAGCGTCTCGCGAAGCTGACAACGCTGCAGGCAAAGCTGTACGGCGACGCCCGTTACGCCCTGCTTGTCGTCCTGCAAGGTCGCGACGCATCGGGCAAGGACGGGACGATCCGGACGGTGTTCGGCGCCTGCAATCCGCAGGGATGCGCGGTCACGAGCTTCAAGGAGCCGACGCCGCTCGAGCGGCGGCACGACTTTCTCTGGCGCGTTCATAACGCCATTCCGCCGCGGGGCATGGTTGGCATCTTCAACCGCTCGCACTACGAAGACGTGCTTGCTGCACGCGTTCGGGGGATCGTCGGGAAACCGATCTGGATGTCGCGCTACGACCAGATCAACGACTTCGAGCGGATGCTGGTCCAGAACAACGTGATAGTTCTCAAGTTCTTTTTGCACGTATCGCGTGCGGAGCAGCGGCGGCGGCTCCTCAAACGTGTCGAGCAGGAAGACAAGAACTGGAAGTTCCGTGAGGGCGATCTTGACGACCGGCGCCTCTGGGACGCCTACACGGAGGCGTATCACGACATGCTGCGCCGCACATCGACGAAGGAAGCGCCATGGTACCTCGTTCCGGCGGATGACAAGAAGGTTCGCAATTACTTTGTAACGGGAACCGTGGTGCGTGCACTCAGGAAGCTCAAGCTTCGCTATCCTGACGCGGATCCGAACGTTCTTCTCAGGGCGGAGCAGATTCTGACAGTATGACCCGTACAAAACCCACCCCTCGTACCACTGCGGCTTTCATCGGCCTGGGCGCAATCGGCGCACCGATCGCCACTCACATTGCTGGCCACACGACACTGGCTGTCTGGAACCGGACCCGCGGAGTTGCCGCGGAGTTCGCATCCGAGACAGGCGCGCGCGACGCGGACTCGCCGGCCAGCGCCGCGTCGGGAGCAGACTTCCTGATCACCTGTCTGCCCACGTCGGCGCAGGTCGAAGAGGTGCTCTTTGGCGCCCACGGCGCCGCGCCGAGCCTCAAGCCGGGTACGATGGTGATCGACTGCACGTCCGGCGACCCCGCGACCTCGCGGAAGATCGCCGACCGGCTCGCGCGCAGCGGCATTGCGTTCATCGACGCGCCGGTCAGCGGAGGCGTCTCCGGCGCTGTGGCCGGAAAGCTGACTGTGATGGTGGGTGGCGACGCAGCCGCGCTGGAGCGCGCCCGGCCGATTCTCGAGACGTTCGCGGGCAAGATCGTCCATTGCGGCCATGTTGGCGCCGGCGACGCAGTCAAGGCGGTGAACAACGCGTTGCTTGCGGTACACGTCTGGTCGACCGCAGAAGGACTTTCGGCGCTCTCCAAGCTTGGAGTCGATCCCGCGGTCGCACTCGACGTCATCAATTCGTCGAGCGGCCGCTCGAACACGTCGATGAATCTCTTCCCTGAGCGTGTCCTCAACCGCAGCTTCCCCAGGACATTCAAGCTGGCACTGCTCGACAAGGACGTGGGGATCGCCGCTGCCATCGCACGCGATACCGGGACGCCCGCGCCGCTGCTCGAGGAAACATCGCGACTGTTCGCCGAGGCACACCGCGAGCTGGGCGAGGACGCGGATCACATCGAGGCCGTGAAGGTGGTGGAGCGGCGCGCCGGCACCACGATCGGCGGCAGGATCCAATAGTCATCGGCTATATTTGAGCCGGATGACAGAGCACACTGAAACCATTCTGGATGCAAGCGCGGTGGAGCGGACACTCCGCCGCATGGCCGGTGAGATAGTCGAAGCGAATGGCGGAACCGACAACCTCGTGATCGTGGGGATCCAGCGCCGCGGGGTTCAGCTCGCCGATCGGATAGTTGCACTCATCAAGGCGAGCGACGGCGTCACAGTCCCGCGCGGTGCCCTCGATATCACGCTGTACCGCGACGATCTGCAGACGATAGGTCCGAGGCCCGTAGTGGGCTCCACGGAGCTTCCGGGCGCAATCGACAACTGCAATGTCGTGATCGTGGACGACGTTCTCTTCACGGGACGGACGATTCGGGCTGCGCTGGATGAGCTGGCAGACTTTGGACGACCGGCTCGAATCGAACTTGCAGTGTTGATCGATCGCGGCGGACGCGAGCTGCCGATCCAGCCGGATATCGTCGGCAAGAAGGTCGATGTGCGAGCGGGAGACCGCGTGGACGTCCAGGTTGACGAGATTGACGGCCACTCGGCCGTGGTCCTCGTATCCAAGCGATTCGAATGACAGCAGTGGCGCCGCTCGGGAAGGATTTGCTGGGGCTCGAGCCGCTGACCGGCGAGCAGATCAGCCTCATTCTCGACACGGCGGAGCCGTTCAAGGAAATCAGCGAGCGCGCGATCAAGAAGGTGCCGACGCTGCGCGGATCCACCGTCGTCAATCTGTTCTTCGAGAATTCGACGCGCACACGGATCTCGTTCGAGTTCGCGGAGAAGCGGCTGTCCGCGGACACCGTCAACGTTTCGTCCAGCGGATCCAGCGTGTCCAAGGGCGAGACGCTGGTCGATACGGCACGCAATCTCGAAGCGATGCGCATCGACATGGTGGTGATTCGGCACGGATCATCCGGCGCTGCCAAGTTCCTCGCCGGCCGCATCGAGTCGAACGTGATCAACGCCGGCGACGGGATGCACGAGCATCCGACGCAAGGACTGCTCGACCTGCTCACGCTGCGCGATCACTTCAAGCGAATCGATGGTTTGCGTGTGTGCATCTGCGGCGACGTGTTGCACTCGCGCGTCGCCCGCTCCAACATCTGGGGGCTGCGCAAGCTGGGTGCGGAGGTCGCGGTCTGCGGCCCGCGGTCGCTGATGCCGAATGCGATCGACGACATGGGAGTGACGGTATTCTCGCGCATCGAGGAGGCGATCGAATGGGCAGACGCTCTCAACATTCTGCGACTGCAGCTCGAGCGCATGACCGCCGGTTACATACCGTCGCTGCGCGAATACAATCGTGTTTTCGGCGTGACGCGCGAGCGGCTGGAGCGCGCGCCACGCGACGTGCTAATCCTTCATCCGGGACCGATGAATCGCGGCGTTGAGATCGATTCCGACGTGGCCGATGGGCCGCATAGCGTGATACTTCCGCAGGTGACCAATGGTGTCGCGGTGCGAATGGCGGTGTTGTACCTGTTGTCCGGCGGACGGCCGGAGCTGGCGGAGTCGGCGAAGACAGGGAAGGGGGCGCTGTGACGCAAACGGTGCTTCTCACCGGCGGTCGCGTGCTGGATCCGTCACAGCAGATGGATGAGGTTGGGGACGTGCTGCTCGTCGATGGGAACGTTACCGCGATCGGGCGGGACATCGGCCGGCCGGACGACGCACAGATCGTGGATTGCACCGGCCTGATCGTGTCGCCGGGATTCATCGACGTGCACTGTCACCTGCGTGAGCCTGGGCGCGCGGACGTGGAAACCATAGCGAGTGGTGCGCGCGCTGCAGCCGCGGGCGGGTTCACGGCCGTGTGCGCGATGCCCAACACCGATCCGGTGATCGACAATCCGGCGGCGGTCGGATTCGTGGTACGGCAGGGACTTCGGGCTGGTGGCGCGCGCGTGTACCCGATCGGTGCGATCTCCGTGGGCCAGCGTGGCGAGGCACTGGCCGAGTTCGGCGAGATGGTCGACGCCGGCGCAATCGGCGTCAGCGACGACGGCAAGCCTGTCGTATCTGCGCAGCTCATGCGCACGGCGCTCGAGTACGCACGGACGTTCCACATTCCGGTAATCGATCACTGCGAGGAACCGACGCTTGCCGCCGGTGGCGCGATGAACGAGGGAATCGTATCGGCGCGACTCGGTCTCAAGGGAATTCCCGACGAGGCGGAAGAGATCATGGCGATCCGCGACATACTGCTCGCACGCCTCACGCGCGGCCACGTACACCTCGCGCACATGAGCACAAAGGGGTCGGTGGAGCTGATCCGGTGGGGCAAGGATCGCGGCATCAACGTCACCGCCGAGGTGTGCCCGCACCATCTCTCGCTCACCGAGGAAGCGGTCGAGGGCTACGACACAAATGCCAAGATGAATCCACCGCTCCGTACGGCGGAGGACGTCGAGACGCTTCGTGAAGCAGTGCGCGACGGGACGATCGATCTGGTTGCAACCGATCACGCACCGCACCACTATGACGAGAAGGAACGCGAATTCCAGAACGCACCCAACGGAATCGTCGGGCTCGAAACGGCGCTGGCGGTCGTGGTCGACAGCCTGGTGGTGCCCGGCCATATCGATTTTGGAACTCTGATCGACCGCATGTCGTGCAGTCCGGCTCGACTCTTTGGCCTCCCCGGAGGTACTTTAAGAGTTGGATCTCCGGCCGACGTCACCGTTTTCGATCCGGCTCGGCGCTGGACGGTAGATCCCGATCTGTTCCTGTCCAAGGGGCGCAACACACCGTACGCTGGTATGACGCTGACCGGCCGTGCGATCTGCACCGTAGTCGCGGGGCAGGTCGTCTACACTCTGAACTAGCAGAGGAAGGGAGAATGACAGCGACCGATACCGAAGCCATGTCGGCTCTCCACGAGTTGCTGGACGAGCGGCAGCGATATCAGGGCTGGCTCGCCACACTCGAAAGCCGTCGCAATTCCACGCCGCCGCACGTCTACGAGCGGGTTCAGCGCGACTACACCGGTCGTCTGGATCGCGTGATGCAGACGCTCGCAGAGCGCGCGGGACAGTTGACGGGCACAATCGACAGCATGACGTCGGAGCTCGCAACGTTGCGCGAGCAGGAGTCCGACCGCACCGACGAGCGGCACGAGGCGGAACTGCGCGCCGCCGTCGGCGAGTTCACGCCGGACGAGTGGGAACATCGTCGCGCCGAAGTCGACGGCGAGATCGAACGTATCGCCGCCGAGCGACGATCGCTCGAGGATGAGCTGCAGGAGTTGCAGCGCATCGTCGCGCTGACAGCATCGATCGAGCCCGAGGCACCGGCGCAAGCCGCGCAGCAGACGCAACATGATGAAGTCGTGGAGCCCGCGGTGCAGCAGCATGAGACACAACATGATATGGCTGCACAAAAGTCGACGAACGCGGCTGCGCAGACGGCTGCGCCATCGATTGATGATTTCGTCGCGGAGTGGCATCCACCGCAAGTGCGCCCGCAACAGGGGAGTTCGTCGCGCCCGCAGCATGACAACATTCCCGATACGAAGGACCTGGAAGATCTCGTAATACCAGCGGCACCGATGGGTGGCAACCCGGTGGGTGCGGCCGGAGCCGATTATGGAATTGCGAACGGCGTAATCGGTGTGGCGGCCGCATCAGCATCGCTGCCGGCCCAGACGCGCACACCGCCCCCCGTATCGGCACAATCGGCCGACGCGCGCAGGGACACGGACAAGACTCTCAAGTGTCCGGAATGCGGCGCGATGAATTACGCGACCGAGTGGTACTGCGAGCGCTGTGGCGGAGAGCTGTCGACGTTTTAGCAGAATCGCGGGAAGGTGACGCGGGCCAGTCCGTGAACGCGCGAGCCTACGCGAGATGACCGAAGTAGATCTCAGTGTCGTATTCGATTGCGACCGAGTCCCCCCGCGCATGTTCGTCGAAGATTCTCTTCAGCTCTCGCAGCATCGGTAGATAGCCGGGGTGGCTGGCGGTCGGCGTGTAGGATGACGAGAGCAATCGGCCACGCAAGCCTTCGAAGTCGAGGCGTTGCTGGTTGTAAAGCGTGCGAAGCTGAAAGGCGTGGCCCAGCTCTCCGTTGAAGAGCGCGCGCAGGCGCTCCACGTCGACGTTCTGCTGGCGAACCTGACGATAGTCGGTGCCGTACCGCTCGAGCATCGCCTCATACTCACGAAGGAACGGAGTGCTGTCGATGCGCCTCGAGTTCCATAGCAGAACTGCCCAGCCGCCGCGACGAAGAATGCGCGCGAATTCCGTTCTGGCCAGTTGCGGATCGAACCAGTGGAACGCCTGGCCCGCAGTTACATAATCGACCGAAGCATCGCAAAGCGTGGTAGCTTCGGCGCGTGCGGGCACGCTGTGAAAGCGCGGATAGGCTGCGAGGAGCCGCTCCGCAGCCTCGCGCATCTCGGCGTTTGGCTCGACGCCGAAGACCGTGTTGCCGTTACGCAGGAAGAGCTCGGTCGAAATGCCGGTGCCCGATCCTACATCGGCGATTTCGGATTCGGGTTTGAGGCTGGTCTCGCGAGCAAGCACATCGATCACCGCCGCGGGATAGCCTGGGCGGTAGCGGATGTAATCGTCCACGCGATCGGAGAAGCGGCGCGTGGGGTCTGGTTGGGAGTGCTGCATTGCCAGTTCCGGCGACCCGACTCTACATGAAAATAAAACGGAGGGGAATCGTGCAGCCGCGGAAATGGCCTGGAAGGGCCGGAGCCCTACGCGGCTGCTTTCTTCGCGGCCTTTGCCATGCGGCTCTTGCGGCGCGCGGCGGCGTTCTTGTGGACAAGGCCCTTGCGCGCTGCACGATCGAGCAGCGTGACGGCTTCGGCCATAGCTTCGGACGAAGCGTTTTCGGCTCTCGCCTTCTTGAGGGCGGTACGGAGGGTCGAGCGCTGCGCGCGATTACGGACCTGCGCGGCACGGGACTTCCGCATATTCTTCTTCGCGGACGCGATATTCGGCATGACGGGGCTGGTTAACTCGATGAAGCGAAAGCGTTTCCGATTCGCGACTAGCCTCGTAAAT
>Ga0134128_10002536_pt1 | contig 22551 bp, 14 predicted proteins | sample KB31754_FD_96462 | JGI IMG/M metagenome (GOLD analysis project Ga0134128, IMG submission 96462) | Terrestrial soil microbial communities with excess Nitrogen fertilizer from Kellogg Biological Station, Michigan, USA - KB3-175-4 | ecosystem: Environmental > Terrestrial > Soil > Unclassified ... | reverse complement strand
CGCTGGTCGTAGAGCACCAGCTCGTGGTCCTTTGCCAACTCGAGCATCTGGGGCAGCAGGTACCGATGGTCCGCCCCCGGACCACCATGAAGCATGAGCAGCGGCGGCGCGGCGGGCTCACCGTAGCGCACCCAGTAGAGTGGCGCGGCGGTGGTCGATGTGTGGCCGGATTCGCGCGGCAGTGGGACCGGCGGCATCGCGAGAAGATAGCGTGCGCTCGGCGAGGTCAGCGCGGGAGCGGCATCTGTGAATCGACGGCAAATCGAGCGGCAATGCGCGCCGTCGCCACGTGCACGGCGACGCTGAGCTCGATCGGATCGCCGTAGCCGCCGCCGATCACGACGGCCACCGGAATGCCGATCTCGCGACACTGCTCCAGGACGAGCGCGTCGCGCCGCGCCAGTCCCTCGAAGCTGAGCGTGAGGCGCCCGAGTCGGTCGCTCTCGTGCGGGTCGGCGCCGGCGAGATAGAACACGATGTCGGGCTGCGCGGCCGCGAGCACTCCGGGCAGCGCCGCCGAGAGTCGCGCCAGATACTCGTCATCGCCGGTGCCGTCGTCGAGCTCGACGTCGAGGCGGCCCGGCACTTTGTGAAACGGGTAGTTCCGGCCACCGTGCATGCTGAACGTGAACACGCGCTCGTCGCCGGCGAAGATGGCGTGCGTGCCGTTCCCCTGGTGGACGTCGAGATCGACGATCGCCGCGCGCGCGATGCGCCCGTCGCGCTGGAGCACGCGGACGGCGACGGCGACGTCGTTGAAGGCGCAGAACCCTTCGCCGTGATCGGCGAAGGCGTGGTGCGTACCGCCGGCCAGGTTCATCGCCACGCCGTGGCCGAGCGCGTGCCGCGCAGCCTCGATCGTTCCGCCGGCGGAGCGATAGGACCGCTCGACGAGAGCGGCCGACCAGGGAAGCCCGAGGCGCCGCACTTCGCTCGCTTCGAGCGCTCCGCCGCTGAATCGGTCGACGTAATCCGCGGTGTGCGCGAGCAGCAGGTCGTCGCGCGACGCGCGCTTGGGCTCGTGTAGATGCTCCGGCGTCACGATGCCTTCCGACAGGACGCGATCGCGCAGCATCGCGTACTTGGCGAGCGGAAAGCGATGGCCCTCGGGCAGCGGAAAGCCGTACGCCGCGCTCGACCAGGCGTGGAGAGCGGTCAGCGTGCGGTGAAGTCGGTCTTGGGCGTGACCTGTCGGCATGCTTCCGCGAGCAGCGTCGATGTCTTGTCGACGTCCTCGAGACTCACCATCTCGTTCGGCGAGTGCATGTACCGATTGGGAATCGAGACGAGTCCGGTGGCGACCCCTTCGCGCGCGATGTGGATGGCATCGGCGTTGGTCGCCGTGTCGCGGCCGGCGGCGTGGATGGAAAACTTGATTCCCTGGCGATCGGCCGTGCTGCGCAGCAGCTCGAACACGACCGGCGAGATGACGGCGCCTCGGCTCAGTACCGGTCCGCCTCCGACCCGGTGGTCGCCGATCTCCTTTTTCTCGATGTTCGGATGATCGGTGGCGAAGGTCACGTCGATCACGATCGCGAGCTGCGGGTTGATGCAGTTGGTGCAGACGAGCGCGCCGCCGCCATGCCAGGCGATCTCCTCCTGCGTCGTCGCGGCGGCGACGACGCGCGCCGTTCCGCGGTTCTGCGAATAACGGCGCAGCGCTTCGAGCACGACGAACGCGCCGATGCGGTCGTCGATCGAGCGTGAGACGATTCGATTGTTCGGAAAGTCGATGGTCTTGGAGTCGATCACGCCGGGATCGCCGACATTGATCCGTCCTTCCGCCTCGGCGCGGGTCGTGGCGCCGATGTCGACCCAGAGATCGGTGAGCTTCGACGCGACGTCGCGGTCGGCGGACTTCATGAGGTGAATCGGCTTCTTGCCGATCACGCCCAGCACGTCGCCGTTGCGTCCGATGAACCGGATGCGCTGCCCGACGAGGACTTGCGGGTCCCAGCCGCCGATCGGGGAGGGATAGATGAAGCCGTCGTCGTCGATGTACTGAACGATCAGGCCGATCTCGTCGATGTGCCCGTCGAGCATGATCGTCGGTGATCCGCCCGGGTTCACCTCGGCCATGCTGTTGCCGGCGACGTCCGTCGTGACCTTGTCGGCGAACGACGCCGCCTCCTCACGCCAGACCTTCGCGGCGGGCGACTCGAAGCCGGACGGCGCCGGGGTGTCGAGCAGCCGCTTCAAGAAGGCCAGCGATGACGGACTGAGCATGACGGGGTGGTTTGGGCCGGACGGAATGCGATTGCAAAAGGCATCCTAGCGGCGCCATGCGCCGGAGGGAAGCACCGGCGCGGCCGCTGGTCGGTCAGTCGCGCGCTCGCCTGATTGGAAAGGCGAGGAAGCTCAGACAGAGCAGAATGAGCCCGGCGGCGAACCAGCGGACGTCTTCCGTAAGTCCATAATAGAGAATTCCAAACCAAGCCAGCATCTGCCCGAACAGCCAGCCGTGCAGGCTGTCCGGAATGCCGACCGACGCGCGGCGCCGGCGGGCCCAGCGGCTGTTGTAGAAGCGCAGGTCGATCATCTGCACGAGCGCGTAGAGCCAGGTGAGAATCCCAACGCCACGGAGCTTCCGCACGAGCAGCGGCTGGGCCAGATGCGGTTCGCCGAGGGTGTGAAACACGTACACGGCGAGACCGAAGAAGAGTGTGAGCGCCAGCAGCACGGCGCGGACGCGGGTGAGCCGATCGGGCGTCAGCCAACGATGGCGCGCGCCGACGGTGCTCGGACCAAGCTCCGCGATTGGTGGAACCATGAGAACCGCCTCGAGGAAAAAACCGCTCCTCGGCCGAGGCCGGATCAGCGGCGGCGCGCCAACAGCGCGCGTCCTCCAATATACGTCGCGGACAGGCTCGCGCCGACACTATCTGACTCGGGAACCATCATTGCGGCGAGGCCCCACATCACAAAATCGGCATGACACCCGACATCGCGGTATACTGCTCGCGGCCCGGCAGATCGGCGGTGGGAATGTACGGAAGGTGTACAACGGCGTCCGTTTGGATAGGATGCCTCATGACAGAGGGCCGAGGCCTGACAATAATGGTGACGGGCCGGATCGCCCGACTGCACTGGAGAGGCTCTACGCATGCATCGTTCGTCGACATCGTCCGTCGCCAGACTCCGGCGATTCGCTTCACTCGCCCAGCTCGCCGCCGCGATGCTGATCCCGGGCGGTGCGCGCGCGCAATCGGCGATGCACGGCGACACGGTGTCGGCGCCGATTCGCGACGTGCACTACGACGTCACGTTCACTCGCGCCAACGGCGACGTGCGCCTGGTCGACGTCGCGATGTCGTTCTCGACGACGAGCGCGGCCCCGGTGCTGCTGTCGCTTCCGGCGTGGACGCCCGGCGCCTACGAGATCAGCAATTTCTCGCGCTGGGTCACCGGGTTCGATGCGGTCGGCGCCGGTAGGAAGCTGAGCTGGGAGAAGCTCGACTACGACACCTGGCGCATCCTGCCTGCCGGCGCGAAGTCGGTGCGCGTCTCCTTTCGCTACGTCGCCGATTCGCTCGACAACGCGATGAGCTGGGCGACGCAGGACTTTCTGTTCTTCAACGGCACGAACGTGTTCCTCTACGCCGAGGGGCAGCCGCTCGAGTTTCCCGCCACGGTCGCCGTGCACACCGAGCCGGAATGGCGCGTCGCCACGGGGATGACGCAGACGGCGCCGCGCGCGTTCTCGGCATCGAGCTACCACGATCTCGTCGACATGCCGTTCTTCGTCGGCCGGTTCGACGTGGACAGCGCGCGCGTCGCCGGGCGCTGGGTACGGTTCGCGAGCTATCCGGCCGGCGCCGTGAGTCCGTCGACCCGATCGGCGGCGTGGGATCAGCTGCAGCGCGTCATCCCGCCCGAGATCACGGTGTTCGGCGAGACCCCCTGGCAGAACTACACGGTGTTCGAGATCGTCGATTCGACCTTTGCCGGAGCGAGCGGGTTGGAGCACCAGAGCTCGCACGTCGACGTCCTGGCGCCGTCCTACGTCGGAAGCGACTTCCAGCCGTCGCTCTATGCACACGAGATCTTTCATTCGTGGAATGTGAAACGGCTGCGGCCGGCCGAGATGTGGCCGTATCAGTATTGGCATCCGCAGCCGACGCCCTGGCTCTGGGTGTCCGAGGGGATCACCGACTACTACGCCGACCTCGCCGAAGTGCGGGGCGGCGTGGTCGACGAACGCGGGTTCTACGCGCTCACCGCCGAGAAGATGAACGAGGTCGCGGCCGCCGTTCCCGTCTCGCTGCGCGACGCGTCGCTCGACACCTGGGTGCATCCGGTCGACGGCACGGAATACATCTATTACCCGAAGGGCTCGCTGGCCGGTCTGGCGCTCGACATCCTGATTCGCGACGCGAGCAACAATGCCCACTCGCTCGACGAGGTGATGCGCGGGCTCTATCAGGCGGATTACAAGAAAGGCCGCGGCTTCACCGGCGCCGATTGGTGGGGCGCGGTCAGTGCCGCCGCCGGCGGAAGGTCGTTCGCCGACTTTGCGGCGCGGCACATCGACGGACGCGAGCCGTTCCCCTGGGACAGCATTCTCACCCTGGCAGGCATCCGGATTCGCCAGGAGCGCGTGCCGAGGCTCGGTGTGCTGACGCAGCCCGGTCCGATGGGAATCGTCGTGGTGAACGTGCAGGAGGGGAGTGCCGCCGCCTACGCGGGTGTACGTTCCGGCGACTACCTCGAGTCGGTGGGAGACATCTCGGTCGACGACCAGCAGTTCGGGGCGAAGATGCGCGCCAAGTACGGCGCATCAGCCGAAGGCGCCCCGCTGCCGATCAAAGTACGCCGCGGTATGGAAGAGCTGACGCTCACGGCGAGACTGCAATTCGCCCCCGGCGACGTCACCCTCGAAGCCGACCCCGCGGCGACGCCGAAAGCGGTGCGGATACGCACCGGAATGCTAAGAGGCACCACCGGCTGACGACGGCGTCGCGCCCCATGCCGGGGCCGACGCTCAGGGCGGATAGTCCGTTGCGTACGCGGCCCAGGGGCCGGTCGTGCGCGTCGTCTCGCGAATCAGCTTGGTCACCGTATTGAGTGCGTCGCTGTCGGAGATCGGGACCGACACACCGGCCACGCGCGACTTCAGCGTCGCATAGGGCAGCGGTTCCTGCGAGGCGTAGATCAGCAGAAACCCGTGATCGTTGAATCCGATCGGCAAGGGCATCGAGTCGCGCGGATAGCCGTTCCGCTCACCGCGGCTGTTCGGTCGGCTCGACTGACTTGGCAGTCGGATCAACCGGCTGCTGTCGCTCGCGGTCCCATTGGCGAACGACGTGGCGACGAGGTGCGATCCTGCCTCGACGTACTGGCTCTGCAGCGAATCCTGCGGAAAGAGGAGACGACTTGCCGTGCCCGGCACGACGAGGAAGATCGCGACGTTCGCCGGGCGCGCGAGCTCGACGGTCAGGTGTCGCGGCGTTCGCTCACCCTGGCTCAGCGCCACTTTCGGAGACAGGTCGCGGTACTGTCCAAAAAAGTGCGGCCCGCTGCCCATGCATGCCGCGAGAAGAGCGCCGGACATGGCGGCGCATGCGGCGAAGGTCATCGTTCGTGGTCGCACTGAAGCCTCGTGAGATGGTCTAGAAAGAGACCCGCCGGACCGGGCCTACCCCGGGCCCAAGGCCGATCCGCCGCCGGGACCCAATCTAACGCGATGCAGGAACAGTGCTGCGGCGATCGTCGACCAGAGGCGCGCGCGCCCTTCCCACTGCACCCAGCGCGCGCCAACAAACAGGCGCTCCACCTCTCGGAGATGGAGCGCCTGTTTCGTTGGCTTGTTGCCAGAGCCGGTCGGTGCTACCAGGTCGCCAGGTTGTCGGTCCAGGTGTTCGGGATGCCGGCGTATTTCTTCAGGCTCTTGGTCGCGTTGTCGACGTTGCACGAGTTGTAGACGTAGGTCTTCTGACCGTTCGCCTGCGAGTCGTCGACGCTGCTCGTCGACGGCGTGCCGCCGATGAGGAAGTTCAAGCCGCTCAGCGTGGCTCCCGCGGTCGTGTTGTTTCCGTTCGACGTCAACTGGCCGCCAACGAGCACGACCCCGTCCCACATGTTGCTTCCGGAGATCGTGAAGTTGCTGTCAGCGATGATCATCCCCCGGCCAGCGTTGGGCAGCGAATAGTTGTTGGTATGGATTCGGATCACCGGCCAGTAGGACGTGTCGGCCGCGAAGTCGGCCGCGCTGGGAAAGCTCTGGCCGGGAATCGTGATGTCCGCCGGAATCGAGTTGCTGTTGACGATGCCGGCCCAATCGATGTTGACCTGTGGCTTCAGTTGCGAAAAGGTGTTCGACGTGTCGACCGGCGGCGATCCCTGCGGGTTGAAGCTTCCTCCCTGAATATCGAGGTCGCCTTTGGGGACCATCACGCCCGCCACGTTCGCCTGCTTGCCGCACTGGTCGACGCCGCTGATCACGCCCGTTCCGTTCTTGTTGAGGCCCGACAGGCTGACCCAGGCCGCCTTGACGTTGATCGTCGTCGAGACCCATGTGGCGTAGATGCCGACGGCTCGTTGAGCGGGCTTCGTGCTCGATGCGGCGTTCAGCTTGATGCTCGTGTCCGTGCCGGTCGACCGGATGAAGTAGATCGCGCTCGCCGTGCCGACCACGGGCCGCACTCGCACGGCGACGATGTCGGCATAACCGCCGGGCACCGAATCCCGCGTCCATTCCGAATCGGCGACCGTGGGGTCGAGGACACAGTGCTGGCAGTAGCCGGTCGTGCTTCGCAGCACGAGGAACCGCTCCAGGCCGCGTTGGGCGATGTTGTACGCGCGCTCCTGCGAGCGCTCCGCCGCATTGGTCGTCGACTCGGCGGTGCTCGACGCGAGGCCCGCCGCGAGCGCGGCGGTGAGAATGGCGATCACGAAGATCGCCATTGGCAGCGCGAAGGCTTTTCGATTCGTCAGGTTCGTTGGCATCAGGTGCTCCGGTTCAAAAGGCCTTCACGTTCTTGAAGAAGACCGAGGTGATGATCTTCGCCTGCGATGGGGTCGGATCGTTCGACGTAACCTTGGGACTGACTGCGTTGAGCACGATGTCGACGCCGCGAATGTCGGTGAGCAGCGCCGGGACCGTGGTGTGCGACACCGTGTCGCCGACCGCGTAGTACTTGAAGCGCGCGGACGTGTCGAACGGCGCCATGATCTCCTCGTTGGCGCGGCCCGAGACGTTGCGCCACAGACCGATCTTTCCCGAGTACATGCTCGAGGCCGCGAAGGTGTAGGTGATCTTCTGCCAGAGAAACACGGGTGCCGCCTGGGTCGCGCCACTCGGCGCGTCGGCGAGCAGGTCGAGGATGTCGCCGGTTCGTCCGTTGAGCGACACCGTTCTGAGTTGCGCCTGTCCGGCGCCGGACCCGGTGCACATCGTCGGGCTGGCGCTCGACACCGGCGCTTCGACGCCCAGCGGACTGCTCGGCGTGATGTACGTGTACGTGCCGGTCGGGCCCCGCCAGGCAAAGCCACCATAGGTTGCAAGCGCGTTCGTCGCCGAATCGATCGGCAGCATCGAGACCGTGGTACTGGCGTTGTTGGTGCTGCACACGATGCCAAAGCGATAGGGCACGAGGACGCGGAGCGTCTTGCCGTCGGCCGACGCGAGGTCGACGCCGCCCTGGTCCTGCATCATGCGCAGGTCGGAGACGAGAATGTTCATCGAGCTGCGCGCGATGGTGCGGGCCGCGCGCGCATTGGTCTCGTGGTTGTAGTAGCGCGACTGCGAGACGAGGAGTCGGGTGAGGGCGACGCCGAGGACGCCGAGGATCACGATCGCAACGACTACCTCGACCAGCGTGAAGCCGGGCCGGCGACCCAAACGATTTCGCGACGGATGCATGTCAGCACCCCACGCAGAGCGGCGTACCGGAGGGCGGCTGCGTCCGATCGAACGACAATGAGTCCTTCTTGGTCGTGTCGATGGCCGGCAGGATCACGATCTTGATCGTATAGCGTGTCACTCCCGGCTTGCTGATCGTCAGACGGCGTTTGTAGCTGAAGCCATCCACAGTCGCGGTGTCTGTGCCCGACGCCCAGCTGGCAAGCTTCGAAAAGGGCAAGCCGCCCAGCTTGTTCGCCTCGAGCTGCATGGCCGCGTTCCGCTTGGCGGCGAGCGCGCTCGTGCGTCCGCGCTGCGTCACGGCGACGCTGACTTTGGCCAGCGACAGCAGAACGATCGACAGGATCGTCATGGCGACCATCACTTCGATGAGCGAGAAGCCGCGCCGTCCGGCGCCGCGCCGACTTGCCCGCGGAACGAGACGCGGCCGGCGAAGCGGCAACAGGAAAAGTGGGGTCATGGGAGTGAATCCAGTCGAACCAGACCGCTTCGCGACACGCGCACGCGTTTGGTGACGGTTTCGACCGTCAGCGTGATCAACAGCGTGTCGTTGGCAAGGCCGTTGGGGTAGACCTCAATGGGCGATCTCGAAAACGTCACGCCGGCGGCGGCGAGACCGTAGACCGCACCAAGATTGGACCTGCGAAAGAAGGTCGTGCCCGCGCGGTCGGTCACGACTAGCTGGCGCGTGCCCGAGCTCCAGGCGATGCGCACCGGCTGACGGTTGCGAATCGCGATGGCGAATGCCGCTTCGATGTCGTTCTGGCTCGCCATGGCCGCCCGCCGCAGGCGCTGTTGCACCGTCAACGAGTGAATGCGGCCAACCGACATCGCCGTCACGACGGCGGCGATGATCATCACGACCATGACCTCGAGCAGCGTAAAGCCGCGCTTACGACGCGACTGAAAACAGTGTGCGTTCATTCGGCTCCTCACACCCCATATGGGTGTTCGACATGGGGGCTGGATTCTTCCCCGCAGTGACTGGCCGAAAGAACATCGCGTAACGGTGTGGTTCGGATCGGTAACGCGGGTTACGGACAACGTGACCGAAGGGCCGAAAGAGCACGCGCCGGCCTTCCGCCCGGTCCTATTTCTCAAGCATCGTCGCGTGCAGGCAGAATTGAAGCTCGGAGGGGCCGGATGCGTATTCGTCGGCTGGGTGTGGTGGGGGCCGGAACGATGGGAGGGGGGATTGCCGCCCTCGCGGTATCGGCTGGCATTCCCGTGGTACTGCTCGACATACCCGGCAAAGGCGACGACCGGGATGCCGTTGCTCGAGGGGGCCTGGACCGCGCCAAAAAAGCCAAGCCGGCCGCGTTCATGGATCCGGACCGGGCCGCGGCGATCTCCGTCGGCAACACCGACGACCAGCTCGAACGCTTGGCCGACTGCGACCTCGTCATCGAAGCGATCATCGAGCAGCTCGAGCCCAAACAGGCGCTCTACAAGCGGCTCGAGGGGCTCCTGCCCGAGCACACCATCGTCGCGTCGAACACCTCGAGCATTCCCATGGCTCAATTGCTCGACGGGCGCGGACAGGCGTTCCGGTCGCGTTTTCTCGGCATGCACTTCTTCAATCCGCCCCGCTACCTGCACCTGCTCGAGCTCATCCCGACCGCAGATACCGCTCCGGAGACGCTCGACGCCGCGCGCCGGTTCAGCGACCGGGTGCTCGGCAAGGGGATCGTCGTCGCCAAGGACGTGCCCGGCTTCGTTGCCAACCGCCTCGGCGTGTTCGGAATGGTCCTCGCCATTCGGCTCATGGAGCAACACGGTCTCACGATCGACGAAGCCGATCTGCTGACCGGTGCGATCTCCGGCCGGTCGAAGTCGGCGACCTACCGCACGGCCGATCTCTCTGGGATCGACGTGATCGCGCACGTGACGCGCGAGTTGAGCGGGGCCACGGGCGAAGATTTCTCGCTGTCGCCCTGGGTCCTGGAGCTGGTCAAGGCCGGCCGCACCGGCGAGAAGAGCGGCGCCGGCTTCTACCGCCGGGTCGGTAAGGAGATTCAGACGCTCGACTGGCGCACCGGCGAGTACGCGCCGCAGCGGAAGCCCGAGTCGCCGGAGCTGGCTCGCATCTCCGCGCTGCCGCTCGCCGAGCGCTTCGCCGCACTTCGCGACTGGCCGGGGCGAGACGGGGAGTTCGTGCGAGAATACTTGTTACGGTTCTCGCATTACGTGCTCTCCACGGCGCCGCTGATCGCCTACGATCTGGCGGCGGTCGACCACGCGATGACCTGGGGCTACGCCTGGGAGGCGGGGCCGTTCGAGCAGATGGACCTGCTCGGCGCCGCGTTCCTCCGCCGTGGCTTCGCCGGCCTCGGGCTCGACGAGCCGGCGCTCCTTCGCGAGGCGAGCGACGGCTTCTATACCGAGGCCGGCGAACGCGTCCTCGCGCTGAGCGGGGGCTATGAAGAGGTCCCGCGCGAGCCAGGTGAGATCAAGCTCGCCGAGTGGCACGCACCGGCCAACCGCGCGCGCCGGGTGCTCGAGCACAATGACGATGCGTCGCTGCTCGACGCCGGGAGCGGCGTGGCCGTGCTCGAGTTCCACAGCAAGATGAACTCGATCGGCGCGGGCGTGCTGGCGATGCTCGAGCGCGCGCTCGACCGGGTCGAGCGTGACGGCATGACCGGCCTCGTGCTCGGCAACGACGACACGCGCGCCTTCAGCGCCGGCGCCGATCTTGGCATGGTGCTCTCCCTCATCGGCGCCGGCGACTGGAAGAAGCTCGAACAGGCAGTCGGCGCATTCCAGCGGGCCTCCGTCCGCATTCGACAGTCGCCGTTCCCGGTCGTCGCGGCGCCGTTCGCGCTCACGCTCGGCGGCGGCTGCGAATTCTGTCTCGCCGCGGACCTCGTGCAGGCCCACGCCGAGCTGTACATGGGGCTCGTCGAGGTCGGCGTCGGTCTCATTCCGGCGGGGGGCGGGACCACCGAATTGTTGTTCCGATTCGCGGCCGACCTCTCGCCGTACGCCGAGGCCGATCCATTCGAGGCGCCGAAGCGCGCCTTCCAACTCATCGCGCTCGCATCGACGAGCACGAGCGCGCTCGACGCGCGGAAGCTGGGCTACCTGCGTGCCGTCGATCGCGTCACGATGAACCGGGATCGCTTGCTGGCTGACGCGGTGGCGCGGGTGGTGGATCTTGCGCCGGCCTACGTGCCGCCGCTGCCGCGGCGCATCAGCGCGCTCGGCAAGGAGGCGCTCGGCAATCTGCACTATGCCGTGTGGGCGCTGCACGAGGCCGGGCAGGCGTCGGCCCACGACGCGCTCATCGGCCGCGAGCTGGCGTACGTGCTCGCCGGCGGCGACGGGCCGCCTCGCACCGTGACCGAAGAGGACATCCACGGGCTCGAGCGCGAGGCCTTCCTGCGACTGCTCGGCACCAAGCAGACGCAGGAACGGATGCAGTACACGCTGAAAACGGGCAAGCCGCTGCGCAACTAACGCGCGGCGCTCGATAAGGAGAGTTATATGAAGGAAGTAGTAATCGTGTCCGCCGTGCGAAGCGCCGTCGGCCGCGGCAAGAAGGACGGTGCACTCGCCAACGTCCACGCCGCCGATCTGTCGGCGGACCTCATGCGGGCGGCGATCGACGCCGTGAAGATCGATCCGGCGGCGATCGACGACGTGTTCTGGGGCTGCGCGATGCCCGAGGCGACGCAGGGACTCAACGTCGCCCGGCTGGCCTGGCTGCGTGCCGGCCTTCCGGTGAGCGTCCCGGCGGCGACGGTCAATCGCTTCTGCTCGTCCGGCCTCCAGACCGTGGCTCTGGCGGCGCAGGAGATCATGAGCGACATGGCCGACGTCGTGCTCGCCGGCGGCATCGAGATGATGAGCCAGGTGCCGATGTCAGGCTACCACACGCGGCTCGAGCCCGAGCTCACCGAGTCGTACATCGGCATGGGCTTCACCGCCGAGCGCGTGGCGGCGCGTTGGAAGGTGACGCGCGAGGATCAGGATCGGTGGGCGCTCGGCAGCCAGGAAAAGGCCGCGCGCGCCTGGGACCGCGGCGCGTTCGACCGGCAGATCGTTCCGATCGGTGTCGAGCAGGTGGACTGGAACGGCACGGAGAAGCACGCGACGACGGCGCAGTTCGCGCGCGACGAGCTGCCACGTCCTGGAACCACGATGGAAGCGTTGGCCAAGCTCAGACCCGCGTTCAAGACGAACGGTACGGTGACTGCCGGCAACGCGAGTCCTTACTCGGACGGCGCCGCAGCGGTGCTGTTGATGAGCGCCGAACGAGCCAAAGCGCTCGGGCTCGCGCCTCTGGCGCGGTTCATCACGTTTGCCGCCGCGGGCGTCGACCCCGACGTGATGGGCGTCGGGCCGATCAAAGCCGTGCCGAAAGCCCTCGCGCGGGCGGGAATGAAGCTCGCCGACGTGAAGCTGATCGAGTTCAACGAGGCGTTTGCGGCGCAGGTGGTGGCGGTGATCCGCGAGCTTGGCATGGACGCCGACCGCGTCAACGTGAACGGCGGGGCGATCGCGCTCGGCCACCCGCTCGGCGCCACCGGCGCAAAGTTGACGACGCAGCTCGTGCACGAGCTCCGCGCTCGCGGCGGCGGCATTGGTATGGTGACCATGTGTGTCGGGGGCGGGATGGGCGCGGCCGGATTGTTCGAGGTGTTCGCGGCCTAGCGGCGTCGCACCGCGCGGCGCGCAGCGAAGATTGGCTTGACGCGCAAGTTGCACGAACCCCAAGTTAGGGCGCGCCACCGACTCGACGAGGAGTCACTCCTGCCTGAACCCTCCGACGACAATTCATCGAGCGACGTGATGCGTCGCCTCTCGGCGGCGCTCGAGGGCCGGTATGCCGTCGAGCGCGAGCTCGGGCGCGGCGGAATGGCCGCGGTCTTTCTCGCGCGCGATGTGAAGCACGATCGCGAAGTCGCGATCAAAGTGCTCCATCCGGAGCTCGCCGCGTCCGTCGGCGCCGACCGCTTCGAGCGTGAGATTCATCTCGCCGCGAAGCTGCAGCACCCGCACATTCTCGGCTTGCACGACTCGGGCATCGCGGGAGAGCTGTTGTACTACGTGATGCCGTTCGTGAAGGGCGAATCGTTGCGCGATCGAATCGACCGCGAAGGAATGCTGCCGATCGACGACGCCGTCGCCATTGCGCTCGAGGTGAACGACGCGCTCGGCTACGCGCATTCGCAGGGCGTCATTCATCGCGACATCAAGCCGGAGAACGTGCTCCTGTCGGGCGGTCACGCGCTCGTGGCCGACTTTGGCATCGCGCGCGCCATGTCGCCCGACGGAAGCGTCCAGAAGATCACGGCGACCGGGATGTCGATGGGGACGCCGTACTACATGTCCCCCGAGCAGGCGAGCGGCGAAGTCGTCGGGCCGACGGCGGATCTCTACAGCTTGGGGTGTATGCTGTACGAGATGCTCGCCGGAGAGCCGCCGTTCACCGGCAAGAACTCGATGCAGATCATGGCGCGGCACGCCATGGAGCAGGTGCCGAGCATTCGCATCGTGCGCAGTGCCGTGCCGGAGGAGATCGAAGAAGCGATCTTTGCGGCGCTGGAAAAGACGCCGGCCGATCGACCTCAGTCGGCAGCGCAGTTCGCCGAGTATCTGGGCCTCGTTTCCGGTCATACGGCCGGCATGCGAGCGCGCACGACGATGACGCGCCGCACGCCGCTGGGGACGTCCCCTCGCTTCACGCAGCGGACGGTCGCGCTCCAGACACCTGCCTGGTGGCGCAGGCCGGTGATCATCGGCCCGGGACTCGCGGCGCTCGTGCTCGCCCTCGTCGGCGCCATGAGCATGTGGCGCGAGCCGCGCCGCGCCGTAACCGAGGCCAACGCCCGACGCGTCGCCGTGCTCTACTTCGACGACGGCAGCAGCAACCATTCGCTCGCTCCGGTCGCCGACGGTCTCACCGAGGAGCTCATTCATTCGCTGTCGAGCGCGCCGAGTCTCACGGTGGTCTCGCGGTCCGGCGTCGAGCCGTTCAAGGGAACGACGGCGCCGGCGGACAGCGTCGCGCGCGCGCTGCGCGCGGGCTACCTCGTCCGCGGCGAGGTCGAGCGGGACGGTGACAAGATTCGCGTGAACGTGCGTCTGTCCGACGCGACCGGATACGACATCAAGCACGCGTCGTTCGTCGTTCCATCGCGCAACGTGTCGCTGATGCGCGACACGCTGGCGATCGTCACGTCGGATCTGATTCGCAAGCAGCTCGGCGCGGAGATTCAGCTCAGCCAACAGCGGTCGGCAACGCGCAGCTCGGACGCCTGGCTCGCCCTCCAGCAAGGAGAGCAGTCGCAGAAGAACGCCGATGCGGCCAACGCGAAAGGCGACACGGCGAGCTCGAACAGAGACTTCGCGGCCGCGGATTCCTTGTACGTGGTGGCGCAGGCGGCCGACGAACGATGGGCGCAGCCGGCGTGGATGCGCGCCGCACTGGCCTACCGGCGGTCGCGCCTCGTCGGCAGCGATCCGACACTCGTGCGAAAGTGGGTGGCGGTCGGTATTCCGCTCGCCGATCATGCGATTCAGCTCGATTCAAACAGCTCGGATGCGTACGAGGTCCGCGGCAACCTGCGCTACTGGGGTTGGTTGTCGGCGGTAGAAACGGACAAGGCGCAGCGCGACGCGGACTTGAAAGCGGCACGCACCGATCTCGAGCGGGCGACGACGCTGAACCGCAACCAGGCCGGCGCTTGGGCAACGCTGTCGCATCTGTACTATCAGTTGCCGACGACGACGACGACCGACGTCGAGCTGGCGGCGCAGCATGCGCTGGAGGCGGATGAGTTTCTCTCGAACGCGAACGTCATTCTCTCGCGGCTGTTCGACGCGTCCTACGACCTCGGCCAATTCGACAAAGCCAAGCAGTGGTGTAACGTTTCTGGCCAACGCTTTCCGGGCGACGTTCGCACGGTACGGTGCCGGTTGTACATGCTCACGACGCGGATCGAGCCGCCGGACGTTGGGCGTGCGTGGCGGCTGTCCGACTCCGCCGCGGTCATGGTGCCGCCGGCTGGTCGCGCACGAGACCAATTGACCGAGCACATGCTGGTCGCCGCGGTGATCGCTCGTGCGAGCAAGCAGCAACCGGCGCTGGCGGACAGCGCGCGACACGTCGTGCAGCGCTCGTTGGGCGACGCGACGATCGATCCGACGAGCGATCTGGCGTATTTCGGCGCCTTTGTATACACGTTGCTCGGCGACAAGGATCAGGCGATCGAGCAGATCAAGCGCTACGTTGGCGCGAGCCCCAATCGCGCCGCATCGCTGCGCGACGATGCCGGTTGGTTCTTCCGCGACATTGCCCAGGATCCGCGCTTCCGGCGCGCGGTCAGCGCACCGTAGCGCCCGCGCCACAGTTGCGAGTCTCGTAAGTCGGGCTCAACATTACTCGCTCGGGTGTCGCCAGCCCCGACGCGCTCGGCGTTTTTTCCCTCCTCCACGCCTTCCGAGCGCAGCAAGTCAACGATCGGAGAACTCGCATGCGACGCCGCATTGCTTCCCTCGTCGGGCTGTTGTCGGCAACCGCCCTCCTCGTCTCGTGCGGCGACGACGCACGCCGAACCTTTCCCACCGGCCCGCGGCAGCCGGGAGCGCGCAGCCTCGATCTCGCGCCTGGCGTGTGCACGACGTTCAGCGCGCTCCAATCGTTGGCCAACGCGGTGTTCGGCGCCGGCTCTCCGAACGCGCAGTCGGCGCTCGGAAAGTTGAGCAACATGAACAAGCTGCTCCAGCAGGGGAAACTCTCATCGGCGCAGAGCGAGGCGCAGAACATCGTCGCCTTCGTCCAACAGAAGGCGGCGCAGGGAACGCTTCCGGGCTCGCACGACCAGATCGAAGCGTTCATCAGCGGCGTGTTGTGCTACGCCGGCCTTTCGCCGGATACGTTCCTCATTCTTCCGACGGACAACGCGCAGGTGTTCAAGAACGGCGCGGGGAACGCCGGGCTTTCGCTGCAGGCGAACACCGTCACCGTTCCGACGCTCGTCACGATCACGGTGTTGCCGCCGACCACGCCGCCGCTCGATACGAAACTCGATCAGTATCCTGGCTTTATCGAAGTGACACAGTCGTCAGTGCTGACGAAGCCGGCCATCGTGGCGGTCTGTCCGGCGTCGACGGTTCCGTCCGACGTGCTGGGACGTCTGCGCTTGGGCCATCAGGCGACGACGGGATTCGAGATCACGCCGGCGGCCGACGGCGGATTCCTCGACTGCTCGACGTCGACGGCCGAGAGCCGTCTGCCGGAGTGGTTGCAGAAGCTCGCCAGCATCGTGCTGCCCACACCGCTGTATGCCAAGCCTCCGTTGTCAGGCGGCATCGGCGGCCTCGCTTCGGAGTTCAGCCCCTTCGGTCCGGTCGATCCAGAAGTGAGTTTTGCCGGCGGCGTCGGTGGAACGGCCACCGAGTTCCAACGCCGGCCGTCGATTGACAGCCTGCGCTTCCCGTCGTCAACCACTACACGGCCGAACGGATCGACTCCCGCGCCGACATTCTCGCGCACACCGAGCCCGCGGCTCGCCGATGTGGTCAACGGCGTCTGCACGCAGATCAACGCGCTCGTCGGCACGCCGGTCGAGACGGAATGCCGTCCGAACATCACGCTCACGACCTTCCAGGGCACGATCCTGACCGACGTACCGGTCGGTTGGGCGATTGGCCTTGGCGGGGGCACGGTCGCGCCGGAAGTCGCGGCCGCGCACACGTGCGGAGCATTCGGCACGACCGCGGCAACCGCGACCGACGTCAACGGCAAGGCGAGCGTCTGCTGGACGCTCGGCATGACGCCCGGCACGAACACGGTGCTGGCGACGCCGACGTCGGGCGGCGACGTGCCGGCGGGAGTCACGTTCAGTCCGGCGGCCATCACCTTCACGGCCACCGCGCTGCAATTGACGCCGACGGTTACGGCGAGCGGCGGTACGTTCGTCTACGACGGCACGCCGCATCCGGGGAGCGGTACCTGCTCGAACAATCTGACGCCGGTTCTGACCTACAGCGGCGGCTCGGCGCCGACGAACGTCGGCACGTACACCCTCACCGTCACGTGCGGCGCCGGAAATCCGATCTTCGTCACCGTCACGCAGACGGCGACGATTCAGATCACCGCCGCGGCGACGTCGGCATCGATCGCCTGTCCGGCGTCGGTGACGTATACCGGAAACCCGATCACGCCGTGCACGGGCGCCGTCACAGGCCCCGGTCTGAGTCTGAGTTTGACGCCGACCTATTCGTCGAACGTCGTCGGACTCGCCACCGCGACCGTCAGCTATCCGGGTGGCGGCAACTATCTATCGAGCAGCGCATCGAAGACGTTCCAGATCCTGTACGTGCAATCCGGATGCTTTGCGTCGCCGGTGTACAGCGTGATGCCGTCCACGAAGTCGTTCCAAAACAAGGGCTCGAACCTGCCCGTCAAGTGCACGCTGCAGAATGCGCAGGGCGGCGGCGTGACCAATGCGCAAGGTTCGTTGCTCGTCGAAGATCTCGGGGCAAATGGGCTGGCGGCGCCGAGTGTGGTCGTCTCGATCCCCAACGCCTTCACGGCCTCGTCGAGCGGGAACTACGCCTACGGGTTGGATACTTCGCCGGCCGGCTTCGTTTCGGGCCACTTCTACCGCGTCACGGCGACGTGGACCGACGGATCCACGACGACCGGATTCTTCTTCATCAAATAACTCGCACTCGTCGTCGCTCGAGCGGCCGAGGCCTGCTACTTCGTAGGTGAAGTAGCAGGCCTCGGCCGCTTTTGCTCTGTGGCGCCGCATTGCCTTGGTCCCCGCCGACCGTCACTTTGCGAGCATACCGCAACCTTTCGCCCTCCGACTCCCATGCGAGCTGCCCGCTACGCTCTCGTCGTCTCACTCGCCGCCTCGATCGCGCCCGCGACTTTCCGCGCGCAGCAGCCTGCTGCTCCGCGCACCATCGCGTCGCAGACCGTGGGGCTGGAACGCCACGACGGCTTCATTCCATTCTACTACGACGAGCGCACCGGCAAGCTCCTGCTCGAGGTGCAGCGGCTCGATGAGGATTTCCTCTATCTTCCCACCCTTGCCACCGGGCTCGGATCGGACGCGCTGGGCCTCGACCGCGGCACGACCGGCGGCGAAGACGTCGTTCGATTCGAGCGCTTCGGGCCGCGCGTCTTGCTCGTCGGCCGCAACACGCGCTTTCGCGCATCGGCCGACTCGCTTCAGGCGCACGCCGTCGAGGAGTCGTTCGCCACGTCGACGCTGGCAGCGATGCCGATCGTCGCCGAGGACAATGGCCGGCTGCTCGTCGACGCGACGGACTTCGCGCTCCAGGACGTGATGGGCGCCGCCGCGACGATTCAGCGACAGAAGCAGGGGACCTTTCGCCTCGACCGGAACCGCAGCGCGATCTACATGGCGCACACCAAGGCGTTTCCCAAGAACACCGAAGTCGAGACGCTGCTCACCTTCGCGAGCGACGCGCCGGGCCGCGAGGTGGCGCGCCACACGCCGGATCCGGAGGCGCTGACGCTTCGCGAGCACTTCTCGTTCGTCGAGCTTCCCGACGCCAACTACACGCCGCGCGCGTTCGATCCGCGCGTTGGCAACTTCTCGCTGACGTTCACGGATTTCTCACGATCGTTCACCGAGAAGCCGGAGGTGCGCTGGATCCAGCGCTGGCGTCTCGAGAAGAAGGATCCATCGGCGGCGATGTCGGAGCCGGTCAAGCCGATCGTGTACTATCTCGACCCGGGCATCCCAGAGCCCTATCGCACCGCCTTCCGCCAGGGCGCGGCGTGGTGGACCAAGACCTTCGAGGCGGCGGGATTCGAGAACGCGTTCCGCGTCGAAGATCTCCCGGCCGGCGTCGATCCGATGGACGCGCGCTATTCGATCATTCAATGGGTGCACCGCAGCGACCCGGGCTTTTCGGTCGGCCAGTCGTTCGTCGATCCGCGCACGGGCGAGATCATCAAGGCGATGCTCAAGATGGACACGTATCGGTCGATCACCGACTACAACATCTTCGCCGGCATGGAGCCGGCCATGGCCGGCCCGGTAGCAGATTGGTATGCGTCGCTCGACCCGAACGTCAACGGCACCGAGTTCGCCATGTCGCGCCGCCGCCAACACGTCGCGCACGAGATCGGCCACACCCTCGGCCTCGCTCACAACTACATCTCGCATGCGTACGGCCGCGCGAGTGTCATGGACTATCCAGGTCCGCTGGTGACGCTTCGGCCGAACGGCACGCTCGATGTCTCGCGTGCCTGGGCGAACGGCACGGGAGCGTACGACACCCTGGCGATTCGCTTCGCCTACACGCAGTACCCCAACGCCGCCGCCGAACGCGCGGGGCGGGAAGCGCTGGTGCATCAGGCGATCGCGGGCGGCGCGCGCTTTCTCACCGATCGCGACGCGTCGGCCGGCGTGATCCCCGAGGTGACGCGCTGGTTGAATGGCGACGACGCGGTGAAGGAGCTCGCACGGGAGAGTGCCGTGCGCGACGTACTCATATCAAAGTTCAATGAATCCGTGATCCGGCCGGGCGATCCGATGTGGACGCTCAACGAGCGCTTCGTGCCGGTGTATCTGCATCACCGCTACGCGATCGAGGCAGCGACGAAAGCGATCGGCGGCATGGAGTACACCTTTGCGCTTCGCGGCGACGGACAGACGCCCGCCACCGTGCTTGCGCCGGCGAAGCAGCGCGAGGCGTTGCGCGAGCTCATCGCGGTGATCCAGCCCAAGGAGCTCGCCGTGCCGGAGCGAATCGTGAAAATGATTCCACCGTCGCCCTACGGCTTCAGCGGCGGATGGGGATTCGCGACGACCCCGGCCGGTATCGTCTACGACCCGCTGGCCATTGCGCGGTCGCTGGCGGGGAACGTGGCGGATGGCATTCTGCAGCCCGACCGCATCGAGCGCGTGATCTCGTTTCATGCTCGAGATGCGGCGTCGCCGTCCGCCGACGAGGTGATCGGACAGCTCGTCGCCGGCGTGTATGCGGACGCGCAAGCGACGACGGCCTACGAACGGGGCGTCCGTCGACAGGCGAGACGGGCCGTGACGGATGCGCTGTTCGCGCTGGCCACCGATCCGCAGTCGACGGCCGACGCGCGGGCAGTGGCCGACGATCAGCTGAACAACCTGGCGGCGCGTCTGTCCGCGGCGGCCGCCGGCGGCGACGCCGACGATCGCGCGGCGAACGCCGAAGTCGTACGCGACGTGCGGAACTGGCTCGACCGCCGCATCGCGCCGCCCCGCCCGACGAACGTGATTCCCCTGCCTCCAGGCACGCCGATCGGCTGATGGCGGGGGAGGGAGACTTTACTCGCTCCGCAACGCCACCTGAGGATCGACGCGCGCGGCGCGGCGGGCCGGTATCCAGCTCGCCGCCAGCGCGACGGCGAGCAGCACGAGCGTCACGAACGCGAACACCAGCGGATCGCTCGCCGATTCGTTGAACAGCAGCGGCTTGACCCATCGTGACGCGCCGAGCGCCACGGCCGCACCGATCGCCAGGCCGACGGCGCCGAGCAGAACGCCCTGGCGCACGACCAGCTGCACGACGTCGCGCGTCTGCGCACCGAGCGCGACGCGGACGCCCATCTCGTGCGTGCGCTGCGCCACGTTGTAGGCGATCACGCTGTACAATCCGATCGCGGCGAGGACGAGGGCGAGCAGTCCGAACGCCACGAACATCGTCGCGCCGAGCTCCCACGCTTTGGTCTGCGAACCCACGATCTCGCTGAACGGTGTGATCGTGACGTAGGACGCGCCGGGCATCTGGCGCTGAAGGCCGCGGCGAACGCGTTCCGCGTAGTCGGGCGCATTACCGGCGACGCGAAGCATCAATCCGCCGTTCTGGCTTCCTTGCTGCTCGGCGGCCAGATAGTACGAGTACAGTCCGGAATCGGCGCTGATGCTTCGCTGCCGAATGTCTTCGGCGATACCGACCACCGTCGTGCACGGCATGGTATCGGCGTTCATCCGGATGCACTGGCCGATCGGGTCCTTTCCAGGCCAGAGCACGCGCGCCATTCCCTGACTCACCACCGCCACTTTCTGGGACATGCGCGTGTCCTGATCGGTGAACCCGCGCCCGCGAACGACCCGCGTCCCCATCGTCGCGAAATAGTCGGGGCTCACGGCGTTGAGATTGAACTGGCCCAGCCGGTCGACGGTGTCTATCCCTGCCACGAAGAGTGAGGTGCTCCACGAGCTCCAGAACGGCACGGCGACAGTGAGGCTCGCCCGAGTCACGCCGGGGATCGTCTTGGCGGCCTCGAGCAGCCGATGACGCAGCTGGTAGGTTCCGACGCTGTCGAGCTTCTCGCCGCGCATGTTGAGATCGACGAGCATCACCGGATCGACGTCGTAGCCGAGCCGTGTCGAGCGAACGTTCTGCAAGCTGCGCACGAACAGCCCCGCGCCGACGAGCAGGATCGCCGAGAGCGCGGCCTGCGCGACGAGGAGCACGGTGCGCAGCCGCGACCGATGCAGCATTCCCTCACGCGCGCCCGCTTTGAGATCGTCGACCAGCGTCGTGCCGGCACGCGACGCCTGCACCATCGGGGCGAGGCCGCTCAGCAGACCGACGACGATCGCCGCGAGTCCAGCGAACAGGATGGTGCGCGGATCGCGAAACGTCACCGTCGGCTCGGATTTCGTCAGCAGCACCGATCGCAGCGCCGCGCCGCCCCACTGTGCGACGAGGATACCCGCCGCGGCGCCGAGCATCGCCAGCACCACGCTTTCGGTCAACAGCTGCGACAGCAGTCGTGCGCGGCTCACGCCGAGGGCGAGGCGCACCGCCACTTCGCGCCGCCGCTTGAGCGCGCGCGCCAGGAGCAGGTTCGCGACGTTCGCGCAGGCAATGAGCAGCACGATGAGCGCGACCCCGCCCACCCACGTCGCGACCTTGGCGACACTCGACTCGTTCGGGCCGCGCTCGGAGAGGATCGACGCGGCAATGGCGTGTGGCTTCACCAGCGCCATCGGCGTGCCGTGTCCCCCCTTGTTCTCGCCGATCTGCGATTGGTAGCTGCGGCGTGCAGCGTTGGAGAGCTCGGCGTTCGCCGCCGCGAGGCTCACGCCGGGGCGACGGCGCGCGATCGTCGACATCCAGCCCCAGTGATAGGTGCGCCACCAGCTTTCGCCGGTGGAGAGGAAACGCATCGACGCCGCCTGGACGGCGCCGTAGTTGACGATCGGGATATACGCGACGGGCGGCTGATCGGGCCACAGCCCGACGAACCCGGCCGGCGCCACGCCGACGATCGTGTAGATCGTCGGGCCGATCTGCACCTTGCTTCCGAGCACGTCCTTTCGCTCGCCGAACTTAGCGCTCCAGAAGGCATGGCTCACGACCGCGACGGGCTGGCCGGCCGGGACTGAATCTTCGGCCGCGTTGAAATACCGCCCAAGGACCGGCGGTGCGTCGAAGAAGCCAAAGAAGCTCGCGCTCACGGCGCCCACCGACATCTCGCGCGCATTTTCGCCGACACCGACGGCAAGATCGCGGCGTGCGTACCCGGCGAACGACGAGAAGCTCTTGCTCGCCGTGGCGAAATCGAGGTAGCGCGCGTACTGGCCGCCGCCGGATGCCGTCTCCTTCCCGCGGAAGGTCGAGTAGTAGTAGAGGCGGTGCGCGGTGGCCGGATCGCGCATCATCGGCGGCGGGCGAAAGAGCATCCGATCGACGATGCCGAACAT
>Ga0134128_10002535_pt1 | contig 22552 bp, 23 predicted proteins | sample KB31754_FD_96462 | JGI IMG/M metagenome (GOLD analysis project Ga0134128, IMG submission 96462) | Terrestrial soil microbial communities with excess Nitrogen fertilizer from Kellogg Biological Station, Michigan, USA - KB3-175-4 | ecosystem: Environmental > Terrestrial > Soil > Unclassified ... | reverse complement strand
TCAACGGAAGCCAGTTCTTCATCCAGAAGAGCGCGTGGCCGGGTTCTGGGCCGACTGGGGCCTATAACCGATTTGGCACGGTAACCGCGGGCATCAGCAATGTGGGAGCGATCGTGGCCGGCGACACGATCACGTCCATCACCATCAAGGTGGCCGAGGCCGCTCGCTGACGCCGGCCGCCCGCCCTATAATCGGCTGGAAATGCCTTTCCACCCGCTCTGGCTAGTCCTGATCCTTGTCGTCGTGTTGATCATCTTCGGCCCCGGTCGTCTGCCCGAGTTGGGTGGCGCGGTCGGCAAGGCGATGCGTGAGTTTCGCAAGGCGACCAGCGAGATCACCAGCGAGATTTCCAACGCCGCCCGGCCCGATTCCAACACGACGTCCGAGAGCACCGCCAAGGGCTCGACCTCCGAAGCCAAGACCTCTAACTCCTAAAGCGGTCTCGTGGCCCTACTAGACAGGGTCCTTCAGCGCGGCCCGCGTATCAGCGCGCCCGTGGAGGACGAGCGCATGAGTCTCATCGAGCACCTCGAGGCGCTCCGCCGCGCTCTCATCATCGCGCTCATCTCCTGGGCCGTGGCCACCGTCGCGGCCATTTTCATCGCGCACTACGTGATCACTTTCCTCGTGGAGCGGGCAGGCATCGGCCACGCCATCTACCTCCAACCAGGAGGCGGCGTCCTCCTCCAGCTCAAGGTCGCCATGTACATCGGCGTGGTGCTGGCGGCGCCCGTGATCATCCAGCAGATCTGGTGGTTTGTGAGCCCTGGCTTGCATCCGAAGGAGCGCCGCTTCGTGCTGCCCCTCGTGGTGGCGACCATCGTCTTCTTCGCCCTCGGTGTCGGCGTCGCGATGTTCGCGCTGCCGCTCTACATCCACGTCCTGAACTCACTCACGCCCGCGGATGTCACGTATCTCCCCGACATCAGCGAGCTCGTCAGCTTCGTCCTCATCATGGTGCTTGGCTTCGGGCTTGTCTTCGAGCTGCCAGTAGTGCTGTTCGTGCTGGGAATGCTGGGCATCGTCAACTCCAGGTGGCTGTACAAGCGAAGGCCCTACTGGTTCCTGGCGCTCGCTGTCGCTGCCAACTTCCTCACGCCGGGTGTGGATCCCTTCACCCCTATGATCGTCTTCATTCCCCTGTACTTTTTCTTTGAGGCGACTGCGCTATTACTGAAACTGCTAAAGCACTGACGGGCACGGCCGTACGCCGCGACGGCCGCGCATCCGACCAGCTCCGCCCGGTGAAGATCGAGCTCGGCGTCAACGTGCACGCCGAGGGATCCTGCCTCATCGAGATGGGCCGGACGCGCGTCTGGATCACCGCGAGCGTCGAAGACCGCGTTCCCATGCACCGGCGCGGGAGCGGACATGGATGGATCACCGCCGAGTATTCGATGCTGCCCCGCGCCACCCACGACCGAGGTTCGCGTGAGGCGATCCAGGGACGCATCGGCGGGCGAACCCACGAGATCCAGCGCCTGATCGGCCGCTCGCTTCGAGCGGCGGTCGACATGGGGAAGATAGGCGAGCGCACGATCACCCTGGACTGCGACGTGCTGCAGGCCGATGGAGGGACGCGCACGGCGTCGATCACCGGCGCGTTCACCGCGCTCTACATGGCCCTCAAGCGCATGAAAGACGCGCGCATGATGCCTGAGCTCCCCGTGCGGCAGCACCTGGCAGCGGTCAGCTGCGGCGTCGTGGACGGCACCCCGGTGCTCGACCTCGACTACAGCGAGGACTTCCAGGCCTCGACCGACCTCAACTGCGTCATGACCGAGGACGGGCGCCTCGTTGAGCTGCAGGCGACCGCCGAGGGCGCGCCTTACTCGCGAGCGGAACTCGATTCGATGCTGGCACTCGCCTCGAAGGGAATCAAGGAGCTGATCGTCGCCCAGAAGCGAGCACTCGCCTCTCTGTGAGTGTCTGACCGGCCGCGACTCGTAATCGCCTCCGGAAACGCCGGCAAGCTTCGTGAGTATCGAGACCTGCTGGCGGACGCGGGAGTCCAGCTCACTGCTTTCGACACCGATACCGAAGAGGTGGGGGAGACCTACCGCGAGAACGCAGCCCTCAAGGCAGAGGCGGCGCAGGTGCGATCCGGCCTCGTTTCGCTTGGCGACGACTCCGGCGTGGAGGTGGAGGCCCTGGGCGGTTTTCCAGGCGTTCGCTCGGCGCGCCTGGGCCCGACACAGAAGGAGAGGACCGAGGTGCTCCTGAGCCGGCTCGACGGCATTCCGCGACCGTGGAAGGCCCGGTTTGTGTGCGTGATCGCGCTGGCGATGCCGGATCTCGAAACGCAGTTTTTCGAGGGCGAGTGCCGCGGTGAGATCGTGCCGGAGTGGCGTGGTCACGCAGGCTTTGGCTACGACCCGATATTTCTGGTGCCGGGGACGGGGAAGACGTTCGGCGAGATGCCACCCGAGGAGAAGCGGCTGTACAGCCACCGAGCCGGGGCCGTGCGCGCGCTGCTCGCATCCGGGGCGTTGGAGCAGCTGCCGGCCTGACCGGTCACGAGACTGGTGCAATATACTCGCGCACGCATGGGACCGACATCGCGAGCGTGCGCCGTGTTCGTTGCGGCGTTACTCGTCGCGGCTAGCAGCTCATGTGCGCCACCTACAGGCACGACGTCCCCTTCGGCCTCCTCGCCGGCGCCTGGCGTATTCGTGTCCGCTCGCTACCGGTACACGATCAAGCTGCCGGACGGCTGGGCCGGTACACAGGCGGACGTTACGTGGGCGGGCACCACATGGCTGGCTGTCGACAATCTCGCGGTCGACAGGTTCGGCCCGGCCGGCGGCGCAGGTGCCGCGTACGGTGCCGCGGCGCCCACGACTGAGTCGCTCGACGCCTGGGCCGCCGCTGGCATGGCCGCGAACCTCGACGAGCACAAAGCCTTTTGCCCGGCCAAGCTGCAGACTGTCGTCGAGTCGGTCACGATCGGTGGCCAGCCGGGCACCCTCGAGAGCATGAATTGCGGCATCCTCATCATGACCGCGTTCGCGGTCGTGCACGGCGAGGGCTATGAGTTCGGACTCCGCGACCCCGCGGTTCAGGCTGCGACGGACCCCACCGACAAAGCGACGTTCACGACCATGCTCGGGTCAGTCGTCTTCCACTGATCGCGGCGGAAGCGCGGCTGCCCTAAGCTGCGAGGCTGCAGCCCGGATCGGGCGGTAGCTTAGCTCGGTAAAGCGCCTGGTTTGGGACCAGGAGACCGCGAGTTCGAATCTCGCCCGCCCGACCAGATCTTGAATTCGAAACTGCGCGGTGGCGGCGGTCTCGCCCATCGGAAACGAAAGAAGCGCGATAGTCGCGACTAACGCGGGATTTCACCGGGCGAAGTGCGTGATAGTCGCGACTAACGCGGGTTCTTGGCCGGCGTCGCGCGCGACCGGTGAGCGCGAGTAAGCTGCATCCCGGTCATGAGCCGCGCGACTCCTCCAATCGCTGACGTCGGCAGGCGCATCGACGGTCGCGTTCGCGCGTTGTCGTCCGCTCTACGGCCGCAGCCTCTCGAAGAGCTGCGTGAGTGGGGCGGCGCGAGATTGGTGCGGGGCAAGCGGGTCCTCGACCTGGGTTGTGGGGATGGCCGCTTTGCGCTTGGGGTGGCGCCCTACGCCGCCTCGGTCGAGGGCCTGGACCCGGATACGCAGGCGATCGCCACCGCGAGAAAGCTTGCGCGAGAGTCCGGAGTTCGCAATGTGCACTTCGCGGCCGGCGCCGCACAACAACTCCCGTATCCAGGCGCAGCTTTCGACGTGGTGGTTCTCTCGTGGACCCTTTGATGCATCGCACGAGAGGGCATGGTCGATGCCCTGGAGGAGATCCACAGGGTCCTCGCGCCTCGCGGCATCCTCGTCGACGCGCGGCCTGACTCTCGCGTACCGACGTTGGCGGAGCTTCGGAAGCAGCGAAGCTTCCAGCGCTACGGACTTATTGGAACGCACAAGCTCGAGCTGACCATGGATCGATCGTCTGACCTCGCGATCGCCGAAGTCGTGCGCAACGGACTCTTTCGACGCCGGCGCGCAGGCCGGTTCTTTTATCGCGTCCCGTTCGAAACCCTGGCGGACCTTCGCGAGTACCTGTGGGAGCACGGCCGATTCATGCGGCGCGTGAAGTGGGTTGTCGACGCCAAGACCCGGAGACTCCATGCCAACGAGCCGTTCGCAATGCGTCGAGGAGTCCGCTTCGAAATCCTCGAGCGCCTAAGTCGTGATCAGCGATGAGGTGCCGATCGATGGAATGCCGGTCCGACAGCAACTGGTAAATAGCTCTGTTATGAAAGCCTTCAGCGAAAAAGAACTCGAATACTTGAAAGGCCAGCGGCTTGCGCGGCTGGCCACCTCGGGTGCGGGCGGCGCGCCGCACGTGGTGCCGGTCGGTTTCCGAGTGTCGGAAGCCGGCGACGCGATCGAGGTCGGCGGGCATGGGTTTCAGGCCTCGAAGAAGTATCGCGACATGCAGGCGAATGCGATGGTCGCGATCGTCGTCGACGATCTCGCGAGCGTCAATCCATGGACCCCACGAGGAATCGAGGTGCGCGGCATGGCGGAACTTCAGGAATCGGGCGGGACCGCGAAGTTCGGTCCAGGGTGGGACGAGGCGTGGGTGCGCATCGTGCCGCAGAGGGTCAACAGCTGGGGGATCGAGGCAGCGCCCTTCACGCAAGGGAGCCGGAGCGGGCGCTCGATCTAGCAAGCCTGATCTCCGAACGGAATTCGGTTACATCCAGGCCGCCGGACGCTTCCCTATGAGGTGCGGGGGCGCCCGAACAAACGTGCCCTCGTGCGGTGGAGGCCAAAGATGCCTGTTGCGGCGAGTCTCCGGCGAGGTGTAGTCGCCCTTCCCTTTCTTCTTCTCATGCTGGGAACCACCTGTACGGTTGTGCCGTCGGGCGGCAAGGCGAACCTGCACCCCACGCTGACGCTCGAGGATGAGCCGGGAGGCGTGGTCGCATTCGAGTCCGGCCAGCCGGTTCCGACCTTCGACCGCCAGCTGCGAGACCAGGTCGATCTCGACGGCGCGTGGCGCTTCGAAGCCGCTCCGGTGGACACTTCGCTCAGCCTCACCGACCGCAAGGACTCCATCCAGGCGCTCACGGACGAGCTGGGTTCTCGGCTCGGAGCCTTCTACGACGATTCGTCGTGGGCTGCCGCCAACGTCCCGGGCACCTTTGACCTGCCACCGCGTCGAAGCACGACGGGCGGCTATTTCCGGCGCCAGTTCTTTGTCCCTACATCATTCAGCGAGAAGTACGCAGTTCTCAAGTTCGGCGCGGTTCGCTACATCGCCGACGTATGGCTCAACGGCCAATACCTCGGCTATCACGAGGGCGGCGACACACCTTTCGCGCTTGACGCGACCCAGGCCGTCATCCCCGGAGGGATCAACAACCTGGTGGTTCGTGTCGACAATCCGGAGTGGGGGACTCGCGACGACATCGTGCCCTGGGGACTGGCCGACTGGTGGAACTACGGCGGCATCGTCGGCGATGTGTGGATGGAGGCGGTGCCCGCCCTGAGCGTCGTCCGTGCTGACGTGACGCCACATCTCGACGGAGCCGACGTCTCCATCGTGGTCCAGCATCGTGGCGACCGCACGGTCAAGGGAACCCTCGAGGTCAGGCTGTGGCCGGCGCAGGTCAATGCGACGAACAGGCTGGACCCGGACGCACACAGCCTCATCCCCGGCGACGCGGTGCCGCTCTTCGAGCACCAGCTCGACCTTGGCAGCGTCAACGGCGACTCGGTGTTCCGCGTGGCCGCGCCCTTCTCGATTCGCGCCGCCGACCTGTGGAGCCCGGCGTTGCCTGCGCTTTACGTGCTTGAGGTCACCGTCATCGCCGAGGATGCGCCGGTGGACGACTTCTACACGAGCTTCGGCCTGCGCCAGGTGCGTGTGGACTCGAGCGCGCCGAGGATCCTTCTCAACGGAGCGCCCACCGCATTCAACGGTGTCGCGATGCACGAGGAGCGACAGCTTCCGACCAAGAACGGCGCGCCGGCGGGTGGACCTCTGACGTCGCCGGCTGAGATCGCCGCCATGCTGCAGCGCGCGCTCGCGCTGCACGCCGACCTGATCCGCGTCGACCACCATCCACCCAATCCGATGCTGACCCTCCTCACCGATCGCCTGGGACTGGCGGTGTGGGAGGAGATCCCTCTGTATCACTTCACGCCACAGACCTTCTCGATCGCAACCGACCGCGGTATCCCGCAGCAGATGCTTGCCGAGATGGACCTGCGCGACTTCAACCGGCCGAGCGTGCTGTTCCATGGCCTCGCCAACGAATCCGCGGGGCTCTCGGAACGCCAGAGCGCGCTCGACAGCCTGCACGGGCTCGACCGCAAGCTCGATGGCACCCGCCTGGTCGGCCAGGCGGCCGCCGGCAACGAGCCCGCCGACCCCACGAGCGCCAACCTCGACGTTGTGGGCTACACCCTCTACTGGGGTGTCCTCTACGGCGGGCGCCTGTCGGGCGCGGCCGTGCAGAGCGCCCTGGCCACCGCCCACGCAACCTATCCGAAAAAGCCGATCATGGTCCTCGAGTACGGCCATTGGGCCGACAGCCGCGGCGAGGAGTCGCAGCAGCTTCGCGTCTTCAACACGTACTACGCCCAGCTGTCGCAGGACTTCGGCACTCAGCCGCAGGGCTATATAGCCGCTGCGGTCTGGTGGACGCTCGACGACTACTGGACGCAGCGACAGGGGATCGAGGTCGAGCACTTCGGTCTCTACCGACCCGATGGGTCGCTGCGTAAGGCAGGCGTCACCGCGAGCCAGGAGTGGGCGCGCACGTCGCCCAGTAACCCGCCGTCCAACGTTCGCTCGGCGGGCGTGGCCGCGCCCATCGTGCCGAGCGAGCGCCACGGCCTGCTGCTGCCCTACCTGGCTTATGGCTTCGCAGCGCCGGCGGCCTTGATCGTGGCCCTTATCGTGATCCTCTCTCGGGTGCGGAGGCGGCCGGCGTGGTGAACGATTTTCTCGTCCGCCTCTCGATCCGCAGCGCGATGTTCGCCGGCGCGATCACCGGGTTCGTTTTTGGCCTGTTCGCAGGCGCGATGCTCGGGGCACTCGTCAGTTGGTTTGCGGGTGCGCTTGTCGACTGGCAGGCGCAGCTTGGCTTCAGCCTCGGCGTGACCCAGCAACTGCTGCCCCTCGGCGACCAGGTCAGATCGCTCGAGCTGGTGGCGGACCGCTGGTTTCTCGTCATCCCAGCGGCCGGCCTGATCCTTGGAGTGCTCGGTGCCATGATCGGCGTCCTGGCCGGTGGAATGTGGGCGGCGCTCGTGAACGTCGGCGTGCTGCCGATCGAGGTCGAGGTCGTGCGGCAGAGCGAGATTCCAGCGCGCCGCGCGTCCGATCGACGGCACGTGAGGAGCCGACGCCGGAAGGCGGTGGGCGAGTAGTACTTTAGTCGGGTGATCGAGGCCCGGACCGAAGGATTCGTCGCCGCCGGTTTCGAGGCGGTGTCGAGGGCATTTGCCGAGAACTTCGAGAGGTTCGGCGAGGTAGGCGCCGCATGCTGCGTCTATCGCGACGGCAAGCTGGTGGTCGACCTCACAGGCGGCGTGACGACCCCCGGAGGGACCAAGCCATACGCGTCCGAGACCCTGCAGATGGTGATGTCCTCGACCAAGGGAGTGGTTTCGGTCGTCGCGCACATGCTGGCCCAGGAAGGCGAGCTCGACTTCGACGCGCCGGTAACCAGGTACTGGCCCGAGTTTTCTGCCGAAGGCAAAGGCGAGATGCCTGTCCGCTGGCTTTTCAGCCATCGGGCCGGGCTGCCCGCCATCGATCGCCAGTTGGCCATCGCTGACGTGTATGCCTGGAAGCCGGTGGTCGACGCCCTTGCGGCACAGCGCCCGTTGTGGGAGCCCAACACCGCTCACGGGTATCACGTCGGCACCTTCGGCTGGCTGGCCGGGGAGGTTGTGCGTCGCGTCGCCGGGATTTCAGTCGGTCAGCTCGTTGCCGAGCGCATAAGCGGCCCGCTGGACCTCGATCTCTGGATCGGCCTGCCGGAGGCGATGGAAGACCGCGTGGCACCCATGATCGCCCCGCCGCCGCTGCCGCCGGGAGCCCAGGTCGACATCTTCACCGCCCGCATGTTCGACCCCTCGACGCTCCTCCACCGAGCCTTCGTCAATCCCCCGCTACCGGCCCCGGTCTTCAATGAGCGGGCGTTTCACGCGGCGGAGATCCCGGCTGCCAACGGGATCACCAACGCGCGTTCGCTGGCGCGGATGTACGCGGCGTGCATCGGCGAGGTCGACGGCGTGCGGCTCCTGGAGCCGCAGACGGTCGTCGGCGCAACCCAGGCCCAGTCCGCCGGCGACGACCTGGTGCTGGGCTACGAAACCAGGTTCTCCACCGGCTTCCAGCTCTCGTTCCCCTTCCGGCCGATGGCCGGCGAGGGCTCCTTCGGCCACTACGGCATGGGTGGTTCGGTCGGCTTCGCCCACCCCGGGCGCGGCATCGCCTTCGGCTACACGATGAACCAGATGCTGCCGTCGGGTGGCGTCGATCCGAGAACCCGCAACCTGGTGGAGGCGCTTCTCTCCTCGCTGTAGGCCGATCCTCTCGACCGCCGTCCTAAGATGCAATCGCTGGTGGCACTCGCATGAGCACCGCGGACCTCGTATTCGGGGCCTGTCTTTTGATCGGGGGTGGGCTTTTGCTCCTGACCCTCATCTTTGACGACCTGTTCGGGGGCGTCCTCAACGCGATCCACTTTGGGTTCGACCTGGGTGGCGTGTCGCCGACGCCGGTCCTGCTCGGCTTTGTCGCCCTGTTCGGGGTCGGAGGCCTGGCCGGCCTGCACACATTCGACCAGGGGCCGGGTGGCGCGACCGCAATCGGCATTGGCGCCGGCGTGATCGGCGCCGGCATCGTGCTCGGTGCCTTCAAGGTGCTGGCCCGAGCGGAGTCGACCGAGAGCTTCAGCCTGTCCGATATGGTCGGATCCACCGGCCGAGTCTCCATCGGCATCCCGGCCAACAGATTCGGCAGCGTCCTCATCAGCTTCGCCGGCGCCTCCCACAACATGACCGCCACGGCGGACGCCGAGATCGCGGCGGGCCGCATCGTCAAGGTCATCGCGGTCGCCGGCAACAACCTGGTCGTCGAAGCCGCTTCTACGTCCCCCGTTAACACCGAAGGAGCACGGTCCGATGCCTGACTTTTTGACCTCCAGCCCGTTTGCCGGGGTGGCCGTCGTGGTCATCATCCTGTTGCTGATCGCGTTCGTCGCCAGCCGGTACAAGGTGGCCGGCGCCAACGAGGCCATCATCGTCGCGGGCTCGCGTGGGTCCAAGGTGCGCGACGAGCGCGGCCAGGCCGTCTCGCCCGCGGGGGACAAGGGCGTCAAGGTCGTCGTCGGCGGCGGCACGCTCGTGATGCCGCTGATCAACCGGGTGGGCAAGCTCAAGCTGACCGCCCGCCAGATCGGCGTCCAGCTGACTGACGCTGTCACGAGCCAGGGCATCAAGGTCCAGGTCCAGGGGGTCGCGACCTTCAAGATCGGCCGCGACGTGGAGTCGCTGCGCAACGCGGCGGAGCGCTTCCTGGACGCCAAGCCCGAGCAGGTCGACTCGATCGTCAAGAACGTCCTCGAAGGCTCGCTGCGGTCGATCGTCGGCACGCTCACGATCGAGGAGCTGATCCGAGACCGCCAGAAGCTGCTCCAGCAGGTGCAGGACGCGGCCAAGGGCGACCTGGCGACCAGCGGGCTGCAGATCGACGCCTTCACCATCCAGAGCTTCTCCGACGAGTCGAACTACATCGAGCTGCTCGGCCAGCAGTCCGTGGCGACCATCACCCGGGACGCCCGCATGGCCAAGGCCTCTACCGACCAGGAAGCGGCCGTCAGGGAGGCGGAAGCCCAGCAGATCAAGATCAACGCCGCGCGGGACGTCTCGCTGCGGGAGGCTGAGACCCGGACCCAGGTCGCCGCCGCGCAGGCCCGGGCGGACCAGTCCGGCCCGCTTGCCCAGGCGGAGGCCACGCAGGAGGTCGTGCGCAAGCAGACCGAGTTGGCCCAGCTGGAAGCCGACCGCAAGGAGAAGGAGCTGCTCTCATCCACCGTCAAACCGGCGGCCGCCGACGCGCAGGCGGTGATCGCTCGCGCCGAAGGTGCCAAACGTGCGCGCATCGCGGCCGCTGAAGCCGACGCGGAGACAACGCGCCTGGAGGGTGGGGCGGAGGCCCAGATCGTGCTGACCAAGGGTGAGGCGGAGGCCAAAGCGCTCGCCATGAGGGCGGACGCCTACAAGCAGTTCAACGAGGCGGCCATCATCCAGACAGTCCTGGCCGCCTTGCCCGAGATCGTGCGCGCCGCGGCCGAACCGATGGGCAAGATCGACTCCCTGACCGTGATGAGCGCGGACGGGGCCTCGGACATCGTCCGCAACGCGACCCGCGCCATGATCGAGTCGACCACAGCCATCAAGGGGCTGACCGGGCTCGACGTGCCCAACCTCATCGGGGGAGCGCTCGGCCGCACGTTCGGCGACAGGACGCACGACGGCAACGGCGACGCGCCGACGGAGTCAGCATCCGAGAGGATCAGCCAGATCGCCGGCGAAGGATTGACCACGCTGAAGGCCGCCCAGCAAGCCGCGGCGTCCAAGGCAGCCGCCGACGCGGCGGCGGCGAAGGCGGCGGCCGACGAGGCGATTGCGAAGGCCTCCGCGGACGCCGCCAAGGCCATCGCTCAGGCGGGCCAGCAGAAGGATGCGGTGGCCACGGCCGCCGAGTCGAAGGCCGCCGCCGCAGTGGCCAGGGTTTCCAAGCGCGACGCCAACATCAAGCAGTGGGCGAGGTGGATGGCCGACCAGCTGCGACAGGTCCAGGACATCAAGAGCTACGGCACGGTGCACCTGAAGGACCTGGCGGCACAAGGTCCCGCTGCCGCGCGCGGCATGTGGGCGACGGCGCGGGAGGCCCTGGGCGACGAATACGGTGAGCTCACCGTCGACGACCTGCTGAGCCAGTTCCAGGCCCCGAAGCCATAGCGGGGTCCGTGGTCCGCAGCGGGAGGCCTGCCTGGTCAGGCGACACCCCTACAAAGCGGGAAGCCTGCTTGCGCAGGCCTCCCAAGGCTGGGGTGGGGGCGTGATGTCGAGTCTTGTGGGTCGATTATCGACCGCTGATATGGTAGCACAGCCTTGGGACATCCACAAGATATAGACACCTGGGGACAAGTTCCATGAAGACCGCGCTCCCGCTCGACATGGAGCCGATGCTGTCGGCGATCTCGGAGGCGGGTATCCCCAAGGGGGACGGCTGGCAGTACGAGCCCAAGTGGGATGGCTTTCGGACCCTCGTCTACCGGGATGGAGAGGAGGTCGCCCTCATGAGCCGGGGCGGCAGGGCGATGACCCGCTACTTTCCTGAGGTCCTGCCGGCGTTCCGCAAGCTCAGCACCGCCAGGCTCGTGCTCGACGGCGAGCTCGTGGTGGCCGGCGCCAACGGCCTGGATTTCGGCGCCCTCCAGCAGCGCGTCCATCCTGCGGAGTCCAGGGTGAAGATGCTCGCGGAGGCCACTCCGGCGTGGTTCATCGCTTTCGACCTGCTCGCCGAGGGCGACGAGGATCTGCGCAGCCTGCCGCTCGGCGACCGGCGCAAGCGGCTCGAAACGCTCCTCAAAGGAGTGAAGCCGCCGATCTTCCTCACTCCGTATACGCGCGATCCCCAGACGGCTGAAGACTGGTTCGACAAGTTCGAGGGCGCCGGTCTCGACGGTCTGATCGCCAAGTCATCGGACGGGACATACATACCCGGCAAGCGCCTGTGGGTCAAGATCAAGCACAAGCGGACCGCCGACTGCGTGGTCATCGGATGGCGCAAGACGAGCGACGGCAAGACGCTGGGCGCGCTGCTGCTCGGGCTCTACGACAAGAAGGGGAAAATCCACTACGTCGGACACACCTCGTCATTCAGCGCGGCTGAGCGCAAAGAGCTGATCCAGAAGCTAAAGCCACTGGAGACCGAGATCCCGGACGAGGAGTGGCGCGCGAACCCTGGGCGAATGCCAGGCGGCCTGAGCCGCTGGTCGCGCGGCAAGGACACAGAGTGGGTGGCGATCAAACCCGAGCTCGTCTGCGAGGTCAGTTACGACAAGCTGGAGGCCGGCGAGAGGTTTCGTCATGCCACCGGCTTCCTGCGCTGGCGCACCGACAAGCCGCCGAAGAAATGCGGCTTCGACCAGATCCTGTCAGTGGCTCAGTTCGACGTGCGAGGGATTTTCCGGAGCAAGTAGGAGCGGCCTGGCGCCTGGGCCGCCGGGTCCGTAGTACTTGATCGCGGCGCGGCCCAGACCAGTGACCGCGACCCAATCGAAACCGGCGCCGACGCCCACGCCGATCCCAAGTGGTATCACCCGGGCTGCCACTCTGGCAGCTCCGCTGCTCGCAAAGCGGCTGACGATGCGGGTGATGAAGCGGCCGCCGCCGTGGACCAGAAGGAGCTCGGGGACGCGTCGGAACGCAGCGATCGCGAGCCTCTCTCCTCCGGCGACAACGATGTCCTCGCGCAGCTTCAAGGCGCCGCTCGTGAGGCCGACGACGACGAGCGCCTCGAGCACCCGGCCTTGCGAGCCACGCAGCTCGTGGCCGTAGGTCATCGCGATGCCGAGCACGAGCTCCACCTCCTGCTCGAGGGCAAACAGGGTCTGGCTGGTGACGGTCCCGACCGCCAGCAGCGTGCCCAAGCCCGGTGCGATCGAGGCGGCGCCGCTGATCGCTCCGGTCGCGGCCACGCGCTTTCTCGTGGAACGGATGAGCGCGTGCGCAAGTTGATCGTTGGTGAAAAGCGGGTTGGCTGTCCGGAGCTGCTCCACCCTGGCCCGGATCGCCGGCTCCCGCGTTTTGACGGCCTGGTCCAGGGTGCGAAGGAGGAAGCGAACCTGCGGCGGCAGCTCGTCCTGGTCCATGGGCCCGAAGCCTACCGCATGGATTTTGCTGCGAGGAGGTCGCAGCTGGAGGGAGCCTCTTTGAACTTGAAGTTGCGACCTTGTCGCGATAGGGGATAGGCTAGCGGAGGTGGCTTCCGTCGGCTCCGTCCTCACCCAGGCCTTCGATCCCGGCGAGCGGCGGCGCCTCGCCGGCTTCTTCGGCGGGGTGGCCTTTCTTCACCTTGCGGGTTGGGGTCTGCTTCTCGCCTACGGCGCCAGCCATCCCGGTTTCCTCTGGCTCGGGGGCATCGCCTACACGCTGGGGCTGCGCCACGCGTTTGACGCCGACCACATCGCGGCCATAGACAACACGACCCGCAAGCTTTTGCAGGGCGGGAAGAAGCCGATGGGAGTCGGCTTTTTCTTCTCTCTCGGCCACTCGACGGTGGTCTTCGTCGTGGCAGTCGCCCTCGGACTGGCGGTCAAATTCATCGTCCAGGGGTTTTTCGGTGACGCCGGCGAGCTGCGGAGCCTGGGCGCCGCGATCGGGACGTCGGTTTCCGGTGGGTTCCTTGTCCTGATCGGAATCCTGAACCTGCTGGTCTTGATCGATCTCATTCGCGTCTATCGCAAGATGCGGAACGGCGAGTACGACCACGCGACCCTGGACCAGGAGCTCCAGGCGGGCGGCTTCATGACCAGGCTCTTCGGCCGCCTGTTCCGAGTCATCGACCACAGCTGGCAGATGTATCCGATCGGGTTCCTGTTCGGGCTTGGGTTCGACACCGCCTCGGAGGTGGCGTTCCTTGCGGTCTCAGCGGGCGCGGCGGCGCAGGGTCTGCCACTCGTGGCCATCCTCGCGTTGCCCCTGATATTCGCCGCCGGCATGTCGCTGATGGACACCCTGGACGGCGCCTTCATGTCCAAGGCATACGCCTGGGCCTTCGCGAGCCCGATCCGTAAGGTCTTCTACAACCTTACGGTCACCTCGCTGTCGGTCTTCGTCGCTCTGTTCGTGGGGGTTGCGCAACTGGCCCAGATCCTGGTCCAGGTGCTCGGACTGCACGGCGGCGTCTTCAGCGCGATCGCACACCTCAACTTTCTGGGTGTCGCGGGTTACGTGATCGTGGCGGCCTTCGTGGTCACCTGGGCTGTTGCCTTCGTGGTCTACAAGGTGAGGCGGATCGACGAGCGCTGGTCGTCGCCGGCCGTCGACCGAGTGGCCTAGACCTCAGGCTCCTTCGGCCAGCAGTCCTTCCAGGTCCAGCCGGCGGTTGTCAAATCGCAGCCGCCCCTCCTCGTCGCGTGGCCACTCGGACTCCGGCCGGTCCCATGCGAACTCGAGCCCGTTCCCGTCCGGGTCGCGCAGGTACAGGGCCTCATGCGTACCGTGGTCGTTGTAGCCGTCGAGCGGCCACCCGGCGGCGACCAGCCGCCGGAATGCGTCACCCAGCGCGGCGCGGGTCGGGTACTTGATCGCCACGTGGTAAAGACCGGTCGTGCCCGGGGGCGGAGGGTCGCCGCCTTTGGACTCCCAAGTGTTGAAGCCGAGGTGGTGGTGATAGCCGCCCGCGGAGATGAAGAGCGCCGTGGGATGGCGCCAGACGACGTCGAAGCCAAGGATCTCGACGTAGAAGTGATGGACGCGGTCGATGTCGGCGGTCTTGAGGTGGACGTGACCGATGGTCACACCGGGGTCGATCGGGCGCTCGCTCCTCTCCAGAGGCTTGACGCCCGCGGAAGTCGTGGTGTCAGTGCTCACGACACTATTCAACGACCTCGCCGGGCTGGTTATTCGGCTGCGGCGAGCCGGCGACGCGGACCAGGACGGAGGAGGCGGCGATGCTGATGACGACCGCGCCGATCAGGCCGGCGCCGACCTCCTTGGTGATGAACCCCGCCCCCAGGGCGAGCGCACCGAGCACGTAGCTGAACTCCCCAACCTGCCCCAGGCCGACAGCCAGCTGCAGGGTCCGGGCACCGAGGTGGACGATCCTGGCGAGGAGCCACACGATCGCCACCTTGCCGAGTATGACCATGGCCAGGAACGTGAGAAGCCAGGGGAGCGCGCCGAGGGCGTCCGCGGGATTGACGACCGTGCCCAGGGCAACGAAGAACATCACGGCGAACAGGTCACGGAACGGTAGCAGCCGCTGTCTTGCCTCGGCGGCGATCGGGCTCTCGGTGATCGCCAGTCCCGCCACGAACGCAGCCAGAGCCAGGGGCACTCCGAAGAACTGCGAGCCGACGCCGGCCACCAGCAGCCCGCTGGCCACGGAGACCAGCAGGAATAGGTCGTGCTCGGCCTGCATTCGGCGCAAGAGCCAGGGCAGGACGAACGCGGCGATCGCCGAGAGCACGCCGAACGCCACCACGCCCGCCACCGCCGTGATTCCAGTCCGCCCTCCGATTCCAAGCACGACGACAAGGATTACGGCCGCGCTGACGCCGACCAGGTCCTGGATCAAGCTCCAGCCGAGCAGGACCTCGTCGGTGCGCCGGTCGGTGGTTCGACGGCGGCTGCGGGTGATGTTGACGACCACCACGCTCGAGGACATGGCGATGGAGAGGCCGATCATGGCGGCGCCCGCCACCCCGATGCCGAGCAGGTAGCAGACGCCAGCGCTGCCGATCCAGGTCACCGCGACCTGGATCGGAGCCAGCGTCAGCAGCCGGCGACCTTCGCGGGCCAGGCGAAGTGGGTTGATCTCGATGCCCACCTCGAAGAGGAGCAGAACCACTCCAATGTCGGCGAGCACCGCCAGCTGCTCCCGGTTGGCGACGTAGCCGGGGGTGAACGGAGAAACCAGGACTCCGACCAAGAGGTAACCGATGACCGCGGGGAGGCGGATCGCGCGTGCGGCACGACCAGCCAGAGCGGCCAGGAAGAGCAGCAGGCCCAGGTCGAGGATCGCCGGTGCTGTGTGGTCCACTGCCGGGAGAATAGGGCGGAACCCATGGCCGACCTGGACTGGAGACCGGCGCAGCGTCCCCAACGCCAGCCGATCGAGGGCGAGCTCGTTCGCCTGGAACCGCTGGATCCCGAGTTTCACGGGGCCGATCTCTACGCGTCGTCGATCGGGGCCGAGAGAACCTGGCACTACCTGCCCTACGGACCATTCGCGGCTGAGGAGGAATTCCTATCGTGGCTGCGAGAGCGGGCCGTGCTCGACGATCCGCTCGCTTACACGATCATCGACCGCGGGGCAGGCGCCGCCCGTGGCATCGCGACCCTGATGAGCATCGAACCCGATCACGGGTCGATCGAGATCGGGCACATCTGGCTCTCTCCGGCCCTGCAGCGCACGCGCCAGGCCACGGAAGCGATCTATCTGCTGTCTCGCTACGTATTCGATGTGCTCGGAAACCGGCGTTACGAGTGGAAGTGCGATGCCGCCAATGCGCCCTCGCGGCGCGCGGCCGAGCGATTCGGCTTCACCTTCGAAGGGGTGTTTCGGCAGCATCGGATCGTCAAGGGGCGCAACCGGGACACGGCCTGGTACTCGATGACGGACGCCGAGTGGCCGTCACGTCGGGCGGCGTTCGAGGCCTGGCTTTCTTTTGACAACTTCGACGCCGAAGGCAGGCAGCTCAGGTCGCTGGGAGAGCTGCGGCGGGAATAGGTTGCGGCCCGTCGTGCGCAACGCCTCTTTGCGACTCTCTGCCGGCAGAAAGCTGTTCCAGGTCGACCCTGGATGCACTTCCGCCGGCAGAAAGTGCGCCGAAAAAGTAGAAAGCGCCGCCCGGCTACCGAGCGGCGCTTTGCTGGGGATGAGGTGTCTAGATGTCGAGCGTCAGCTGCAGCCTGTCGTGGCGCCGCAGTTAAGGCACTTGTAGCAGGAGCCTGAGCGGACTGTGATCGAGCCGCAGTCCGGGCACGCCGGCGCGTCGGTGTTCACGAAAGCGATCTTCTGGATGGGAGGTGCGCCCTGCGCGCGCCCGGCGTTGGTGATGCCGTTGGTCGTCTTGTGGGCGTTGGGCGCCGCGATCACCTTGAATTCGGGTTGGGTTGGCTTCGGGTCCGCCACCGGCGCGGGCGTTTCCTCGCGCCGAATGACCCCCGCCTCGTCCTGGTCCTCGACAGGCAGGAAGTGGCTCGCCATCCATCGGAAGATGTAATCGACGATCGACTTGGCGATCGGGATCTCTTTGTTCTTGGTGAAGCCCGATGGCTCAAAGCGCATGTGGCTGAACTTGTCGACCATGAACTTGAGCGGCACGCCGAACTGCAGCGCGTACGAGGTCTGGGTGGCGAACGCGTCCATCAGTCCGGAGATGGTCGAGCCCTCCTTGGCCATGGTCACGAACAGCTCGCCTGGGGTGCCGTCTTCGTACAGACCGACAGTCAGGTAACCCTCGTGGCCGGCGACATCGAACTTGTGCGTCACGGCTTTGCGCTCGTCCGGCAGCTTGTGGCGAACCGCCTTGGGCTCACCGTCGACGGCGGCTTCCTTCTTCTTTTCCTTGTCGAGCGAGGTCGAGAGTGGCTGTGAGCGCTTGCATCCATCGCGGTAGATGGCGATGCACTTGAGGCCAAGCTTCCAGGACTCCATGTAGGTCTGCTGGATCTCCTCGACGGTGGCGTCGGTCGGCAGGTTGACGGTCTTCGACATCGAGCCGGAGATGAAGGGCTGAACCGCTGCCATCATCCGGACGTGACCCATCGGCGCGATCGAGCGTGAGCCCTTGACTGGCTTGAACGCGCAGTCGAAGACCTTGAGGTGTTCGTCCTGGAGGTGCGGGGCGCCCTCGATGGTGTCGTTCTCGTCGATGTACTCGACGATCTCTTTGACCTTGATCTCGTCGTAGCCCAGCTTGCGCAGGGCCGCCGGCACGGTGGTGTTGACAATCTTCAACAGCCCGCCACCGACGAGCTTTTTGTACTTGACCAGGGCGAGGTCGGGCTCGATGCCGGTGGTGTCGCAGTCCATCATCAGCCCGATCGTGCCCGTGGGGGCGAGGACTGTGGCCTGCGCATTGCGGTAGCCGTGCTGCCGACCGAGCTTGACCGCCTCGTCCCAGGTGGCGCGCGCAGCTTCGACGACCTCCGCCGACTCTGGTGACGTGGTCTGCTGATACGCGGCGGCGCGATGCTTCTCCATGACCCGGAGCATCGGCTCGCGGTTCTTCGAGTACTCGCTGAACGGACCCTTGACCTGCGCCATCCGGGCCGACTGCGCGAAGGCGCGGCCGGTCATGATCGCAGTGATCGCACCGGCGAAGCGGCGGCCCTCGTCTGAGTCATAAGCGAGGCCCATCGACATCAGAAGGGCGCCGATGTTCGCGTAACCGAGACCCAGTGGCCGCAGCGCCTCTGAGTTCTTGCCGATGGCCGGAGTGGGGTAGGAGGCGTTGGAGACCAGGATCTCCTGGCCGGTGAAGGTGATGTCGACCGCGCGCTGGAACCGCTCGACGTCGAACGTTCCCTTCTCGGTCTGGAACTTCATGAGGTTCAGGGAGAGCAGGTTGCACGCGGTGTCGTCGAGGAAGACGAACTCAGAGCATGGGTTGGTCGCGTTGATGCGCCCGGTGTTGGGCACCACGTTCCAGTCCTGGATCGTGCTGTCGAACTGGAGGCCGGGGTCGCCGCAGATCCATGCCGCGTCGGCGATCTCCTTCCAGACGTCGCGCGCCTTGTAGTTGTCGATGGTGCGGCCGTCGACGACTGCCTTGGTGTTCCACTCCTTGTCGTCGATCACCGCGCGCATGAAGTCGTCGGTCACACGGACCGAGTGGTTGGCGTTCTGGAACTGGACCGAGTCATAGGCGCCACCAGGCACGTTGAAACCGGCGTTGTAGCCGGCCTCGATCAGCGCCCAGGCCTTCTTCTCCTCATCCGCCTTCGAGTGGATGAAGTCCATGACGTCCGGGTGATCGGCGTTGAGGATGACCATCTTGGCCGCGCGGCGCGTCGTGCCGCCGGACTTGATGGAGCCCGCGAACGAGTCGTATCCCTTCATGAAGGACACGGGACCGGAAGCCGTGCCGCCTCCCGAGAGCTGCTCCTTGGACGAGCGAAGGACTGAGAGGTTGGTCCCGGTGCCGCTGCCGAACTTGAACAGCATGCCCTCTGTCTTGGCGAGGTCGAGGATCGACTCCATGGAGTCGTTGACCGCGTTGATGAAGCACGCGGAAGCCTGCTGCTGCCGACCGGGGACGCCGATGTTGAACCAGACCGGGCTGTTGAACGATGCCTGCTGGGTGACGAGCAGGTAGCGGAGCTCTTGGGACCAGTTCTCCGCGTCCTCCTCGGTCGCGAAGTAGCCGCCCTCGCGGCCCCACTTCGCGATCGTCTCGACGACCCTGTCGATGATCTGGCGGACGCTCGTCTCACGCTCCGGGCTGCCCGGGCTGCCTCGGAAGTACTTCTGGGCGACCACGTTGATCGCCAGCTGGGACCAGGAGCGCGGGACCTCCACGTCCTTCTGCTCGAAGATGACCTGGCCCTTCTCGCCGGTGATCGCCGCCGTCCGCCGCTCCCACTCCACCAGGTCGTACGCGTGGCTGCCCGGAGGCGTGAAGAAACGGCTGAAGCGAAGCCCTTTGGCTTTGCCATGCCCGTTGCCGTTGGACTGCTTGGAGCGGGCCCCTGTGAGGTCGGCGAGATTCTTGGCCATCGGTTAGAGAAGCCTCCTTAAATCATCCCCGGAGAGGGTGTTTTTGAACCGCGCTTTCATGGACGTTTGCAGGGTCGTTGGATTATTCGTTTGGGGATGCAAGAGGCCCCAGAGCATGCCCGCCACTTATGCCCCAGGGCCTCGATGTAACTCTGTCGACTATACGAGCGACTTTTGGGCTTGTCAAGACTAAAACACAAGATATTTGGCCCGGGTTGCCATTTACCCCCTACATGTGGGTGGAATAACTGTGGATATCCCTGGTGATGAGTTGGGCACAGGGTGGGCAATGCCTGGGGGAAAACCGGCAAAACCGGACCTACTGGACCGGGTCGAGCAGGGCGAGGCGGAGGGTTTCTGTGGAAATGTCCTTGCTTCCCGCCTCTCGGGTGAGCGGCGAGGCTGGGGATTCTGTGGAAAGACTTTCCGCAGACCGCTCAGTGACCTGGGCGCCCTGTGCGGAGGCCCGGATCTTGGCCGCCGCCTGCCGGCCTTCTGTGTAGGCGTTCTGGAGCACGGTCAGGGTGCGCTGGACCCGGTTTTCGAGGATGCCCTCCAGCACGTCCACCTGCCGCTCGATGTCGATCAGGGCGGACTGGAGCTTTTCCATGTCCACGGTCCGGGCGAACTGGAGGTGCAGCTGGTAGAGGGTGAGCAGATAGGGGAGGGCCATCGCGTAGCCGACGACCATGACGTGGCGGTGATGGGCGGTGACAATCGCGCTCCGGCAGACGTCGTACGCGGCGTCCGGGATCACGGCCAGGGCAAACGGCGTCGTCGTTGCAGGGTCGAGGTACTGGCTGACCTCGCGCACGCGACGCTCCACCTCGCGCTCCACCTGGGCCAGGAGCTGCGCGCGCCGATCCGCGCCGAGGTCTTTTTCCGCGAGCTGCTCGAGCGCCGGACTGGACACCCACTTGGAGTCCATGGGCAGGAGCTTGCCGCCCGGGAGTCGCATCGCGAGCTCGACCACCTTGCCTCCGACCCACACGTTGCGCTGCAGCATCTCGGGCGGAAGGTGACGAAGAGCTTCCTCGAGGATCCGCTCACCCGCCGCGCCCCGGCTCGAGCTGCCCGCGATCACGCTCTCGAGCCGCTTGAGGCTGGCCCTCGCCTCGTCCTCGATCGGCTGCCTCGCGGACACGGCGGAGCGAAGGCCCTCGAGGGCGGACTGGGTCTGGGTGAGTCGTTCGCGCATCTCGGCGGCCTGGATCTCCTGGCTCTGACCGCCGGTCTGGAGCCGGGCCTTCAGCTCGGCGACATCGGCGGACTGGGCATGGGAGCTGCGAACCAGGTTCCACACCAGGAACGCGACGAGACCCATGCCGGCCATGAGGCATACCAGGAGGAGCGCGAACAACAGTTCGAGCACCGACATGTAGCGAATTGTAGCCGTGGTTCTGGGTATAAACAAGCCCGTTAACATGGGCTCGATGGCAGAGGTCATGCCGCTCCCGGAGTCGGAAAAGGCGCCCGACAGGATCCCCCTCGAAGAGGTCTACATGCGCATGGCGGAGGAACTCGCCAAGCGCTCGACATGCGCCCGTCTGCAGGTGGGCACCGTGATCGCGACCCCCGACCTGACACAGGTCCTGGGCATCGGTTACAACGGGAACGCGCGCGGCCTGCCCAACCGCTGCGACGCCACGACGCCTGGGGCTTGCGGCTGTCTCCACTCGGAGCAGAACGCCCTGATCAAGGCCGGGGCCCTCATAGCCGGCAAGGTGATGTTCGTGAGCGCCTCGCCTTGCGTGATGTGCGCCAAGATGGCGATCAACGCCAACGTCGGACGGGTCTATTACCGCGAGGCCTATCGCGATCCGGCGGGGCTGGACGTCCTGCGCCAGGGTCGGGTGGAGGTCATCCACTACAACCGCTGGCGCGACCTCTGGCGCTAGCCCCGGGTCGTGACGTTAGTCGCGGTGGTCTCAAGGGGTCGCCGCACCACTAGGACGACACGGATTGTGTCAAAAGCTCAGCGAGAGCCTCGGCGGGTGTTCGCCAACCGAGGGTTTCACGAGGCCGTCCATTGAGCTCGTCGGCAACCCGGTCGAGCTCGGCTTGTGTCACGTGGGCGAGGGTTCGACCTTTCGGAAAGTACTGCCGGAGCAGGCCGTTGGTGTTCTCGTTGCTGCCGCGCTGCCAAGGGTGGCCTGGGTCACAGAAGTAGACGGCAACGCCCGTCTCGACTGTGAAGCGTTGGTGCTGCGACATCTCAGCGCCCTGATCCCATGTCAGTGAGCGGCGCAGGCTGAGCGGCAGCTTGACGATGCTGGCGGCGATGCCCTCGCGCACAGCTTGAGCTCGAGGCCTGGAGCCCAAGACGAACAGCATCACGTAGCGGGTGCTGCGCTCGACCAGGGTCCCGACCGCAGTCGTCGGGGTGCCCAAGAGGAGATCACCCTCCCAATGGCCTGGCACGGCTCGGTCATTGGCTTCGGCCGGGCGCTGGCTGATAAGGATGGGGTCGGGAAGCATCTTGGGACCCCGTCGTCGGATTTCGTTCTTGGCCCGCCGGTAGTTTCGCTGCGTGCGCAGGTGCTTGGTCAGTTCAGCTCGCAACGAGCCACGGCCCTGGACGTAGAGCGAGACATAGATCGTCTCGGGTGAGACCTGCATCTGGGGGTTGTCTGAATACTCTCGCTTCAGCCAGGCCGAGATTTGCTTGGGCGACCAGTTCAGCTGCAGCCTGGCTTCGACCTCGGCGCGCAGGGCAGGCGAGCTGACCAGCTTGCCTTGCTTTGGACGCCGGCGTCGACCAACTGCGGCTAGATCAGCTTCGGTGCCGCGATACCTCTGGCGGCCACCATTTCGATGGACTTCGCGAGACAGCGTCGAGTGCGCCCTCCCCAACCGCTTCGCCATGGCTCGGCAGGACTCCCCTCTGGCCAGGCCGCGCGACAACTCCTCTCGTTCTTCAACCCTCAATTCGCGGCGTGAGCGTTGCGGCGTTGTGGGTGGGATACCGCCGGTCGCCTTCACCACACGCCGGACTTTGTCGCGGTCAAAACCCATGTGGCGAGCAATC
>Ga0134128_10002534_pt1 | contig 22554 bp, 18 predicted proteins | sample KB31754_FD_96462 | JGI IMG/M metagenome (GOLD analysis project Ga0134128, IMG submission 96462) | Terrestrial soil microbial communities with excess Nitrogen fertilizer from Kellogg Biological Station, Michigan, USA - KB3-175-4 | ecosystem: Environmental > Terrestrial > Soil > Unclassified ... | reverse complement strand
ATCTGGGCACAGCTGCCGACTGTCGCCCAGGTGTCGACCATTGTCCCCTGGTCTACATAGGCGCCGATATTGACATAGCTGGGCATCAGCACCACGCTCGGGGCGAGATAAGCGCCATAGCGGGCCACGGCATGCGGTACGGCACGAACCCCCAGCGATTTATAATCTTTCTTGAGCAGCATCTTATCATAGAACTCGAAAGGAGCCAGGCCCCAGGTCTGCATCGGCTGGATACCAAAGTAGAGGAGGATGGCCTGCTTGACCCATTCATTCACCGTCCATGCCGAAGCCGCCGTCTTCGTCGGCCCGTCGGCGCCCTCTGCCTTGGCGCCTGGCCGACTTCCGCCCCCAGCCTTGGGTTCGGCCACACGCAGCCGCCCTTTATCGACCTCTTCGATCACGGCACGGACCGCATCCGCATATTTAGCATCTTTTACCAGTTCCCGGTTCGCCCAGGCTTCGGAGATCAATTGTTTCAATTCCATTTCGGTTCGTATAATTTGGATGCAAACCTACATTAATAAGCCAAATCCACAAAGGGCGAGGAATGGCCGGGTCCACTGCTCAGCCACGCGATGGTGAGCGCTAGGTTCCCCTTCGCCATTGAAAAGACATTGATTCAAGGGAAAACTAACTTATTTTTGCGGCTCGCATGGATTTTGAAAAAGACATAGAACGATCGCTCGCCGTTTTGCACAGCGGCGGCCTGATCCTTTATCCCACAGATACCATTTGGGGCATCGGCTGCGACGCCGCCAACCCCGATGCCGTAGCAAGGGTCTATGCCCTGAAACAACGCGAAGCCGCCAAAAGCCTCATCGTCCTCATGGCCGACGAGCGCGAGATCCTCAAGTATACAAGCGGGCCGGACCTGCGCATCTTCGACTATCTGCAAACCGTAAGCAAGCCCACCACGGTCATCTACCACGGGGCGATGGCGCTCGCGCCGAACCTCATCAATGCCGATGGCACCATCGCGATACGGATCGTCAAAGACGATCCCTTTTGCCGGCATCTCATCAAACGTTTTCGCAAACCGCTGGTCTCGACCTCGGCCAATATCTCCGGCGAACCCGCACCCGCCTTCTATCCCGGCATCGATGCGCGGATCGTCGCGGGCGTGGATTATGTGGTGCAGCATCGTCGCGATGACCTGACACCGCGCGAACCCAGCGCCATCATCAAGTGGAATGCAGATGGTACGCACACGGTCATCCGGTCTTGACGCGCCTCCCCACAATAGCGCCTTCGGCCCACGGCCCGATAGCCCCCGCACAAGAGCGGCTTGAGAATTTTACCGTAAGTTTGCCCCCGTGCAGAAATTCCTGGTTATACAAACCGCTTTTATCGGCGACGTGGTCCTGGCCACCGCCCTGATAGAAAAATTGCATCGCTACTATCCGGAGGCGCACATCGATTTCCTCGTTCGCAAGGGGAACGAGGCGCTCCTCACCGGCCATCCTTTTCTGCACGAGACGCTGGTGTGGGATAAAAAACAAAACAAGTTCCGCAATCTCTGGCGCATGACGCGACGCATCCGGCGCGAAAACTACGATAAGGTCATCAACGTGCAACGATTTGCGGCAACGGGGATCCTCACGGCTTTTTCGGGTGCGAAGGAAACCATCGGGTTCGACAAGAATCCGCTGAGCCGTTTTTTTACGCGCCGTATCCCGCATGTGATCAGTGCCCCCGTAGAACCCGGCAAGATACCCACCGGTCCTGCCATCCACGAAGTCGAGCGGAACCAGGCGCTGATCGCGGCGTTTACGGATAAGCAGCCGGCCCGGCCGCGGCTCTATCCCACGGCTGCCGATGTACAGAAGGTCGCGTCCTGTAAAGATCGGCCCTATATCACCATCTCGCCCGCGAGCGTATGGTTTACGAAACAATTTCCCGCCGGCCAGTGGGCGAGCTTTATCCGCGCGTTGTCGGTGGAGCAGACACCCCTGACCATATACCTGCTGGGCGCACCCGGCGACCGCGAGCTTGGCGACAGCATCATGGCCATGGCCGCAACCACCAACATCGTCAATCTCGCCGGCGAGCTGAGCTTCCTCCAGAGTGCCGCGCTGATGAAGGGTGCCGTTATGAACTATGTCAACGACAGTGCACCCATGCACTTCGCGTCGGCCCTCAACGCCCCGGTGACGGCCGTCTATTGCTCGACGATACCCGGGTTTGGGTTTGGGCCGCTCTCAGACCATAGCCATGTCGTCGAGATCGAAGCGCCATTGAGCTGCCGGCCTTGTGGACTGCATGGCTATAAGGCCTGTCCGCAGGGACATTTCAACTGCGCCCGGAAGATCCAGGACAGCCAGTTGCTGGCGACGCTCGCGAATCAAAACCCCGCCACGTCCTGAGCCGCCGATCAACGGCGATGCACCCGCACGGGCGACCGCAAATCCTCGGGCATTCCGGCCTCATTTCTTTAACTTCGCGCATTGCGGCCCCTCGCAAGGATCAGGGCGGCGACCGATTATGGATATCAACTGCTCAGAAAAAGAACGTTTCGTCTTCGAAAAGATCGCCCGTGCCGCCGCTGCCCTGGGAACGCCCGCCTATTTGATCGGCGGTTTCGTCCGGGATAAACTTATAGGTCGTCCCACAAAAGACGCCGATATCGTCTGCGCCGGCGATGGCATCGCGCTGGCGCGTAAAGTGGCGGAAAGCCTCTCGCCAAAACCCACAGTAGCCTGGTTCAAGAATTTCGGAACCGCGCAGATCAAATGGAACGATTGGGAGATCGAATTCGTAGGCGCCCGCAAAGAATCCTACCGGGACGAGTCGCGCAAACCGGACGTGGAACCCGGCACCATCGAAGACGACCAGCTGCGCCGCGATTTCACGATCAACGCCATGGCCATCAGTCTCAATGATGCGGATTATGGGACCCTCATCGATCCTTTCGACGGACGTAGTGACCTGGAGAAAAAGCTGATCCGGACACCGCTGGACCCCTTGAGGACCTTCAGTGATGACCCGCTCCGGATGCTCCGCGCCATCCGTTTTGCCACACAGTTAGGCTTCTCGATCGTGGACCCGGCGATCAAAGCGATCACCGAGGACGCCCACCGCATAAAGATCGTTTCGCAGGAACGGATCACCGATGAGCTGAATAAGGTCATCATGACCGCAAAACCCAGCGTGGGGTTCGACCTGCTGTATAAGACCGGGTTACTGAAGATCATTTTTCCGCAAATGGTCGATCTTGCGGGAGCGGAATACGTCGATGGGATGGGGCATAAGGACAATTTCTATCATACCCTTCAGGTGCTGGACAATATCGTGCCGAACACGGACGACCTGTGGCTGCGCTGGGCGGCGATCCTGCATGACATCGGGAAACCGGCGACAAAGAAATTCGAGCAAGGGCATGGCTGGACCTTTCATGGCCATGAAGTGGTGGGTAGTCGCATGGTTCCCAAGATCTTCAATAAACTGAAGCTGCCGCTCAACGAGAAAATGAAGTTCGTCCAGAAGCTGGTGGAATACCATTTGCGTCCGATAAGCCTGACCAAAGAGAATATTACGGATTCGGCCATTCGCCGCCTGCTTTTCGATACCGGTGACGATATCGACGCATTGATGACGCTTTGCGAAGCCGACATCACCTCTAAGAATAAGATCAAGGTCAGGCGCTATCTGGATAATTTTGAACTGGTTCGCCAGCGCCTGAAAGAAGTGGAGGACAAGGACCGTATCCGTAACTGGCAGCCACCCGTCACCGGCGAGCTGATCATGGCGACCTTCAACCTGCCGCCGGGCCGCATCGTCGGCGAGATCAAAAACGCCATCCGCGAGGCCATTCTGGACGGGGAGATCGAAAATAACTATGATGCTGCGTCTGCGTTTATGTTGAAAAAAGCCGCCGAACTCGGCTTGCCAGCGCCCCGGAGCTAAACCGCCAAAATTCTTGAATTTATGTATCTTGTGACCTTAAACTGAATTGTAGCCATGGCGATATTGAAATTTCGGGTGTATTTCGAGGAAGACGATAGTATTTACAGAGATGTGGCGGTAAAGCATACACAAACTTTTCTGCATCTACATCAGGTGATCCTGAAAGCCTATGAATTCGACAGCAAGCACCAGGCCACCTTCTACCGCAGCAACGATCACTGGCAGCGTGGCCGGGAGATCTCGCTGGAGAAATACGACAAACCTTATAAGGTCGCACCCTTACTCATGGCGGATACGGTGATCCGAAGCGAGATCTTCGACCCCAATCAGAAATTCGTCTATGTCTACGATTTTGTCAAGAACTGGAGCTTCCTGGTCGAGCTGATCAATGTCGCCAAGGAAGATTCCTCAAAACTGGACTATCCCGCCGTGGTCAAGGTCGAAGGGATCGCGCCCTCCCAATACGGCACCAAAGGTCTCGTGGGGGATAAGCTCACGGAGATAGAGGAGAAATACGACCTGACGAAAGGAACCGAAGGGTTTGGTGAAGAAGGTGAAGAAGGTGAAGCAGGGGAGGGAGAGTCTGAGGAAGAAGAAGGCGGCGAGGAAAGCACAGAAGAAGATGTAATCTAATGTCCCATGTCTACGGTTATCATCGTCGTCGGGCCCACCGCGGTAGGCAAAACCGCCGCCGCGATCCGGCTGGCTCAAAAGCTCAACACAAAGATCATCTCGGCCGACTCGCGGCAATGTTATCGGGAGCTGGATATCGGCGTGGCCAAACCGACGCCGGAGGAACTGGAGACCGTTCCCCATTACTTTATTAACTCACATTCGATCGCCGGGGAGGTCAATGCCGCCACGTTCGAAGGACTGGCCCTGCAATGGACCTCCGAGATCTTTCAAACGTCCCCCGTGGCCGTCATGGTAGGTGGAACCGGATTGTATATTCGCGCCTTTACGAATGGGCTCGATGCCATTCCCCCCGTGGACGGATCGATCCGTGCTCATATCCGTGATCACTATGAAGAGCACGGTCTTGCCTGGCTGCAAAGCGAGATAGAGAAATACGATCCCGATTACTATAATAAAGGAGAGATACTCAATCCGCAGCGGCTCATGCGGGCGCTGGAAGTGCGGATGAGCACCGGACAATCCATTCTGAGCTTTCAAAACCGGGAGCCGCAGACCCGGCCTTTCCAGGTGAAGATCATCGGCCTGAACCTGCCGCGCGAGCAGCTCAATCAGCGGATACACACGCGGGTCGACCAAATGATGAAGGACGGGCTCCTCGCCGAAGCCGAACGCCTCCTCCCATACCGGCATCACAATGCGCTGCAGACGGTGGGGTATAAGGAGCTGTTCCATTATTTTGACGAGGGAGGCAAGGAAACCCTCGATCAGGCCGTTACGGCGATCAAGACCAATACCCGGCAATACGCCAAACGGCAGCTCACGTGGTTCCAAAGGGATCTTTCGATCCGCTGGACCGACCCATCCACCCCCCTCGAGACGTTGATCTGATCACGCCGCCCCGTCACCCGCGCCATCCGCCCTCATCTCCCGGTCCCTCCCCCGGGCGATCCACCCCACACGCCCCAGCCTCGTCAATGCCCACCCGCCCCATGCAACCCGCCCTCACGCGCCCCCGGCCGGGCAAAACATAACCCAATCTTAATATGCGCATTAGGCCCTTTGGCTAACATTGCGGCTTAAAAGTTCCAGCGGCCGATGGACCAACTGTATAAACTGAATGCCAAAGAGTTCGGCGACGATTTTTTATGGGGAGTAGCTATGGCCGCCGTTCAGAACGAGGGGGCCTGGAACAGTTACGGGAAAGGTCCGTCGATCTGGGACGCCTTTTCGCGCCGCCAGGGCAAGATCAAGGGCGGCGGCAAGCCGATGGTGGCCTGCGATTTCTATCACCGGTACAAAGACGATATTCTCCTGGCCAAGGCGCTCGGCTTTACGGTCTTCCGGTTTTCGCTTTCCTGGGCCCGCATTTTACCGGAGGGTGTGGGTAGGGTCAACAGAGAAGGTCTTGCCTTTTATCATAAGGTGATCGAAGAATGTCTGAAACTGGGGATGATCCCCTACGTTACCCTTTATCATTGGGACCTGCCGGTGGCGCTGGAGAAGGAGGGCGGGTGGACGAGCCATCTGATGCTCCGGTGGTTTACGCGGTTTGCCACGCTCTGCGCTACGGAATTCGGGCCCACGGTGAAGAACTGGATCGTGCTGAACGAGCCTTTTGGGTTTACGAGTCTGGGCTATATGCTAGGCAGGCATGCCCCCGGTCGCATGGGTTTGTCCAATTTCCTGCCGGCGATCCATCATGCTGCGCTGGCCCAGGCGGAAGGCGGGCGCATCTTACGGCAGCATGTACCGGACGCGCATATCGGGACCACCTTTTCCTGTTCGGAGATCATCCCCTACACAAACTCTGCCGAGGACATTGCAGCCGCGAAACGCATGGACATCCTCATGAACCGCCTGTTCATAGAACCCGCTCTCGGCCGGGGCTATCCGCGGGAAGACTTCAAATTCCTCGAACGTCTCGAACTCCATAACCGCTCGTGGAAATATACCGAACGGATGACCTTCAATTTCGACTTCATCGGTATCCAGAACTATTTTCCGGTGGTGATCCGTTACAATCCCCTGATCCCTATCGTTCAGGCTTCCGAGGTCCGCGCTCCGGGCCGCGGAGTGCCGCACACTGCCATGGGTTGGGAAATCAATCCCGACAGCTTCTATCGCATCCTTAAACGCTTCTGGCTGTACGGTGGCGTCAAAGAGATCATCGTGAGTGAAAGCGGCGCCTGTTTTAAAGATGAGGTCGTAGGCGGCATCGTCGACGACCAGCCCCGCGTCGACTACTACCAGCAATACCTACTCGCCCTGCTCAGGGCCAGGAAAGAAGGCGTCAACATCAAAGGCTTTTTCGCCTGGACGCTGATGGACAATTTCGAGTGGGCTGAAGGCTACAAGGCCCGTTTTGGACTCATCCACGTGGATTTCGAGACCCAATTACGCACGATCAAAAGCTCCGGCTACTGGTTCCGCGACTGGTTAAGCGGAAAGATGGATTACTAAGCCGCTAAAAAGCGCGCATCTTCCTCTAAATGACTGGATACGAACATCGTATTTTTTAATATACGTGTATAAGTATTTAAAAAAAATTAACTACTTCTTAATGTTTTTATAAAAGTTTGTTAACTTCACATCGAATAACCAAAGAAAAACGACCAACTCTTTAGAACTGCCATGCGCGAGAAAAGCCTGCTCTATAAAGGAAGGATCATAAAACAACTCTATTTCGCGAGTGCTTTATCCTGCAGCGATCTAAGTGCGCTTATTAAAAGCAGTGTACCCCTGACGACAAAAATGCTCAACGAGCTTGTCAGGGACAACGAGATCATGGAGACCGGCTATGCTCCGTCCACAGGTGGAAGAAGGCCGCAGATGTATGCGATCACACCGGACAGGATGTATACCGTTGCCGTAGCCATGGATCAGCTTTATACCCGGATCGTGATCATGGATATGCAGCGCCGGCCGGTGTCTAGCCTCGAAAAGATCAGTTTGCAGCTGACAAAAAGCCTCGATGCGTTGGAGGCCCTGGCCGAAAAGCTGGAAGACCATATCCTTCGTTCGGGTCTTAAAAGGGAGAAGATCGTAGGGATAGGTATCGGAATGCCTGGTTTTGTGGATGCTCAAAAAGGGTTGAATTATTCCTTTTTGGGTTGTGGAGAGACGAGCATTGCCCGGTATATAAGTGAGCGGGTAGGGCTCCCGACTTTCATAGAAAACGATTCGAGCCTGATAGCCCTGGCGGAACTGCGTTTCGGCGGGGCGCGGGACAAGAACAGTGCGATGGTGGTAAACCTGGGCTGGGGTATCGGTCTCGGGCTTATCCTGAATGGCGAGTTGTTCCATGGGTATAATGGTTTTGCCGGCGAATTCAGTCATTTGCCCCTATTCTCCAACAATAAACTTTGTTCCTGTGGAAAGATGGGTTGTCTCGAAACCGAGGCCTCGTTGGTCGTTGTCGTGGAAAAAGCGCTGGACGGCATCCGTAAAGGCCGGGTCACGACGATGAAAGAAGAGGTGTTGGCAGACAATCTCGACCGGGGTTCCTATGCGGTTATCCAGGCCGCGAGCAGAGGCGACAAGTTCGCCGTAGAGCTCATATCGGAATCCGGCTATAATATCGGCCGGGGAATCGCCATCCTCATCCATCTGCTGAACCCCGAGACCATTGTGCTCGGCGGCAGGGGTGCGTCGGCGGGGAAGATCTGGCAAACGTCTATTCAGCAGGCGCTGAATGAACATTGCATCCCCCGGCTGGCCGCGAATACACAAATGGACATCGGTCACCTGGGTTATGATGCCGAACTGATCGGCGCCGCGGCCCTGGTGATAGACAAATCACTTTTCAACTTGCCTAGCTATTCATTTTTTAATACTCACAACTAAAATCAAAACACACTGCTCATGAAACGAACATTCAAGCAATTGTTCGCGTTTGCGATGTTATCGGTGGCCTTTTTGCTACTTGGGTTAGCCGTGAATGCCCAGGAGAAAAGGACCGTCACCGGCGTCGTCAAGGACAGTACCGGGTTGCCCATGTCGGGAGCCACGGTAATGGTAAAAGGTACTTCGATCGGTACGACTACGGATGCGAACGGTAGTTTCAAGGTCGCCGCTACGCCGGCTAATACGCTGATCATTAGCGCTATTGGCTATGGCGAGCAGGAATTCAAGGTCGGCTCCAAAACCAGTTTGGACATTTCGCTGAGACCCGTGGCTACAAGCGCCATGGACGAGGTCGTCGTGACCTCGCTGGGGATCAAGAAACAGGCCCGGTCGCTGGGTTATGCGGTGAGCACCGTGACGGCCAAGGATCTTACCGAAAGCGGCAATACCAACTTTGCTTCGGCCTTGTATGGTAAGGCAGCCGGTGTAAAGGTGACGACCGCCCCCGGTGGCGCGTCGAGCGCGGTGAATGTACAGATCCGTGGCGTTTCCTCCATTGGTTTGAATACACAGCCTTTGTATGTCGTGGACGGGGTGCCCATCCGGTTGTACAACGATCTTCAGGGAGTAGGTTCGACTAAAGCCAATAACAACGGTTACTATTCCGATACCCGCATCGAGGGCAATGGCGTGTTGGACATCAACCCGGACGATATTGAAAGCCTGACGGTGCTGAAGGGCGCCAGTGCAGCAGCCCTTTACGGCTCGGAAGCCACGAATGGCGTTGTCGTTATCACTACGAAAAAAGGGATAAAAGGCCGGGGCCTTGGCATCGATGTCAATTACCAATATGACCAGGAAAGACTGCAGAACAGTCTCGATTATCAAAATAGCTATGGTCCGGGTTACGATGCCCAGACCAATGTGGGCAATGGTATCGCTACCTGGGACGGCTGGTCGACGCAGGACAGCTATCATCATCCTTACTGGAACTCTTATGCGGAGTTCGGCCCCAAGTTCGACGGCTCGACTGTCAGATACTGGGATGGCACCATGCGGCCTTATGTCGCACAGCCGAATAACTACCGCGACTTTTTCCAGGTAGGCTACAATTCCAGTGCGAATGTAGCCGTTTCGAATGCCAGTGATAAAGGCAGCTTCCGTTTCTCGTATAGCCGCAACGATTACAAAGGCATCGTTCCCGGAACGGATCTCAACAAGAACAATTTCAACTTCAACGGAACCTTGAAATTGAGCGACCGGGTAAGCGTTGACCTCGTGTCCACTTATAACTACAACTTCACGCATAACCGGCCGGTGCTGATGAACCAGATCTTCGGATCCTATGGTGGTTTCTTTAGCCGGGCGGATGACATGCGCACATTCTTCGACAAATTTCAGACGCCCGACGGATATAAATATGTCAGCCATAGCACCCAGGGGTATGATCAGAATCTTCAGTTCCCCTATAAATTCAGGGCTACGCAGCTGATGGATTACCTGTGGACGGCGTTGAAGGACAGCTATAACGAAACGCAGAACCGGTTTATCAACAGCGTTACCGTGAATGTGGCGATCGCCAGGAACTGGAAGTTCCGGGGTCGCGTAGGTGGTGACATGACGAGCTTGTTCGCCGAAGACGAGCAACACAATACCAAGCCGGTGTACGTAGGACCGTCGGGCCAGTATGACATTGCGTCGAGCAACTACAATATCTTTTATGGCGATGGTTTGTTGACCTACTCGCCCAAGATCAGCAACGATCTTAGCCTGAGTATTTCCGCGGGGGCTACCGGCCGCAAGCAAAACAATAGGATCGAGACATCGACCACTCAAACCGGCCTGCAGGAAGAGGACTATTTCAATATCAATAACTCGGTAGGAACGTCCAAGACGGGTTATGGGTTTTACAAACAAACGGACCTTGCTAGCTTTGGTATTATCGATGTCAACTACAAAAGCTGGCTTTATCTCGAAGGAACGGGCCGGTACGAAGGCACCTCGACCTTGCCTCCCGGCGCCGACACCTATTTCTATCCCAGTGTGAACGGCGGTTTTGTATTCTCCGATCTCTGGAAGATGCCTTCGTGGGTGGACTATGCCAAGCTGCGGGGCAGCTATGCAATTGTGGGTAATCACCCGAATATCTACCAGGCGAATGTGGGCTACTATCAGACCGCATTGCCCTATAACAACAGCAATACGCTTTTTCAGTATGTGTTGTCCAGCAACTTCGGGAACGAGGCTATCCAATCAGAAAGAAAACGTGAAGCAGAGATCGGTTTGGAGACGCATATCCTGCACGACCGCGTCGGACTGGACCTTAGCTACTACAATAACCGGGTAGACCGGCAGATCCTGTTCCTGTCCACGCCGACATCAACGGGCGCCAGCTCGGTGTTATCGAATGCGGGTGATCTTTCCAACTACGGCGTGGAGGCAGCGATCACAGCTACGCCGGTCCTCGCCAGGAATTTCCGCTGGACCACCCGTTTCAATCTGGCTATCAACCGCAATAAGTTGCTTTCTCTTCCCAATGGGTTGTCCCAACTGGTTCTCAGCAGCCAGGACGGTGGGTATCTGAACATTTCAGCGGTGCCTGGTGAAGCGCTTGGCGATATTTACGTACATCCGAAGGCTATGGATGCCAAGGGCAATCCGATCATTGATGACAACGGCTGGTATACCGTCAACACAAACGGATATCAGTATGCGGGGAATATCATGCCTAAGGTTATCGGTGGTTTTGGCAACTCTTTTTCCTACAAGAACTTTACGCTGGATCTGATGGTCGACTATCGTTTTGGCGGCAAGCTGGTTTCTATCCCGACCTATTATATGAAGGGCGCCGGTATGTTTAAGAGCACGCTCAAGTACCGGGACGCCGCGCATGGCGGCATCTCCTATGATGCTGTCGACGATGCCAATAACGTTTATACGGCCAATCCCAATGGGGCCCGTCATGATGGAGTTATCATCCCCGGTGTGACCCAAACGGGCGCTGTGAATACCAAGGTGATACCTGCTGCCGAATACTATGAGAATACGATGGATTGGGAAACGAATGGTTTGTATGAGAATGCCGTTTACAACAACAGCTATATCAAGCTGCGCGAGGCGACCTTCACCTATACGTTCCCGAAATCGATCTATTCCAAGCTGGCCTGCCAGAACCTGCAGCTGAGTGTATTTGCCCGCAACCTGTTCTATTTCTACAAGACGCTGCCCGATGGGCTCGATCCTGAGGTGGCTGTCGGTTCTTCCTGGCTTTCCCAGGGTGTCGACGGCGGATCGACCGCTCCGATCAGAAGCTTTGGTGTAAGCTTGCGTGCAAAGTTCTAGCAGAATGATTAAAAATATTAATAAACAGCTCGTAATGAAAAAGATCTTGATATATGCAGTTGGTGTTTTTCTGCTGGCGGGAACGGTAAGCTCCTGTAAAAAAACACTGAGTACGGACTACCAGAATCCACAGCTGATCAACACGGGATCGCTTCCCAAATTGCTCACCGGTATGTTCCTCAATCCGCGTATCCATCCGTCGTATTGGGACTTTTACACGCAGGCACGGCTGACCACCGGGGCTTTTTCCCAATTGGTAGCCCTTGCGCCCGGTACGCAGATGTATATTCCGAACATCAATTACAATGAATCCCGCTGGGATCACTATTACTCCGGGGCTACCCAGAGTGACCCTACCGCGTTCGACTACAACTATAGCGGTCCGGGCATTATGAGCAGCTATCGCGAGATGCAAACGACGTATGCTGCGCTAGATACGGCGGAAAAAGCCGCTCAGCTGGTTTATCTGGAGTGTGCGAAAGTTATCCTTGATGATCAGACGGCGCAAATGGTCGATCTCTGGGGCGATATTCCCTTTTTCAAGGCCGGTTCTCTGAATGTCGACAGGACGATCAGTTATGCGCCTTTTGATGATGCAAAGACCATTTATGATACGCTCATCAATGATCTGGCGAGCGTCAACACCTGGATGGCAACGGCCACGCTTACTTCCGATGTTCAGAGCGTACTCAAGGCGCAGGACATTCTGTTGGGCGGTGATCTCTCCGCCTGGAGAAGATATGCGAATTCGCTTCGCCTCCGGTTGCTGATGCGGATCTCTTATTCCGACGAGGCTACGGCAAAGGCAGCGGTTACCACGATGCTGGGCGATCCGACGACCTACCCCCTGATCATGTCCAACGATCAAAATGTGACGTTGAAGATGAGTCCCACCGATCTGAAGAGCGATATGGAGAGTGCACTCGGTGGTGCGTTTGCACCGTCTTACCTGGTGGACACGTTGCAGGTGGCCAATGGCGACCCGCGGACGGTGGTGATGTGGGACTCCGCACAATTCCAGCCGTACAAGGGGTTTTCGGATACCGGCACAGTTGCCGAGTACGAGGGAGGTGTGGGTGTTTACACAGTATACGACACCGTGACTTTCATCAACAACTACAATGTGCCCGGGGTGTTGCTTACCGCGGCCGAAGTGAGCTTCCTCACTGCCGAGGCAAACGAAAGATGGGGTGCGGGGTCGACGCCTGCTGCCACGGCTTATGCCAATGGTATCAACCAGAGCGTTGCCTTCTACTATGGGATCAACCAGAGCTCTATTCTCAAGCCGGGGCCGACCTGGCCGACCACACCGAGCCCTTCGCAGACTGCGATCGACGCTTATATAGCGAATGTCGCCTATACGGGAACGCAGGCGCAGAAACTGCAGCTTATCGCTACGCAGAACTGGATCAATTTCTTTATTCTGCAGGCCGGTCAGGCATGGGCCGAAGTGAGAAGGACCGGTTATCCGCAGCTGCATTTCTTTACCGCTACGAATGCCAACGCGTCTCAGCCGCCTACGAGGTTGCTGTATCCGCCGAACGAGGCATTATATAATGCGAGCAACTATGCAGCGGAAGCGCCCAAAGACCTGTCTACAGGAAAGATATTCTGGCAGGTAAAATAGTCTTATATTCACTGTCAATAAAAAGCCGTCCCGCATATCCGGGACGGCTTTTTGCATTATGAAGAAATATTATGTCACATTTTTGCTTGTGCCCGCGGTTTGGCTGATAGCGGCCCGCTGGAAGCCGCGTGGAGATCCCGGAGCCGGCCGCATTCCATACGGATCGGGTGAAGCAGGTTTTGTCGGCTCGGCGGTTTGTGCGTCCTGCCATGCCACCATCTATGCCAGCCATATCAAGACGGCGCATTATCTCGACTCGCGGCCGGCGAGCGCGGCGGCGATCAAGGGATCTTTTAGATATGGGCACAACCGTTACGTGTACAACGATCATATGGCGGTGCAGCTGGAGAAGAAGGATGGGCGTTTCTTTCAGACGGCGCTGTTCAATGGGAATGTGATGGAAAGCGAGGCCTTTGCGATCGTGATCGGCTCGGGCAGGAAGGGGCAGACCTATTTGTACTGGGACGGGGACAGGCTTTTTCAGCTGCCGATATCTTACTATGTCCCGCTCAAAAGCTGGTGCAACAGTCCGGGGTACCCCAGCACTATGGTCTATTTTGGCAAGCAGATACCCGGACAGTGTATCGAATGTCATGGGACCTATGCGAAGACCGCGCAGGTAGAGGGTAGGGGGACGGTGTTCGACAGCACCAGTATACTATACGGTATCGATTGTGAACGGTGTCACGGACCGGGGGCCGAGCATGTCGCCTGGCATACCGCGCATCCGGGTGAGCTCACGGGGCGCTTCATCGTCAATGCTGCGCATCTCGGCAGACAGCAGCGGCTGGATGCATGCGCGCTGTGTCATTCCGGCCGTCGCCAGGAGTTTAGGCCCTCCTTTAGCTTTAGGGTGGGAGATGTGCTGGACAGCTTTTCGACCGGGACCTATGACACTACGGCTACGGCGAATCTCGACGTTCATGGCAATCAATATGGGTTACTCACCGAGAGCAAATGTTTCCGGTTCTCAGATAAGCTCGATTGTCAAAGCTGTCATGATCCCCATACCAATGAATATGGACAGGTTGCGACGTATTCCGCGCGTTGCATGAACTGTCACAATGGGGTTGCGCTGCATAGCTGCTCGATGCCGGAGATCTCGAAAGTGCTTGCGAAGGCCGCGGCATCGAACGTCCCAACGGAGAAAGTCGCTCACGCGGTGAACTGCGTGGATTGTCATATGCCGGCGTTGCCGTCCAATAAGATCACCTTGCAGATCGATGGGCAGGATCAGCCGGTGCATGACCTGGTCCGCACGCATCGTGTGGCGATCTATCCGGATATCGCGCGCGAATACCTAAGCGAGCAGGGGCATTGAGCTGCGGGCAGCCCGATCAATGAAAATCGCGCTTGATTGCGGCATCGAAGGTCTTGAGGCTCCAGCCACCGCCGACGATGATGCGGCGGACCGTCATCAGGGGATCGTTGCGATCCATTTTGTCGGCCAGTTGAAAGGCCATAATAAAGCCTCTTTTGCGCAATTCAGGCAGTGCCTGGGGGTTCCACAAACCAAAAGGATAGGCGAAGTAATTGATCTTCGAACCGGTGATGGCTTCGAGCTGTTTGGTGGGTTTGTCGATCTGTATCTCCCAGTCCTTCCCCTGGTATTTTTTTACATTATGATGGTCCCAGGTATGGCTGCCGAGGACATTGCCGGCGGCATAGAGTTCTTTTACCTGGGCTACAGTCATATAATGCGGAAGCTTGTTGAGACTGATGGTCATGATAAAAAAGACACCGCGGAAGCCGTATTTCTTCATTTCCGGCCATGCAACGGTATATTGGTCCTCATCGGTATCATCGAAGGTCAGCATGATGGGTTTGCTGGGGAGCGCCGCACCTTTTGTAAGATAGGCGTAGAGCTGATCCGGAAGGATCGTGTGATAACCGCTGTCGTGGAGCATCTTCAACTCGGCCTTGAGATCGGCCGGCGGCATGATATAGTCTTTGGAGACTTTGGAGTCCGTGGGTTTCCAGTCGCGGATCTGGTGATAACAAAGGATGGGAACTTCTTTTCTTCCGAGGATCACGGAAGGCGGTACCGGGCCCTGGGCCTTTGCCGCGGACGCGACCAAAACGAATGTTACGAGACCGAATACGATCAGCTTCTTGCTCATATTAGATTTAAAATAATTGCTTCTTAACGATACGGATCGGTTTTTATGCGTTGACGCCGGGAATAATTTTTATGATCTCCTCGAGCCAATGCTGATCTTCCCGATCAAAGGCATTCAATTCTATACTATCCGCGTCCAACACCCCTACGATTTGGGCGCCGCTACGGATCGGCACTACGATCTCCGAACGCGAGAGGCTGCTGCAGGCGATATGACCGGGGAAGGCCTCCACATCGGGTACGATCAGGGTCCGTTCTTCGGCCCAGCTTGTTCCGCAGACACCTTTCCCTTTCCGGATGCGTGTGCACGCGACGGGACCCTGGAAGGGACCGACGACGAGCTCCCCTGCTTTCACCAGGTAGAAGCCCACCCACAGCCAGCCGAACTGCTCTTTGAGGGCCGCGGCGATATTAGCGAGGTTGGCCGTTGGGTCCGACTCGCCCTCCATAAGCGCCCTGATCTGAGGCAGCAGCGCAGCATATTGCTCTGTTTTTGTGCCCCGGGCTATCTGTAGATCTTCCGCCATGGGCGCAAAATTACGATAACTCTTTCTTATCTTACAAATATGCCTCCCATACCCCGATTTATTATCGACCCCGATATCGCACGGGCTCGTACGCTGGATACGACTTTCTATACCGAACCGGTAATTTTCACGCTTGCCAAAGAAAAACTGTTTGCTCCTTCCTGGCAGTTTATCGGTGATATTTCACAGGTACCTGCTGCCGGGGATGCTTTGCCTTTTACATTGCTCGAGGGATATCTCGATGAACCGCTGGTGCTGGTACGCGATGCGGCCGGAGCGCTGCGGGTGTTGAGCAATGTGTGTACACACCGGGGAAATATCGTGGTGGGTGAGGCTTGTAAGCTGACGCACCTGCGATGTCGGTATCATGGGCGGATATTCGAGCTGGACGGACGGTTTCGAAGTATGCCGGAGTTTAAGGAGGTGGCCGATTTTCCATCGGCGGCGGACGATCTGGTACGGTTGCCCGTGGAGACCTGGGGGCCGTGGTTGTTTACGACGCTTGACATCGGTGACGGGGCGGCTCGATCCGGGGCCGGCAGCGGGTTTCGCGACTACTGGGGGGATATCATGGACCGGTTGCAATGGCTGCCGCTGGAGAAATACGTGCTGCGGCCGGAACTGAGCCGCGATTTCACAGTAAAAGCCCATTGGGCATTGTATTGCGAGAATTATCTCGAGGGTTTTCACATCCCTTTTGTACATGCCGGACTCAACTCGGTAATCGATTTCGGTAATTACACCACCGAATTGTTTCGCTACTCCAGTCTGCAATTGGGCATCGCCAAAGACGATGAAGAGATATTCGACCTACCGGCGAGTTCCGCAGACTATGGTAAGCGGGTAGCGGCGTATTATTTCTTTGTCTTTCCGAATTTGATGTTCAATTTCTATCCGTGGGGCCTTTCCGTGAATATTGTGAAGCCCGTGAACCCTGGTGAGACATGCGTTTCGTTCCTTACCTATGTGGCCGATGAAAGCCGGTATAATAAAGGCGCGGGGGCCGGCCTCGATACCGTAGAGCTCGAGGATGAAGAGGTGGTCGAGGCGGTGCAGCGGGGCGTACGTTCGCGGTTTTATACGCATGGGCGGTATTCGGTGAATAGAGAGCAAGGTACTCACCACTTTCACCGGCTGATAGCTGAATTATTATGACCCGGCAGCTCAAAAAAAGCATTGGCTTGTGGTCTGCCGTGTCCATCGTGATGGGGAGCGTCATCGGGTCCGGTATTTTTATGCGGCCGGCATCCATGGCCCAACGGCTGGGCTCACCCAAACTGCTCTTGCTGGTGTGGCTGGTGGCGGGTGTCGCGTCGTTGCTTGGAGCGATGATCTATTCGGAGCTGGGGACCATGTTTCCCGAGACAGGCGGGCCCTACATCTATCTGCAAAAGATCTATGGCAATTTTGTCGCGTATCTCTATGGCTGGTCGGCGATGGCGGTGATCAATACCGCTTCGCTCGCAGCTATCACCATCGTGTGTGCCCAGTATGCCGGTTTCTTCATCCATTTGCCGCGGTTCCCCCGGGCCACCGAGCTTTCGGTCCACCTCCACATTCCGTATATCGGCGAGATCTATCCGCTGGAGGATTTCGGAGTGAAGGTGCTTACGGCGCTAATCCTGGCATTGCTGACGGTGATCAATTATCTGAGCGTCCGTTTCGGGAATGCGGTGCAGCTGGTGGCGACGATCATGAAGACCCTCGCACTGGTGTTGCTGATCGGCGGGTTGCTTTTCTCGGGGCAGGGGCATGTGGCGAACTTTCTTACGAACAGCCCGGATTTCAAGCCGTCCTTTTGGCTGGTGCTCACGGGCTTTATGGCTGCCACGTCGGGCGCCTTCTCTTCGTATGACGGATGGTATAATATCAATATGGTCGCCGGAGAGCTGGAAGATCCGCGGCGGAATATCAGCCGTAGTCTTTTCATCGGACTCGGCGCCTGTATGGCCATCTATATCCTGGTGACGCTGGCGTACAACTATATCCTGCCCATCGGGGTGATGGCACATTCTACCCTGGTGGCGGCCGATGCGATCCGGCAGGTGTTGGGCACGGCTGCTGCGGGACTGGTGTCGCTCCTGATCGTCGTGTCGACGTTTGGCGCCACCCATGTGAACCTACTCACCAATGCACGGGTTACGTTTGCGATGGGAGAAGATGGGAGCTTTTTTCCGTGGGCAGGCCGGGTACAGCCGCGTTTCGGCACGCCGGGAAATGCGGTGATCATCATGGGGGCGTGGAGCATCGTTTTTGTGTTTAGCGGCAGCTTCGATATCCTCGCGGATATGTTTGCATTTATGTCCTGGGTCTTTCATGGACTCATGGCGATAGGGCTGATCATCCTCCGGCGGCGGATGCCCGATGCTCCGCGGCCTTACCGGGTACGGCTGTATCCGTGGATACCGCTGTTCTTTGCCGCCTTTACCCTGTTCTATCTCGTGACGACTATCTATAATGACGTGGTTGCTTACCGCAGTGGACGGGCGCCGATGATCGACAGTGTTCTTGCCTTGTTGCTCACTGCTACGGGGATACCTTTTTATTTGTATTTTCAGCGTAAAACCAGGACAGATGCTACATAGATTGCTGTTTCAACTGGCCTTTTTGCTCGTGTGCCGGATAGGCTGGTCTCAGGACCCGCATAGCACTCTCGGCCATTTGCGGGCCGCAGCTCCGGCGACGCATGACACTACCTACGCCTTGCGACCGGATCGGGTCTTCGACGGCGAACAAGTGCATGAGGGCTGGGCGGTGATCGTGCGTGGACGAACGATTGTGGCGGCAGGCCCGGTGGCATCTCTTTCGGTGCCTTCGGGCGCAGTGGTGTTGGAGCTGCGCGGCGCGACGTTGTTGCCCGGGTTGATCGAAGGACACAGCCATCTCTTTTTGCATCCTTATAACGAAGTCTCCTGGAATGACCAGGTGTTAAAGGAATCCCGGGCGGAACGTGTGGCGCGGGCGGTCGTTCATGCCCGGGCAACCCTGCTGGCAGGATTTACGACAACCCGTGATCTGGGTACCGAGGGCGCGATGTATGATGATGTAGGGTTAAAGCAGGCCATCGAGAAGGGCGTTATTCCGGGGCCACGAATTTTATGCGCTACCCGTGCGATCGTGGCAACAGGAAGTTATGGACCCAAAGAGCTGGCCTATGATATCGAGTCGACGCATGGTGCGGCGGAGGCGGATGGGGTAGAAGGGCTCACCCGCGAGGTGCGGACGCAGATAGGTCATGGCGCCGATGTCATCAAAGTCTATGTGGACTATCGGTGGGGCATCAACGGCGCGGCGGCTCCGACGTTTACAGTGGAAGAGCTAAAGAAGGTCGTAGAAGTCGCTTCCAGCGCAGGCAGGATAGTGGCGGTACACAGTGGAACCATGGAGGGTATGCGTCGGGCCATCGAGGCAGGTGTCACGACGATCGAGCATGGTGATGGGGGTACGCCCGAACTGTTTGCCGAGATGAAGGCGAAAGGGATTGCGTTATGTCCGACCCTTGCCGCGGGTGATGCGATCGCGCAATATGGTGGCTGGAGGAAGGGGATCGACCCCGAGCCGGAGCGGATCAAGGCAAAACGCGCCAGCTTCAAGGCGGCGATGGATGCCGGCGTCACCATTTGTATGGGCGGCGACGTGGGGGTATTTACGCATGGCAACAATGCAATGGAGATGGAAGACATGGTCGACTATGGGATGAAACCACTGGATGTTTTGCGGAGCGCTACTTCCGTGAATGCCGATGTGTTCCGGCTGGCTTCTACCGTTGGACGGATCAGGCCCGGGTTGCTGGCGGACATCCTTGTAGTATCCGGAAATCCGGCGGTGAACATCTCCGACGTTCGAAAGGTGGTTTGGGTAATGAAGGATGGAGTGATCTACCATCCCGATGCCGCATCGAAATAGCCGGCGCTAAAAGGAACTTGCCGTGTGAGCCGAAACTACCGTGTGAATTGGCGGATCAGATCCGCGTGATCCGGATATTGTGTGCTGAGCGTCCCGGCGTTCGCCAGCTCGAAATCGGCAAAGTCGAAACCCGGGGCGACCGTACATCCCACAAGCGCATATTCACTTCCTGGCGCCGGCGCCGAGGCAAACCAGCTACCGGCTTTTACCACTGCTTGAAACGTTTCTCCTTTTTCGGGGTTGGAGCCGAGTACATGGGTACAAAGCCGGCCGTTGTGCCCGATCTCATAGACATATAGCGGGTCGCCGTAATAGAAATGCCAGAGCTCATCAGAAGCAATGCGGTGAAAGGCCGAGAATTGTCCTTGTGAAAGCAGGAAATAGATGCTTGTCGAGGCGTTGCGGGAGCCCTGGAAAAAAAGGGGCAGCGCGGCCTTGGGTACTGTGAGCTCGGAGCGGTAGACTTCGCGGAACGCTCCGCCTTCTACATGGGCAGTGAGCTCCAGTTTTTCGATCCAGTAAGAGGCGGACGGTCTTATAGATGGACGGGTCATTTTTCGATCACGACATTGGCCGCATAGACATCGGCTATTGAATCTTTGATATGCGTGGTGTCTCTGGGCACGGCGGCTACAGGGAAATAGAGCTTGAAAAAGGTGGAGTCTTTGGTCTCCATCCTGATGTTGAGCCGAAAACCGAGTAGCTGGTTATAGCGTCGCAAGGCATGGACCTTGTTGGGCGTGCGGAGGATCACGAAATGATAAAGGCTTTGACCTTCCGTAGGCACCGGGTCGTGAGGAACGAAGGCTGGGGGCGTGACCGCAGGTTTGGCGGCGACGGCGTCAGCTTTCGCGGTATCCACTTTGGCCAATGCCCCTGTGACGGCGGGGTTTTTGGATGTTGTCGTATCCGTCGCAGGCGGGTTTGCCGCGACGGTATCGGCAGACTTGGCTGCCGGGGTATCCGGTATAGCCGTCGCCCGGTTCTCCGGTCCGGCCTGTTCGGAAAAATTGTTCCGTTGATAGAGATAATAACCACCCCAGCCGACCACCACGACTCCGGCGATGAGCAGTACCAGCAGCATCGTCTGCCGTTGCCTGACATTATTAGCCTTTGGTTCTTCGCGGGGGGGCTCGTCATAGGAGTTACGGGACCTCTCCCTTTCAGGGCCGGCGAGTTCGTCGATGCGGGGGATGAGGTAGTCGCCGGGGGTGAAGTCCAGGTGCCCTTCTTTGTTCTTGAGCAGGGTTCCGACCCCCTCGATAAAAAAAGGTTTGCCGATATTCAACAGCTGGCGGCCCGTGGTGAGGTAAAAATCGAGGTCGGCTGCAGCCAGGGACTTCATCTTGCCCGTGTGCTCCTTGATATAGGTGATCAGGGCGTCGTCGGGTGTAAAGATATTCGCGTTCTTAAAGCTGATGCCGGAAGCGGGCTGTTGTCCCATACGGTCGGATTCCTGTGGGATGACGGCGGCGGCGTCAAGGGTGAAGCTGCCAATACCCGGAAGGTCCATCTTCCTGGTCTGATATAAGTATTGCGACAATAACTGTGGTAGTTTCAAACAATCGGATTTTAAGACAGGCTAAAGATAAAGAACTTTCATCTACTTACACGTAACTTTGTGGAAACTAATGATCCTGGTATGCTGTCGAAGGAAGAAAATGATTTTATCCGGTATTGGGAGGCCAACCGCATGCGGCGGAAAAAGACGGTGCGGCAGTTCCTTTTAGGGATACCCGCCGGGTTGCTGATCGTGATCCCGATCGTGATCAATCTGGTTTCGGGCTGGAATAAAGGGGCGGCAATGGAGGCCAACAGCCAGGATTTCAATCCCGGGGTGCTCCTGGTGGCGCTGTTGCTCATCGTTGGGTTCACGGCTATTTTTTGGCAGCGGCATAAGTGGGATATGTTCGAGCAGCGGTACCGGGAATTGCTGGCGAAGCGGGATCGGCAGGCCGGAGCAACTCAGACCAGTGATGAGGGGCCGGCAGAAGATGAGAGATAAAAGAAAAAAATAAAGCCCCGGAGGATACCAGGGCTCTTAGCAGGTAGTTCATGGTTACTGCACATCAAGCAGATGTATATCAAAATTGGGATGGATGAGACTAATTGAGACTAGTGTGATGTGGCGGTTAGAATTGGCTACGACTCCTTCGCAAATACAAGCTCCGTAAAATAGACAACCTGTTATTCGGGATTGCTGCAAGGAAATTAAAAAAACTTCAAAATATTTTAATTTTCTCCGGTTTCCCCTATCTCCGTCCGTATTTCGACCTTCTTAGCCTGTTCAGGATCGCCGAGTTAATCCTGCGAAGGGCCTTTATTTCCCTGCGCAATTCCTTTATTTGGTCATATGGCGCAATTGGCTCGTCAATTTCCAGCCCAAGTTCTTTTGGATAAGCTTCTTTGATCCAATCCGTGTATCGCCTGAGAAGTTTGAGGCTATGGGTCTTTCCGTCAACCGGATCACTATAATGGCTGGTTATCGTTGATTTGGTTAAGGTCCGGTCCATTGATTTAAGCCTGTCCTGAATATCGTCACGGCTGATCTTTTGCGCCTTCAACCGGTCAATAATCTCCTTAAAATTTGTATGAGCCTGAACGGTATCGTGATATTCTTTGGGTGGCAAGGAAATATTTTCAAAAAAAGT
>Ga0134128_10002533_pt1 | contig 22563 bp, 18 predicted proteins | sample KB31754_FD_96462 | JGI IMG/M metagenome (GOLD analysis project Ga0134128, IMG submission 96462) | Terrestrial soil microbial communities with excess Nitrogen fertilizer from Kellogg Biological Station, Michigan, USA - KB3-175-4 | ecosystem: Environmental > Terrestrial > Soil > Unclassified ... | reverse complement strand
TTCCGCGTGACCCCGTGGTGCCCCCGCTGCAAAACCGGTCTTTCCGACCATGAGCTCGCCCAGGGCTACGAAGAGGTGACCGACCCGTCGGTCTTCGTGCGCTTCCCGCTCACCTCGGGCCCGCTGGCCGGGCGGGCGTCGCTGCTCGTCTGGACGACGACCCCGTGGACGCTGGTGTCCAACCTGGCCGTGGCCGTGCACCCCGACGTCACCTATGTCGTCGCGACCAACGGCAGCCAGAAGCTGGTGGTGGCCGAATCACTGCTCGCCAAGGCACTGGGCGAAGGCTGGGCGCCGTCCGGTGAGAGCTACCTCGGCCGCGATCTCGAACGGTGGACCTACCAGCCGCCGTTCGACCTGGCGGCCGACGAGGCGCATTTCATCGTGCTCGCCCGGTACGTGACGACCGAGGACGGCTCTGGCCTGGTGCACCAGGCTCCGGCTTTCGGAGCGGACGACCTCGCGGTCGGCCGCGAGTACGGCCTGCCCATGGTCAACCCGGTGCGGTCGGACGGCACCTTCGATCCGAGCCTGGAGCTGGTCGGCGGCGTGTTCTTCAAGGACGCCGATCAGGTCCTGATCGAGGACCTGAAGCGGCGCGGTCTGCTGCTCAGGCAGGAGGCCTACGAGCACAGCTACCCGCACTGCTGGCGCTGCCACACGCCGTTGCTCTACACCGCGCAGCCATCGTGGTACGTGCGCACCACGTCGGTGCGCGAGGCCTTGCTGCGCGAGAACGAACGCACCAACTGGCAGCCAGCTACCGTCAAGCACGGCCGGTACGGCGACTGGCTGAACAACAACGTCGACTGGGCGCTGTCGCGCTCGCGGTACTGGGGCACGCCCCTGCCGATCTGGCGCTGTCCGTCCGGACACCTGACCTGTGCGGGTTCGCTCAGCGAACTCAGCGAGCTGGCCGGAACCGACCTGACCACCCTTGACCCGCACCGGCCGTACATCGATGACGTGACGTTCGCGTGCCGCGCGAGCGCGGCGGGGCGCCACTGCGGCGCGACGGCGCGCCGGGTGCCCGAGGTCATCGACGCCTGGTACGACTCGGGCGCGATGCCATTCGCTCAGTACGGCTACCCCCAGGCGAACACCGACCTGTTCGAGAGCCGGTATCCCGCGCAGTTCATCTCCGAGGCGATCGACCAGACCCGCGGCTGGTTCTACACGCTGATGGCGGTCGGGACGCTGATCTTCGACCGGTCCGCCTACGAGAATGTCGTGTGCCTCGGCCACATCATGGCCGAAGACGGCCGCAAGATGTCCAAGCACCTCGGCAACATCGTCGAGCCGATCCCCCTGATGGAGGAACACGGCGCGGACGCGGTCCGGTGGTTCATGGCCGCGGTCGGCTCCCCCTGGTCGGCCCGCCGGATCGGGCCTAACGCGCTGCAGGAAGTGGTCAGGAAGACCCTGCTGACGTACTGGAATACCGCCGCCTTCCTGTCGCTCTACGGACGCGCGGCGCGCTGGTCCCCGTCGGCCGCCGACCCGGCACCCGCCGAGCGCCCCGTGCTCGACCGGTGGGTGCTGTCCGAACTCCACGCGCTGGTCCGCGACGTGGACGCGGCGATGGAGCGGTTCGAGACGCACGAGGCCGGACGGCTGCTGTCGCAGTTCGTCAGCGACCTGTCTAACTGGTATGTCCGGCGCTGCCGCCGCCGGTTCTGGTACGGCGACCCGGCCGCGCTCGCTACCTTGCACGAGGCCGTGACCACCGTGACGCTGCTGATGGCGCCGATCGTGCCGTTCGTCACCGAGCAGGTCTGGCAGGACCTGGTCGTGCCGGTCGTGCCCGGTGCGGCTGATTCCGTGCACCTGGCGACCTACCCGGTGGCCGACCAGAGCCAGATCGACGGCGCCTTGTCGGCCCAGACGGCGCTGGTGCGGCGCCTGGTCGAACTGGGCCGGGCGGCGCGAGCCGATGCCGGCGTCAAGACCAGGCAGCCGCTGTCGGCGGCGCTGGCATCCGCTCCCGGCTTCGAGGACCTCCCGGCTGACCTGCTCGCCGAGATGGCGGCCGAACTCAACGTCGGCTCGGTCACCTCGGTCGCGGTCGCCTCCGGACAACTGGTGGACACCGTCGCCAAGGCGAACTTCCGCACGCTCGGCAAGAGGTTCGGCCCGATGGTGAAGGCTGTCGCCGCGGCCATCGCGGCGGCGGACGCGACCGGCCTGAAGGACTGCATCGACCGGTCTGGCTCGGCGTCGATCATGGTCGACGGAACCGTTGTCGCCCTGCACCCCGACGATGTGGTCATCACCGAAAAGCCGCTGGAGGGCTGGGCGGTCAGTCACGACGCCGGCCTTACCGTGGCGCTTGACCTGCACATCACGCCTGCGCTTGCCCGCAGCGGCCTGGCCAGGGAAGTGGTGCGCAAGATCCAGGACGCCCGCAAGTCGAGCGGCCTGGAGATCACCGACCGCATCGAACTTCGATACCAGGCCTCAGATCCCGAGTTGCTGACCGCGATGGCCGAGCACGGCGCGCTGATCGCCGATGAGGTGCTCGCCGCCGACTTTGCGGCCGGCCCCTCGCCGTGGCCTGACGCCGGGGAGTTCGCAGATGACTCACTCGGCCTGACGTTCTGGCTGCGCAGGCAGCCCGGGCGCCGGGGGCGGCCGGGGGGCTTGTGACATGAAGTGATGCGGACGTATCGTGCCGATATATCAACTCGATATATCGGGTCGACAGCTTGACCGACCCGGTCGACCCGGGAGCTGCGATGAGGCGAATCGACTACGACACCGAGCAGTACCGGGACTACGCGCGCGGCCGTGCTTTCACCGAACCGCAACTGCGGGCCTGGATCAGTGCCTTCGAAGCCGTACTGCCCGATCGGCGCCCGCTGGCCGGGCTGGACGTCGGGTCGGGCACCGGCAGGCTCACCCCCGCGCTCGCCGACGCGTTCGGGCCGGTGACCGGCGTCGAGCCGGCGGTCCGCATGCGCGAGGTAGCCCAAGCGCGATCCCGGCATCCCGATGTGCGGTACCTGGCTGGCTCCGCCGAGAACATGCCGGTGCCGTCCGCCAGCGCCGACTACGTCCTCATGTTCTTGTCCTGGCACCACGTCCAGGACAAGCCGCAGGCGGTCCGGGAACTGGCCAGGGTGCTCAGGCCCGCCGGTCGGCTGTTGCTGCGCGCGAATTTCAGCGATCACCATCCGAGGCCGTGGTGGCTGGAGCACTTTCCGCGCGGCCTGGAGGTGGACGCCTCGCTATTTCAGCCGCTGCATGAGGTGATCGAGATGTACACCTCGACCGGCTGGCGCGTGGCCAGCTTCAGCACGGTCACCCAGCCGTCCTCCGGTACCCGCGGTGACATGCTCGACCAGTTGCGCCTGCGCACCTTCTCATTCTGCGGACAGCTCACTCCAGATGAGCTCGACGCCGGCTTCCGTCGCCTCGAAAAGGTCGTCGCCGCAGATCCCGGAGCACCAGCGCCCGAACTCTCTGAGGCCCTGCTCACGCTAGAACGGCCCATGACATAGCAACGCGGCGTCACCCGCGCGCCCTGCCTTTCCGTTCGCGATCGGTGCGGTAGGCGCATTTTGTTCCGGACTCTTGCTTTGGCCGTCGCGCTGGGCCAGCATCACCTATCGGGGTGATTCGGCGCATCGCCGACTCGGGGAAGGGGTTCGGATGAGCGACAGACCATCGGCGCGGATGCGGGGCCGTATCGGCCCGCTCGGGCCAAGGCGCCTGCTGGCGCTAATTGGCAGCGGGTCCGCTGCCGTAGCATTCCTCGCGACCGCCGGGGCGGTGCAAGCCGCGCCATCGACAACGGCCCGGGCCAATCCCGGGCCAAGCGTGGCGCTGGTCGGCGCCACCGCCACGGTTCCGCCCGGCACTACCCGGCTGGGCCCGGAGCCTCGCGGCAGCGTCGTGCACCTCGACATCGTGCTGGCGCCGCGCGACCCGGCCGCGCTGACGAGGTACGCGACCCAGGTCTCCACGCCCGGATCGCCGCTGTACCACGACTACCTGCCCCGGGGGACCTTCCCCTCGGTCTTCGGCCCGACGCCGGCCGCGATCGCTACCGTGCGGTCGGCGCTGACCGGTCTCGGACTGCGTCCGGGCAAGATCAGCGCGAACCACCTCGCGATCCCGGTGACGGCGTCGGCCAGCCAGGTCGAGAGCGCGTTCCGCGTCCGGCTGAACCGGTACCGCCTGGCGGGCGGCCAGGTCGGCTACGCCAACCTGACCGCGCCGAGACTGCCAGCCAGCGCGGCGCCCTACGTCGAGTCGATCATCGGCCTCGATTCCCTGATCCGGATGCACCCGCTGCTCACCAAGCCAGGCAAGGCGACCGGGGGGCGGGCCCGGGCCAGAGGGAAGGCCCAGCCGCATGCCGCTACCGGCGGACCGCAGCCGTGCAATGAGGCGGTCAATGTGCAGAACAACATCATCGACGGCAGTGGCGGTGCCGCCTGGGTGCTCACCGCCGACCAACTGGCCTTCGACTACGAGTTCGGCGGCACGAAACCCACAAATTTGCCCTATCAGAAGGGTGACCTCGGCAAGGGCCAGACGGTCGGGATCATTGAGCTCGGCGAGTCTGACCTTAACTCCGACATCAGTCATTACCAGGGTTGCTACGGCACCAATGCGTCCGTGAACTACCTGAACATCGACGGTTTCAAGGCCAAAGGCGCTGGCGAGGGCGAGGCGGCGCTCGACATCGAGACCGTGGCCTCGCTGGCACCCGAAGCCAACATCGTCGTCTACCGAGGTCCGAGCAGCAGCACCGGCTGGTACGACACGTTCGGCACCGCCGCCGCCGCGGACACGGCGCGAGTCGAGTCGGTCTCCTACGGCCTGTGCGAGGCCGCCTTCGGCCAGTTGCTCGGCAAGAACCTGGCCGGAGCGCTGAACGTGATCTTCGAGCAGCAGGCGGTACAAGGGCAGACCGTCCTGGTCTCCTCTGGCGACACGGGCTCGGAGGGCTGCCTTCGAGTGGACACCTCGCAGCCCGGCCTGCTCAGCGCCGAGTTCCCAGGCAGCGACCCGTTCGTGCTCAGCGTCGGCGGCACCTCGATACTCAGCTCGGATCCGGTCGCGCGCAACGCGGAGGTGGTCTGGAACGACAGCCCCACCCAAGATGGCGCCGGCGGCGGCGGTGAGTCCGCGTTCTTCGGCGAACCGTCCTACCAGAAGGCCTTCGGCGTCTCCGATGGCAATACCCGCGGGGTGCCGGACGTGTCGGCCGACGCCGACCCCGAGTCCGGCTACCTGGTCTTCTGGAAGGGCGGCTGGATCCAGATAGGCGGCACCAGCGCGGCAGCGCCGTTGTGGGCGGCACTGATGGCGCTGACCGACGCGGAATGCCCGTCGTCGCCGGTCGGGTTTGTCAACCCCGCCATGTACTTCGCGGCTTCGCCCAAGGTCAAGGCCATCGTGGCCAATGACATCCAGAAGAACCCGGACTTCGGGTTCAACGACACCAACGACTACACCGGCAAGAGCGGAGAGTACCCCGTACTGGTTGGCTATGACCTGGCCACCGGTCTCGGCAGCCCGGTGGGCGGCGCGCTGGCAACCCAGCTCTGCAAGACGAGCACCCAGTCCGGCGGCTACCGGCTGGCCGCCGCTGACGGCCACGTGTACTCCTTCCACACGGCCAGCTACGGCTCGGTCAAGAATCCGAAATCGAAGGTTGTCGGCATCGCCGATGACCCGAAGACGAACGGCTACTGGGTGGTCACCGCCAAGGGCGCGGTATCGGCATTCCATGCGCCGTTCCACGGATCGGCCAAGAATCCCAGCTCGCCGATCGTCGGCATCGCCGCCGACAAGAACGGCACCGGTTACTGGCTGGTGACCGCCAAGGGCCACGTCTACGCCCTCGGCGCGCCCAGCCACGGCTCGGTTACCGGCAGCCTGGCCTCCCCCGTCGTCGGCATCGCGGCCGACCCGTTCAGCAGCGGGTACTGGGTGGTGACCGCTAAGGGGAAGGTCTACGCTTTCGCCGCTGGTAAATACAAGGGCAAGAGCCTGTCCAAGGTGACCGCCATCGCCGCCGACCCGGCCAAGCAGGCCTACTGGCTCGTGACGTCAAACGGCCACGTGTACGGCTTCAACGTCAACAGCCAGGGCTCGATGCCGGCCGGCAACCTGTTCGGCAACATCACCTCGATCGCCGGGGATCCGGCATCGGGCGGCGCCGGCGGCTACTGGCTCACCACATCCTTCGGGCTGGTCGCCGCCTTCAACGCGGAGATCCACGGCGCCCATCCGTTCCAGACCACGAAGAATCCGATAGTCGGCATCGCTAGCACGCACTGACAGATCCCGGTGCGCTCTGGCGCCAGCGTGAGGTGCTCGCGCCAGAGCGCATTTTCGGGCTAGGTGCTTCTGATCGGCTTTCTGACTAGATCGTAGGAATAGTTCGCGGCGTCGGCGAAAACCCCGTCGCGGGCGTAGGCGCCCAGCTTGGCCGCCAGGTCGGCATCGAACGCGTCGCTCTGGTCGCCGAGTACCGCAGCCGGCAGGAACGAGGTCGACCGCACCAGCCCTCCGAGTTCGGCCAGGGTCCAGTGGAGTTCGATGGCGAACTGGCGTTGCCCGACCACGTCAAATCCGGCCTCTGCCAGCACCTGGACGTCGGGCCGGAGCTTTTGCGGCAGCTCCCAGTTGACCGGAATCCGGCTCTGAGCGCCGAGCGCCGTCCGCCATTCGGCCAGGATCGCGTTGAAGGCGCGCTGCCAGTCGGCCTCGCCTGAAAACGGCTGGGATGACCAGCACACAGCAAGGTGCCCGCCCGGTTTCAGCCACTCCAGCACCCGGCCCGCGACCAGGTCGCGGTCGAGCCGATGGAATGCGTTACCGATAGTCGCCAGGTCGAACTGGTCCGGCTCAGCCTTCAGCGTCTCGGCACTCGACACGATGACCCTGATTCCGCCGGCATTTTCCGCAACGGCCTTAGCCTGGACTAGGCCGACCATGTCGGGCTCCTGGTCCACGGCCCAGACCTCACCGAACCACCGGCGCAGCGCGAAAGCCAGCTGCCCTGTCCCGCAGGCCAGGTCAAGCAGGCAGCCTTCCCCAGAAATCCCGGCCCGCCGCACCAGATCCTGGATCATCTCGTCCGGGTATCGCCGCCGGTACCGGTCGTAGTACTCGGCGCTCCCCCGGTACAGGTCCTTGGCGAATCGCGGTTTGTCATCCATTAGGCAAGTCTGGCCGACCGGGCCTTGCACCTGATGCGGGCATGCGGGGATGATCGGACAACTCTGGCCAGGGAGTTCTGGAGACCTAAGTCCTGGAGGCTTGATTGAGTGATGCTGTCTCTCCGCCTGGGGGACTGGACTGGTTGCCAGCGGGATCGCTGATCGGCGGGTACCGGCTGGAGGATCGGATTGGCCAGGGCGGGATGGCGGTCGTGTTCCGGGCGCAGGACACGCGGCTGAATCGCCTGGTGGCGCTGAAGCTGCTCGCCCCGGCGCTGGCCGGGGACACGGCGTTCCGGCGGCGCTTCGCCCGTGAGTCGCTGGCGGCGGCAGCGGTGGACGACCCGCATATCATCCCGGTGTACGAAGCGGGCGAGGCCGATGGCCTGCTCTTTATCGCGATGCGCTACGTCGGCGGCGGGGACGTGTCGTCGCTGCTGCACCGGGACGGCCCGCTGCCGCCGACGCGGCTAGCGGCGATTATCTCCGCGGTCGCATCGGCGCTGGACGCGGCGCATGCGGCCGGGCTTGTGCACCGGGACGTCAAGCCCGCCAACATGCTGCTCGATATCCGGCCGGGGCGTCCTGATCACGTGTACCTCTCGGACTTCGGGCTGAGCAAGGGGCCGTTGGCGACCAGCGCGCTGACCGGTACGGGACAGTTCCTCGGAACGTTGGACTACATGTCCCCTGAACAGCTTGAAGGCCGGCCCGTGGACGGCCGAACGGACCAGTACGCGCTGGCCTGCGCGGCCTACGAGCTGCTGACCGGGATCCCGCCGTTCCGGCGTGATCAGGGCCTGGCGGTGGCGTTCGCGCATCTGTCCGCCGCGCCGCCTTCCGTGATGTCCCTGCGGCCCGGACTGGGCAGGCAGGTGGACGACGTGTTCGCCCGGGCGCTCGCGAAGCCGCCGGACAGCCGGTTCGACACCTGCGGGCAATTCGCGGAAGCGCTGCGAGCGGCGCTGGGCCTGGCGCGCTACGACGCCGAACCGCCAGCCGGACCGCCGCAGCGCACGCCGACGCACGTCACCGAACGGCCAGCTCCTCCTCCAGTCCCAGCTCCTCCTCCAATCCCAGCTCCGCAACCCGCGCTGCCCTATGCCGCCCAGCCGAAGCGGCGGCCAGGCCGGCGAATACTCGTCATCGCTGCCGCGATCGTCTTGGTGGCGGGTGCGACGATCACCGCGGAAATCCTCAGCCGAAAGGCAACTCCGGCGACCGCCTACGTGGCCAGCGCCGGCACGGGCACCGTGACGCCTATCGATGTGGCAACCGGTCGCGCCGGCACGCCGATCCCGGTCGGGAACGGCGCGGATGCGGTCGCGATCACGCCCGATGGCAAGACGGCTTTCGTCGCCAATTACGGCGCTAACGGCAGCGGCCACACCGTGACCCCGATCGACGTCGCGACCGGCCGCGCCGGTTCTCCGATCAAGGTCGGCGATGGCCCGGACGCGATCGCGATCACGCCAGACGGCAAGACCGCTTATGTCGCCAACTACGGTAACCAGAACGGCAACGGCGACACGATGACGCCGATCGACGTCGCGACCGGGCGGACGGGCACCCCGATCAGAGTCGGGAGCGGTCCATGGGCGATCGCGATCACCCCGGACGGCAAGACCGCCTTTGTCGCGAACTACGGCGCCAACAGCGGCAACACCGTGACCCCGATCGACCTGACGACCGGTCGCGTCGGCTCTCCGATCAGAGTCGGAGACGGCCCCGACGGGATCGCGATCACGCCGGACGGCGAAACCGTCTATGTCGCCAACCACGGCTCGAGCGGGACCGGAACCGTGACGCCGATCGACGTGGCGACCGGCCGGACGGGTACCCCGATCAAGGTCGGGAGCGGTCCGTGGGGGATCGCGATCACCCCGGACGGCAAGACCGCGTTCGTCGCCAACTATGGCGCCAGCGGCGCTGGCCACACCGTGACCCCGATCGACGCGGCGACCGGCCACGCGGGCGCTCCCATCGAGGTCGGGAGAGGTCCAGTAGCGATCGCGATCACCCCGGACGGCAAGACCGCCTACGTCGCCAACTACGGCGGCGGCACGGTGACGCCGATCGACGTGGCGACCGGCCATGCGGGCGCCCCGATCAAGGTCGGGAACAGCCCCCTCGCGGTCGCGATGACGCCATGACCGCGCCACCGCGCCGGGATTGTCGGTAGCCGGTGATAGGCCAGGTAGTGCAGAGATTCACCGAACCTACGGAGGAGTCATGCACTGGTCCGATATCGGGAAGACCCAGCCCCGCCTGGCCAAGCTCGCTTACGACCGCTTGATCGACCCGGGTGTCGTCCTCGTGGCCACGGTCCGCAGCGACGGAACGCCCAGGCTCAGCCCGGTCGAACCGCTGATTCTAGACGGCGACCTGTGGCTGTCGATGATGTGGCACTCGGCCAAGGCCCTGGATCTGCTGCGGGATCCGCGCGTCCTGGTGCACAACGTGATCACTAGCCGCAGCGGCACCGACGGCGAGTTCAAGATCCGCGGCACCGCCACCCACGAGGAGAAGGCGACCGTACAGCGCCGCTACGCCGACACGGCCGCGGCTACGCTCGGCTGGGACCCGGAGCTAGGCAAATTCCACTTGTTCGCGATCGACATCGAGCACACGGCCTTTGTCAGCTATGACGAACCCACCGGCGACCAGCACGTCGCCACCTGGCCTCCCGCCAGGGAGTTCATCCGCCGGGCGACCTCCGCCACCAGCGTCGGCGACCCAGAGCCAGTTCCAGCGACCGAGGGTCTGCTCGGTGCTAGCTAATCAAACTCACTGGTAGCTGACCGAAACCTCGACGGCAGCCGGAGGGTGTTTGGACATCGGCTGGCAAGGTACTTCGCAGGCATCTAGGATAGTTCGGGATAATTGCCCATGAGCAAAGGGGTGCTTTGCATGGCAGAATCCAGCAATAAGCGGCGGTTCTGGGGGAAAATAGCACGTTTCAGCATGATGACCGCCGTTGTGCCGCTCGCCGCGGCCATGGTCGCACCGCTCTCCGCCGCCCAGGCAGCGCCAGCCGGCGCCAGGGCTCTGAGCGTGGAGAGACTGGTCACCATCATGAATCCGGTCGGCCACGCTCCGGTGGGTACCGCCTGCCGGAAGGCCAAGCTCCTCGGGCTGAAGGCCAGCACCATCAAGAAGGCCATCGCCTGCGCCCGGACCACCGGCAAGAACATTTCGGTCTGGGGTTTCCAGTTCAAGTCCCAGCAGAGCTATATAGCCGGCGTCAGGCACATGAACATCCGCACGGGATTCAACCGGATCAACCCGGCAGGCACCTGCCCGCCGAGTAAGGGCAAGGCCGGAGGCCTCGTCGGCTGGCACGCTCTCCACAACAAGAAGTACAAGGCCCGCAAGGGACAGTTCCTCGAATGCTTCAGGGACGCCAAGGAGCCAATTCTGATCTGGACGATGCCGACCCAGCACGTCTTCTTCCTCGCCCTGGACGTGAAGAAGACGGCAACGATCAACGTCATCATCAAATGGTGGACGACCGTCAGCTACGGCTGACAGTCTCCCCTCCCCGGCACCTGACGCGGACGGCAGCCCTGTCGTCCGCGTCAGGTCACCCGACCGGCCTCTTGGTTAAGACGCTGATCGCTCGGACCTTCTGCGCCAAGACCATCACCAAGGTTCTCGACTGGTGGAAGACCGTCAACTAGGGCTGACCAGCCCGCAGGCAACTGAGATCGGCTCCGGGTAGCGCAGTGAGATTGACCGTCTCGAGTTCCCCGGAGCCGAAGTTCCCCACCAGCAGCGTCCGCCCGTTAGGCGAAACCGCCAGTTGCCGAGGATCAAGCCCCGACGGCACGTAGCCGACCATCGCCGGATGCCCGGTCAGCGCCGCCTTCACGCTGACCACGGCCAGATTCGGTACCCCGTGCTTCGCCTTGAACCGGTGCGAATCCGCCACCACGAGCTCAGAGCCGCAGTTCACCAGGATCAGTCCCACCGGCTGCACGCCGACCCGCACCCACGTGATCAGCGCGTGCCGGGGATCGCTCAGCAGCCTCGCCGCCGAGAACGCCAGCACCGCGTTGCTCTGCCGGGCGGTGACCCAGATCGTCTTGCCGTCCGAAGACACGACCGTCCGGACCGGCCGGCACCCGGCGTCCACGGTCGTCACGACCGAGGAGGCCGGGTCGGTCTCGGCCTTCGCGACGCTGACCACCGACAGCATGCCGTGCTTGGACCCGAGCACGTTCTCCTCGCTGGTCACGTACATCCAGCGCGGGTCAGGAGAGGCCGCGATGCCGACGTTCGACTTGCCGGCCGGGATCGCGCCGACGAAGTCGTCCGGCCCGAACCCGCTGGTGACAGCCCGAGCGAGGTTGAACACGGCGACCTCCTGGTCGCCCGCGATCGTGACGAACGCGAACTTGCTGTCGGCCGAGGACGCCGTCTCGAACGCGCCCTTGGCCGGCTGCGGAGCGATCAGCGAACCCAGCCAGGCATCGGGCTTGCCGGCGATCGCCCGGGCCACGTCGATCACGTCCGCCCCGGCCCGGAGGTCGGCGACCAGCAGGTACTTGCCGTTCGGCGTCAACGAGATGCCGCGCGCCGAATGTCCCTGCGGAAGCTTGATCAGCCGCGTCACGTGCTGGCCGGAAGCGGTGTTGTGCACGACGGCGATGAAGTTGCCGAGCGTGGCCAGGTCCCAGTGCCCGTTCGGAGTAACCGCGACGCCGAACGGCAGCCCCGGGACCTTCGTCATCTTGGTGCCGACGTGGTGCAGGGTCGGCGCGTTGGCGACCACGTTGTTGCACAGCGGCGAGAGCCTGGACGTGCCGACGGTGACCGTTCCGCGCGGCGCGGCCAGGGCGAGCGCGACCGGGTCGGGGGCCACTCCGATCGTCTTTTCGACGGTATGGGTCGAGGTCCTGATCATCGTCAGCTGGCCTCGGCCCGGGGTGCGGCGGTTGGCCGACAGGCTGATCACGTAGGCCAGGCGACCGTCGGGAGTGACCTGGACCGCTGCCGGGTCCGGACCGACCCGCACGGGAGTCAGCGCCTTCGCGACACCGGCGCCGGCCCGCACCGGGGTCACGAACCCGGCCGCCCCGGCCGCGCTGGTGACGTACACCGTGCTCCCGTTGGGTGTGATCGCCAGGGCCGAAGGCCGCCCGCCAATCCTGATCGCCCGCAACGCCGTATTCGATCCGATCCTGATCGGGACCAGGAATCCGCGGGCCCGGGCCCCGCCCCGGGTCAGCGTCACGTAGGCGAACCGTCCGTCCGGGCTGATCACGATCGAACGCGGCAGCCCGTCCAGCCGGATCGGAGTCAGCGCCGCATTGTCCGACGTCCTGATCGGCGTGATTGACCCGGAGTCGGTGTTGAGCACGTAAGCCAGGCCGCCGTTGGGAGTGATCGCGATCGCCCGCGATCCCCGGCCGACCGCGATCGGCGGCAGCGCCGCGTTGTCCGCGGTCCGGATCGGCGTCACCGTGCCGCTGCCGACCACGTACGCGGTCGCCCCGTCCGGCGTGATCGCGATCGTCCGGGGAGATGCCGCCACGGCGATAGCCGCCCCCGCCTGCCGGGTAGCGAGATCGATCGGCGTCACGGAGGCCGAGCCGTTGTCGGCAACGTACGCGGTCCGGCCGTCCGGCGTGATCGCGACGGCGACCGGCTCCGTGCCGACCGGGATCGGCCGCCCCGCTTTGCCGGTCGCGGTATCCACCGGCACGACGGTGTCGGATCCGGCACACGCCACGTACGCGGTCGCACCGTCCGGCGAGACCGCGACCGCGTCCGGCTTCGATCCGACCTTGACGGCCAGCCCGGCCAGCCGGGTCACGGTATTGACCGGCGTCACCAGGCCCGCGCTGCCATTGACGACATAGGCAACGCTGGGATTGGCCGCCGCCCGAGCACCCGCCGAGGTCGCACCGGCGGCCTGGAAAACGGCCGCGCCAGACCCGAGCAGCATCGCCGCAGCGGCTGAGCCTACCGCCAACGTAGAAAGCCCGCGCAAATCTTTCTCCTCCCGGCTTGTAATAACGACGCGAGGAGACGCGCGCCAGTTGACACTAAACCTCAGCCATCAGGATTTGCGGGCGAGTCCGCCGAAAACTCATCACGACGCGACGGGGGTCAGCGTCAGCCCGAACACGTGACTGTGCAGCTCCGCGGTCGAGATCCCGATCGCCCCGGCCACCGTCGCGAACGTCTCGCCGTGGTCGCGGACCGACCGCAGGACCTTGGCCAGCAGCTGCGAGGATTCCCGGTCGATGCCGTGCGGTTCGTTGCGGCGGTAGCCCCACTGCGACAGCTGGACGCAGACGGCGCGGTACCCCCAGTCGGTGAGCAGGTCGAGCTCGTACAGCCGGTGCGCCAGCGCGATCGCGGCGACCTTCCAGATCCGCTTGGCGGCCAGGATGCGGTCCGGGGTAGCGTCGCGCAGCCCCTGTCCGAGCACGCTCGCGCGCGGCATCAAGAACGCGGCGGCGAACCGGTTGGCCTCGGTCTCGGCGACGGGGCGGTTCGGCACCAGGTGCTCGCCATGCAGCACGAGATGGCCGAGCTCATGCGCGGCGTCGAACCGGCCGCGCTCCCCCGACTTGGCGGTATTCAGGAAGATGAACGGCTGCCCGTGCCAGTAAAGCGAGTAGGCGTCGAGCTGGCTGTTCTCGGCCGTGAGTGAGTAGATCCGGACGCCGCGTGATTCGAGCAGGTGCAGCATGTTCGCGACCGGCCGCTCCCCCACCCCCCACCGGGCCCTGACCACCTGCGCGGCCGACTCAGGGTCGTAGCCGGTCAGCGACGGGATGTCGGCTTCCGGCAGCTCGAACCTCGCCTCGATCCAGTCGTTGATCAGCAGCGCGATCCGGCCCGCGCTGAGCGCCCGGTCCCGCTGCCGCGCGGTCATCTTGGAGAGGGCGCGGAAGCTGACCGCGTCGACCGGGATTTCGTCGATGTCCGGCCGGGCCAGGAAACAAGGATCGACGTCTAGAACGCTGGCGAGCTGCCGCAGGGTCTCCTCGGCCGGCTCGGCGTGCCCGTTCTCATACAGCGACAGGCTGCGGGTGGACAGGCCGGTGAGGTCGGCCAGCCTGGTCAGGGTCAGGCCGTGCCGTTTGCGCGCGATCGTCAGCCGGGAGGGAGTGAGCACGGGATCGACTGGCCTGGCGACTACCGGCGGCTGACCGGCACGAATATCTCTTCTTCGGTGAGCAGGTCGGCCAGGCGATCATCGTCGCGCGGGAACGACGGCAGGATGATCCGCTCCGCCCACCCGGTGATGCGGCCGTCCGTGATCGCGTTGGGCAGCGACAGCTCGACCCGGAAGCCCTCGTCGTTCACGCGGAACAGCAGCAGCCACGTCTGCACGCTGCTGCGATCACGCCCGAAGTCGAAGTCGCCGAAGTCCAGCGTCAGCTGGCCGTTCTGCTCGACCGCCGCGGCCGTCGCGCCGCCCTTGGCGTACTTGGTGGCCGGCAGCAACTCGGCGAGTCCGGTCAGGTCATCGCCGGTGGTCGCCACGATCGCGAACTCCCCGCCGGGATGGATCGTGCGGGGCAGGTTGCGCGGATTGTCGAACTGCCAGCCGGCCGGGATGAGCTCTTCCCGCAGGTACCGGTTGGTGCGGGCCCACCGGGTCAGGCCCTCCATGATCGGGGGATCCAGGTACGTGCACATGCTCGCGTCGGCGTCAGCCCGCCGCACCACCCGTTCGACCATCTCGACCGTCAGCCCGAACTCGGCCAGCCGATCGACAGCCTTCTTTTCGGCAAGAACCCGGCACTCCATTCGCGAAACGCTACCTCCAATGAGGTCCCGAAACATGAAGCGACACGCCCCGGCGGGGTCGCTACGGTGGACGGCATGGACTACACCCACCTTGGCCGCAGCGGCGTCTCGGTCAGCCGGATCTGCCTGGGCACGATGAACTTCGGCGCGTACACCGAGCCGGCCGATGCGTTCGCGATCATGGACCAGGCGCTTGAGCAGGGCGTGAACTTCTTCGACAGCGCGAATACCTATGGCCGGCCGCGCGCCGAAGGCGTCACCGAGTCGATCATCGGGGACTGGTTTGCGGCCGGGAGCGGGAGCGGCCGCCGGGACAAGGTGGTGCTGGCGACCAAGTTGTACGGCGGCAAAGGTGACTGGCCGAACGACCGGTTCCTGTCGGCGGTGAACATCCGGCAGGCATGCGAGGCGTCGCTGCGCCGGCTGAAGACGGACCGGATCGACCTGTACCAGATGCACCACGTGGACCGGCAGACGCCGTGGGAGGAGATCTGGGAGGCCTTCTCGGTCCTGCGCCAGCAGGGCAAGGTCGTCTACTTCGGCTCGTCGAACTTCGCTGGGTGGCACATCGCCCAGGCTCAGGAGGCCGCGCGCCGGCATGGTGCGTTCGGCCTGGTGAGCGAGCAGTCGCTGTACAACCTCGCGGCCCGGACGGTCGAGCTTGAGGTGCTGCCGGCCTGCCAGGGTTACGGGGTCGGGGTGATCCCGTGGAGCCCGTTGCACGGGGGGCTGCTGGGCGGGATCTTGGCGAAGGAGGCGGCGGCCGAGGGTGCCGGGGCCGAGGGCGGGCGCAGCGGCGGCGGGCGAGCGGCTCAGATGCTCGAAGGCAAGCGGGACCAGGTCGCCGCGTACGAGTCGTTCTGCGCTTCACTGGGTGAACCGGCAGGTGAGGTCGCGCTGGCCTGGCTGCTGCACCAGCCGGCCGTGACCGCCCCGATCGTGGGACCGCGCACGATGAACCAACTCGACAGCGCCATCCGGGCTTCCGCGCTCAAGCTCGACGAGAAGTCCCTGGCCCGCCTAGACGAGATCTTCCCGGGCCCAGGCGGCGCAGCCCCGGAAGCCTACGCCTGGTAGAGCTGATCATCTTGATAACCAGGTGAATCCGCATATTCACCTGGTTTCCAGCCGGTGAATCCGCCTATTCACCGGGTTTGGCCGACGCGGAATCCGAGCGCTTGACCGATCGCTAGCATTCTTCAGTCGCACGGGTAACTTCAGCGACGAGGAACCCAGCTGCCGGCAGCGCGCCGGCCGCCTTCACGAGCAACTCGAGCTCATCGACCAGGTAACCGGCCATCTCATCCAGATCGGGCACCAGTTCCCGGCAGGACAGCAACCCGAAGTGCAACTGCCCGAGATAGCCGATCACCGTGATGTTCAGCCCCTGCCCGTTGGTCACCACCGACACCGGGTAGTGCGCGAGCAGCCGCGCCCCGCACAGGTACACCGGGATGTTCGGCCCGGGCACGTTCGAGATCGTCACGTTGAACGGCGGCAGCCGGTGCAGCAGCCCGGTCGCGAACACCACCCGGGCCGCCCGCGCGGTCAGGGCGGGCGGCGCGAAGTCGCTGATCTGGTCGACCAGGCCCTGGGGGATCGCCGCCTGCTGGGCCTTGGCGACCGCGGTCGCCGCGTGCGCGGCGGCGAGCCGCTCGGCCGGGTCGTCCAGGTGGGTCGGCAGAGTCGCCAGCATCGCGGAGATCTTGTTGCCGAGCGCGCCCTTGCTGTCCGGGTCCCGGATCGACACCGGGATCATCGCGATCAGCGGCGTGTGCGGCAGCGCTTCGTGCTCGGTCAGCCAGCGCCGCAGCGCCCCGGCCGACATCGCCATCACCACGTCGTTGACCGACATCCCGAAGGCGTTCTTGACCATCTTCACCGTGTCAAGGTCCACGCTGCGGAAGGCGAACCGCCGGTGCGGCGTGATCGGCCGGTTGAACGGGGTCGTCGGGGCCCGGCCCGCGGACGTCGGGATCACGCTGCCGTCGCCCCGGTTCAGCCCGAGCATCCCGCCGACCACCGTGCTGAACGCCGGCGCCAGCGTGGGCGCGAGCCGGATGAACTCGTTAGCGAGCCTGGCCGTCTGCACCGGCCGCCAGGCCAGCCGGGCCGCCGCGTTGGCGGCAAGCGTCATCGGGCTCGGGGGCGGCTCGGGCACGAACTCATCCCCAGGGGAAACCTCGCGTCCCTCGGGCACCAGGTCGAGCAGCACGGTGAGCAGCTCAGCCCCGGACGCGCCGTCGATCGCCGAGTGGTGGATCTTGGTGTAGACCGCGATCTTCTTCTTGGCCAGGCCGGTGATCAGGTAGATCTCCCACAGCGGCCGGGCGCGGTCCAGCGGCCGGGCGTGCAGCCGGCTGACCTGCTCGGTGAGCTGGGCGTACGAGCCCGGCCTGGGCAGGGCCAGCTCGCGGATGTGGTATTCGATGTCGAAATCCGCGTCATCGATCCAGTACGGCTGGTCAAGCCCGAGCGGCACGCTCAGCAGCTTGCGGCGCAGCACCGGGACCAGCGGCAGCCGTTCCTCCAGTACCTCGGTGAGCCGGGCCAGCGTGACCGGTTTAGGCGCGTCTTTGGGATCGAGCACGCAGACGCCGCCGACGTGGCCGGTGGCGTTCGCCGTTTCCAGCGCGAGGAACGCCGCGTCTAGGCCGGTGAGCTGTCGCATGAGCATCCCTCCATCGGTACCGACTCAGACACGCCGGGGGTACAGGAAACGCTGGCGAGCGGGCACCACGAACCGGGCCTGCGGGCCAGGCGGGAGCGCGAGCCGGTCGGCCACGACCCACAACGTCGCCGGATCGACGCCGAACCCGAGGTGACTGCACCGCACCTCGACGTTGTCATGCAGCTCAGAGACCGGCTCGATGCAGGTCTGCCACACCACGATGCCGTCCCGCCGCGAGTACACGGCCGTCGACGGAACCTCGATCGGCCGGGCGATCTCCTCCGGGCTCGGCAGCCGGACGGCGTCGGCGTGCAAGTGCGCCCGCCGCCGGTAAAAGCTGTCCACCCGGCTCTGCTTCGGATCGATGATCGCGAACGGGCTGCCGAGCGTGATCACCTGCCGGATCGGCGCCGGATTCTGGCGGGCCAGTTCCCGGGCGTAGATTCCGCCCAGGCTCCAGCCGACCAGCGACACCGGCTCGCCGGTCTCCTCGGCGAGCGCCGCGATCGCGCGCGGCAGCTCGTCCACCACCCGGTCGGTCGGACCAAGATTCCGCCCGAGATTCCAGCCGCGCACCGCGTACCCGAGCCGAGTCAGAAACCGGCGCAGCGTACGAGTACTTATATCGCCAGAAAGAAACCCAGGAAATACCAGCACGCCGTGCCCGTCGCCGCGCGGCGCTGTCGCCAGCCACCGGGCCGCCACGGGCAAACAGGCCAAGTCGACCAGCCCGCGAGCAGGCTCGGTCAGCCAGTACACCGCGGCCGGACCCCCAGCCGCCTTCTCGCTGACTCCGTGCATCGCCACCCCGCCAGGTACGGATCACGACCTAGGCACGATGGTGGTCGATATCCACCCAAGCCCGCAAGCCCCCGCCGAGCGGATCGCTAGGCTGCACAGCGGATTCCTGCGAACAACCAGCGACCCCCGGAGGCACAGAATCGTGCTCAAGTTCCCGCTCATCCACCCGCCGCTGCTCGCCGCCCTCGGCGCGGCCGGCCATGGCGCGCGAGTCCTGCTCGCCGACTCGAACTACTCGCACAGCACGAACATCAGCCCGGCGGCGGCCCTGATTCACCTGAACCTCCGCCCCGGACTGGTCACCGTCGAGGACGTGCTGGAGCCGGTGCTGGCTTCGGTTCCGATCGAGGCCGTCGCGGTGATGCGCCCGGACGACGGCAGCACTCCACCGGTCTTCGGCCGCTACGAGGAAATGCTCGGCCCTGACCTGCCGCTCCAGCCGCTGGACCGCCTCGACTTCTACGCCGCCTGCCGCGAGCCGACCCTGGCCGCCTGCGTGGCTACGGGCGATAACAAGCTGTATGCGAACATCTTGCTCACCATCGGGTACATCCGCCCCGAGTAGAAACCCCCTTGATCAGGGACGCTGACTGGAGGAAGCCATGACCGAATTCGATGGCCTGGGTGCGATCATCACCGGCGGTGCGTCCGGAATCGGCCTTGCCACCGCTCGCCTCCTGCGCGCCCGCGGCGCGGCCGTCGCGATCCTCGACCGCGAGATCCCCGACGAGATCGCCGCCGAACTGCCCACCGCGATCCAGGCGGACGTGACCGTCGACGAGGAGGTCAGGGCCGCCGTCGCGTCCGCCGCCGCGGCCCTGCCCAGCATCGACATCTGCGTCAACAACGCGGGCATCGGCTCGATCGGCAACGTCGAGGCGAACGATGACGCCGAGTGGTTCCGCGTCTTCGACGTCAACGTGATGGGCCTGGTGCGCACCTCCCGCGCCGCCCTGCCCTACCTGCGTGCGGCCGCACAGGCCAAGGGCCAGGCCGCGATCGTTAACACCTGCTCGATCGCCGCCACCGCCGGCCTGCCCGACCGGGCCGCGTACTCGGCCAGCAAGGGCGCGATTTACTCGCTCACGCTCGCGATGGCCACCGACCACATCCGCGAGAACATCAGGGTCAACTGCGTGAACCCCGGCACCGCCGACACCCCCTGGATCGGCCGCCTGCTCGCCGCCGCCGAGGATCCGGTGGCCGAACGCGCCGCCCTCAACGCCCGCCAGCCCAGCGGCCGCCTCGTGACCGCCGATGAGGTCGCCGCCGGGATCGCCTACCTCGCGAGCCCGCTCGCCAGCGGCGTCACCGGGACCTCCCTGGCCGTCGACTGCGGCATGGACGGTCTCCGAGTTAGGCCAAAGATCGGATGACTCCACTTTTATAAAAACCCTTTTAGGGGAGAAACTACCTCTCATGGTCTCCAGCCAGCAACCAGAGGTGGATCATCGGTATAACTGTCACGACGGTCGTTGGCGGAGAGGCGAGCGCGGAATGACCACGATTACCGGCTTCGACACGTTCGACGTGCGGTTCCCCACGTCGCAGCAGCTCGACGGCTCCGACGCGATGAATCCGAGCCCCGACTACTCAGCCGCCTACCTGGTGATCAAGACCGATGCGGACGCCGGTCTGGCCGGGCACAGCTTCGTGTTCACGATCGGCCGGGGCAACGACATCGAGCTCGGCGCGGTCCGGGCACTGGAGCCGTTCCTGGCCGGACGCGATCTGGACGCGGTGCTCGATGACCTCGGTGGCCTGTCGGCCGAGTTGATCGGCGACAGCCCGCTGCGCTGGCTCGGCCCCGAGCGCGGCGTCGTGCACATGGCGATCGGCGCCGTGCTGAACGCCTGCTGGGACCTGGCCGCCAAGCGAGCCGGGCAGCCGCTGTGGCAGCTGCTCGCCGGCCTGTCGCCGGAGCAAATAGCCGACCTGGTCGACTTCCGCTACCTCGCCGACGCGCTGACCCGCGACGAGGCGATCGCGCTGCTCGAACGGGGCGCCGAAGGCAAGGCCGAGCGGATCGACGCGCTGCGTCGCGACGGCTATCCGGCCTATACGACCACGCCGGGCTGGCTCGGCTACACCGACGAGCACATGGTGCAGCTGTGCAAGGCCGCCGTGAGCGCCGGCTTCACCCAGGTCAAGCTGAAGGTCGGCGCCAGCCTCACCGACGACCTGCGGCGGCTGAAGCTGGCCAGGGCGGCGGTCGGCGACGACGTGGCGATCGCGGTCGACGCCAACCAGGTCTGGGACGTTCCGACCGCGATCGACTGGATGCGTCAGCTGGCGCCGTTCAACCCGGCCTGGATCGAGGAACCGACCAGCCCGGATGACATTCTCGCCACCGCCGCGATCCGCCGCGCGATCAGTCCGGTCCGGGTCGCCACCGGCGAGCATGTCTCGAACCGGGTGATCTTCAAGCAGCTGCTGCAGGCAGAGGCGATCGACGTGATGCAGATCGACGCGTGCCGCGTCGCCGGCGTCAACGAGAACCTGGCCAACCTGCTGCTCGCCGCCAAGTTCGGCGTCCCGGTCTGCCCGCACGCCGGCGGCGTCGGCCTGTGCGAGATCGTCCAGCATCTGGCAATGTTCGATTACGTGGCACTCTCCGGCACGACCAGCGGACGGACGATCGAGTGGATCGATCACCTGCATGAGCACTTCGTGAGCCCGGCAATAGTCCAGAATGGCCGCTACCTGGCTCCAGCCGACCCTGGTGCCTCCACCGAGATGCTGCCCCAGTCGCTGGTCGACTTCTCGTTCCCGACGGGCGCGGCCTGGCGATGAAGGGTCTCCCCCGCCTGATGCTGGGCACCGCGCCCCTGGGCGGCCTGTTCGAGCCGGTCAGCGACGAGGCGGCGGCGCAGACGCTGGAGGCGGCCTGGCAGGCAGGCATCCGCGCGTTCGATACGGCCCCGCACTACGGCGTCGGACTGTCCGAGCAGCGTCTCGGTGCGTTCCTGGCGACCAAGCCCCGCAGCGAGTACGTGCTGTCGACCAAGGTCGGCCGCCTGCTGGTCCCAGCCCAGGGTCCAGTCGAAGGGTCCGAAAACTTCTACGGCACTCTCCCGCTGACCAGGGTCTGGGACTTCACCGCCGACGGTGCCCGTCGATCGCTGGAGCAAAGCCTGGAACGCCTGGGACTCGACCGTATCGACATCGCGCTGATCCACGACCCAGACGACTTCGCCCAGCAGGCGCTGGACGGCGCGTATCCAGCCCTGGCCGACCTGTGTTCCCAGGGCGTGATCGACGCGATCGGTGTCGGCATGAACCAGCCCGAACTGCCGGAATGGTTCGTACGCAACGCCGACCTGGACTGCGTGCTGATCGCCGGCCGCTACACCCTGCTCGACCAGTCGGCCGCCACCAGCCTGCTGCCGGTCTGCCTGGAACGAAGCGTCGCTGTGCTAGCCGGCGGGGTCTTCAACTCAGGAATCCTGGCCGACCCGCAGCCGGGCAAGACCTACGACTACCGGCCCGCCTCGCCCGAACTCGTCGGCCGAGCCCAGGCCATCCGAGACCTGTGCGGCGAGTACGACGTACCGCTCGGCGCCGCTGCCCTCCAGTTCACGCTGGCGCATCCGGCGATCTCGACCGCCGTCGTCGGCGCTCGGACCGCCGCCGAAATCACCGAAGACGCCGGTTACCTCGGCATCGAAGTCCCGCCAGCATTGCTCGATGCCTTGGCCATAATTTGATCGTTGATGCCCATCACCACCTCTGGGACCCCAGTCGCGACCAGGAACGACCGGCTCGCCGACTTCCCGGCCCTCCAGCGCCGCTTCGACCAGGCCGGCTTCCAGCAGGCCAGCCAGACGCACGGGGTCGATGCCAGCGTCCTAGTCCAGGTACTCAACAGCGAGGCGGAGACAACCGAGTTCCTGCGACTCGCGACCGCCCCGGGCAGCCGCATCGCCGGCGTAGTCGGCTGGACGGATCTCACTAACCCGAGCATCGCTGACGAACTGGCCCGCCTGTAGGAGCAGCACGGCCCGGTTTGCCGGTAATATTACCGTTCGCGGGATTTCGCCTCCGCCACTTCCCATCCGTCGCGACGACCTGCCATTCATTGCGACGACTTACCCGACATTACCGTCGCGACAAATGCCGCATATCCGACAGAACTCCGCTCTA
>Ga0134128_10002532_pt1 | contig 22569 bp, 19 predicted proteins | sample KB31754_FD_96462 | JGI IMG/M metagenome (GOLD analysis project Ga0134128, IMG submission 96462) | Terrestrial soil microbial communities with excess Nitrogen fertilizer from Kellogg Biological Station, Michigan, USA - KB3-175-4 | ecosystem: Environmental > Terrestrial > Soil > Unclassified ... | reverse complement strand
TGCCTGAAAGCATTTGCGGGATAGGCGATACTTTTGAAATGGCACATTCTGCTACAATTTATAATGTAATAGATATGGAAGCGTATGCACTGGCGATGATAGCGATGAAAGAGAATATTCCGTTCTTATTCCTGGAGTATATTTCAGATGGCGCTGATGGTAATGCAGCCGAAGAGGACTGTACAAGTTCACAAAGCAGCTGTGGGTTATGGAAACATTTTGAATTTGAATAAGAATTTGAATAAGAATAAAGTAGTGACTGAAAAGTCTGAAACGATGAGTTAAAGTAAGATAAAAAACATCATTATTCCTTCTTTTACCCGGAACAAAAAAAGCCTTGCAGAAAAACTCTGCAAGGCTTTTAACTTAAACATCTGCAATCAGGAAATTATCAAAACCAGCTTCCAATCCATCTCATACCTACTTTATTTCCAAGCTTTCTGCGTCTTCTTCTTACCTGTGCATTATGAATAAACATTGAGACAAACATTAGCGGTATAAACAAAAGCGTAAGTGGCGGAATTCCCATAATAGAAATCCATTTTCCTCCAAACTGCCTGCGCATTGGCCTGCGAAGCCTTTCTGCTATTAAATACATTCCAGGCACCATGATCAAAGTCATAAAGAACGCGAACGCCAAACCAAAAATGATGGTCCAGGCCAGCGGTTTCCAGAAAACGACGCTGTCTCCGCCAAAGAAAATATGAGGATTCAATTGTGAGAATAAAGTGACAAAATTGATATTAAATCCAATTCCAAGCGGAATCAGTGCGAAGATCGCTGCCAACGCAGTAAGCATCACCGGGATGATCCTGATTTTTCCTGCCTCAATAACCGCTTCTCTCGTTTTCATTCCACGTGCTCTTAATTCATCAGCAAAATCAATTACCAAAATGGCGTTTTTCACCACAATTCCCGCCAATCCTACTATACCAATTCCAGTCATCACGACAGAAATTTCCATTTTTGTTATCGCGAATCCAAGTATAACCCCAATAACGCTGAAAATGATTTCCGTAAGAATAATGATCGATTTACTTACCGAATTAAATTGCAACACAAGGATGAACAAAATGATCATCAGCGCAATGACCAAAGCATTACCAAGAAATGCACCTGTTTCTGCTTGTTGTTCACCTTCACCTGTTTGCTTGATGGTAACGCCGGGACCTTTTTTATTAAAGTTATTGATTGCTGTAGCAATATCTTTATTTACAGCTGTTGGTGTATATCCTGAAAGCACATTGGAAAATATTGAGATCACACGTTTCACATTTTTTCTCTTGATACTTCCATAAGTGCTTGTGTAATCTACATCTACCAGCGAACTGATCGGAATTGATTTTACCTGTCCGCCGCTTGCCATATCACGGAAAACGATTTTCATATTCAACAGATCAGTCAGGTTTTTTCTTTGAACTTCATCATTTCTCAACTGAATTTTATATTCATCTTCCCCGATTTTGATCTTTGAAACTTCCAGGCCAAATAAAGCGGTTCTGATCTGCTGCCCGATTTGGGCGGTTGAAACTCCTTCAATTTGCGCCCTTTCACGGTTTACAGAAAGAGTGATTTCAGGATTAGTTAGGTCTACATCTAATTTTAATTCTTCAACCCCTGGAATTTGCATACTGTCTAAATAATTTTTTAAAGCCGTAGCAGTGGAGGTAAGTTGATCAAAATCTTCACTGGCAACTTCAATATTAATTGGAGGATCAGTTGGAGGGCCACTGCTTTCCTGCGCAACAGAAATTTGCGCTCCGGGAATTCCTTTTATCGCCTCCCTTATAGAATCCAGATAAGGAGCAGTAGAAACTCCATTTCTTTTTTCATATTCTACAAAAGAAACCTGCACTCTCCCTAAATTTGGCTGCGTACTTCTATCGCCGCTTGATGGGTCATTAGCTCCTATCGCCACATTTGAAATAACACTTTCAACGATCGGATTTGGTTTTCCAGATGGTCCATCAAGTACTTTTGTTACCTTCTTTTCAATATTTCTTGTAATTGAATCCGTGTAATCAACACTGCTTCCAACCGGCAATTTTAAATAAACATAAATAAAGTTGGGATCGCCTTTCGGGAAGAAAACCACCGGCACGTTTCTGACTTTAAAAAGTACAAATGAAAAAAGCAGTAATCCAAATGTACCAGCCAAAAGCCAGACCGGCCGCCATCCTCCAACTGCCCAGCGCAACAATTTTTCGTAATTGCGCATAATTGCAGGCAAGGCATTATTTTGGAATTTATGGATCAGATTATCGAAAACATAAGTATTAAGCACCACTACAATGGAGAAGAATATCAGCAGATTTCCGACAAAAGGCACATGAACCAGGTCGAAGAAAATGCCGGCAAGCAATGGGATTAAAAACGCTTTGCTTTTAAATACATCTGATTTTCTTTTCACTTTTCCTTCCGGATGATTCATAAAATCTACTGCGAAAACCGGGTTCATTAAAAATGCCACGATAAGCGACGCAGTTAAAGTAAAGATGAGCATCGTTGGCAGATAGATCATGAATTTACCAATAATTCCTGGCCAGAAAAGCAATGGAACGAAAGGCGCCAAAGTTGTCAGCGTTCCGGAAAGTACCGGCACAAATATTTCTCCCGCTGCCATTTTCGCACATTCGGCTGTTGAAAGTTTGCCTTTGTTTTCCATAAAAATACGATGGGTATTTTCTATCACTACGATCGCGTCATCCACAATAATTCCAAGACCAAATAGTAATGCAAAAAGCACAATGAAATTCAACGTTACATTCCCGCCTACAATAAGATCTGCGGCTGGCAAAAACATAAAGGCGACGAACATGCTCAGTGGTACAGAAAGCGCCACAAAAAATGCGTTGGTAACTCCCATAAAAAACATCAGGATCAATAAAACCAATACAAATCCGATAACAATGGAGTTAACCAAATCGTTGAAAGAAGCACGGGTAGCCTTACTCTGGTCTCCGGTGATAACCACATTCAGATTGGAAGGCAAAATATTTCCTTTCATTTCCTGTACTGTCTTTTTCACCTCATCAGAAGTCTCGATTAAATTTTCTCCGGCTCTTTTTACAATATTTAACGTAACTACATTTTTACCATCCAGCCTGGCATAGCTTTCACTCGTTTTTACTGTATCTTTTATGGTAGCAATATCTTTCAGATAAATGGGCGCTCCCGAGGTATTGCGAATAATTATCTTGTCAATGTCAAAAGCATTCTTAAACTGACCACGCAATTGTAAAGTACGTTTCATATTTCCTACATCCAATAACCCTCCTGAAATATCTACGTTTTCACTTTTTACTGCATTCGCAATATCAGTGAAAGTGATACCTGCACTTTGCATTTTATAATTATCCACATTGATCTGGAATTCTCTTTCCGGCGCACCAACAATATCTACACGGGTTATCTCGGGAATTTCTTCCAGCCTGTCTTTTGCATCATCAGCAAATTTCTTCAGGCTCATCATATCATAATCGCCGCTTAGGTTTACATACATGATCGGCAATTCACTGATATCAAAATCCTGAACATTCGGCTCCTCAGTAAGATCAGTTGGCAAATCTTTTTTTGCTTTATCAACTGCATCTTTTGTTTTCTGCAGGCCAACTTCAGTTTTTACGCTTGTTTCAAATTCGACAGTGATGATAGAATAATCCTGCTGTGAAGTACTGGTGATCTTATTGATCTTTGCACCTGTAATTCCTTTTAATTGCTTTTCAATCGGCTTCGTAACCAGGTTTTCGATATCCTTTGGAGAATTTCCTGCATAAATTGTTTGTACAACGACAGTTGGAATAACAATATCAGGAAATTGTTCTTTTGGCAAAGTCACAAACTGGTAAATACCCATCAACGATACAAAAAGTATCAATAAATAAATAGAAGTTTTATTTCTGATGGACCAACTGGTGGGTTTAAACTCTTTATATTTTTCTTTAAAATTTTCAGCTAAGCTCATACTAATTTAGTTATGCTTTTTTTCAAAAGCAGTTGTAATTTATTTTCATCTATTGATTGGTAACGATCGGTTGCCCGTCAAATAAGCCCTGGAAACCTTCGGTGATCAGTTGATCTCCTGGTTGCAATCCACTTTTAACCTCAATGCTATCACCGGATAATTGGCCTATAGTCACATCTCTCTTCTTTGCTACTAATTCGTTGCCTTCTTTCGCAGCAACCAATACGTATTTTCCATTTTCACCTGTTTGTAAAGTATTTACAGGAATAGAAATTGAATTAGGAGCCGAGTAATCCAATATTTTAACCATTGCAATTTGATTAGGTCGTAAATCTGTTCTTGCCGGAACTTTTATTTCCGCTGTAAAGCCTCTTGTAGTAGTTCCGATTGCCTGGCTGATAAAAGTGATTTCGCTGTTGAAAGTTTTATTGATATCAGGAATTTGTACAATCACTTTCGATCCTTTCGATACATTTCCTGCATAATTCTCAGGCACAGTTACGGTAATTTTCAGATCACTTTCATTTACAATTTTGATATAACCACCGGTTAATGGATTTCCATTGAACGTTTCTCCAACATGAGCCGTGATTTCATCGACAGTTCCATTTACGTTGCTATAAACGTTTGCCTGGTTGGCTTGTTCCTGTGCGGTGTTTACTTGTGCCTGTATAGCTTTCAGTTGATTTTGCAATGTTTCCACGTTTGTTTTTGCCTGGAGCAATTGTACTTCTGTTCCGATATGTTGTGCCCACAAATTGCTTTGCCTGTCATAAACTGATTTTGCAAGATCGAGTTGCGCTTTTACACTTCCCATTTGCTGTTTTACTGCTGCCACATTTTGCTCTGCAACTGAATTATCAAGTTTTAAGATCAATTGGCCCTTGTGAACTTTATCACCTTGTTTTACATAAATCGCTTTGATCTGTCCGCCCTGTCCGGTTGGAGTGATATAAGAAATATTCTTGGCATCCACACTTCCCTGCAGTTCTAGGTAATGCGTAAAATCCCCTTTTTGAACGGACGTTAATGCAACTAACTTTGGCTTCACTGCTACTGCACTGGTATCAACTTGCGCTATATCTTTTTGCAGATCTGCAATCTTTGTATCTAATTTTTCTTTATCAGCCTTCAATTTCTCAAGTTGTGCTTTCTTGTCTTTCAAAGAATTGCTACTTGTATCTCCACATGAAGAAATAAAAGCTACAAAAAGGATCACTAAGCCGATCGGAATTAATTTTTTCATTGTTTATTTGTTATTTGGTCTTGATTTATTGTTAATTATAGTTTTCCTGCTGCTGTCAGGTAATCAATCTTTGCTATAATAGCGTCGTACAAAGAGCTGTAATAATTGTTTTGAGCGGTTACAAGATCTGCCTGTGCAGTTGAAATTTCCTGATTGCTCCCTAAACCTTGTTCGTATTTTAATTTGGTTGAATTATAAACCTGTTCTGCCAACGCGATATTTTTCTTTTGTGTGTCCATTGTAAGAATGGCAGATTTCATATTGATTCTCGATTGCGCTACATCATTGTCGATGGAAGATTTCAATTGATGCAGGTTATTGTTCATTTTTAAGAGATTTAGTTTTGCTGTGCGGATATTGGCATTTCTTGCTCCTCCATCAAATATTGGAATCGATAAATTGAAACTGATAAAAGATGAGGAGTACCAAGGTTCTTCATTTTTGAAAAAATTGAAGGTTGTTCTTTGAGCATTTCTATTAAAATTTGCAGAAGCAGTAAGAGTAGGAATTTTACTTAACTGATATCTTTTTACATTGTATTTCCCAAGATCAATTGCTGTTTCAAGTTGCTGATATTCTTTCCGGTCCTCATAGTTATAATTTTCATCAAGAATATTCGATTTTATTTCTTCATCAGACAACGTATCTGTAAGAACAAGAGAATCGGCCTGAGGCACATTCATCAATAATTTCAAACCTTCTTTTCCTGCATCAATCTGGTTTTGTGCTTTTAATTTTTGTGTTTGAAGATTGCTTAATTGCACCTGGACTTTATCAACATCCAGCTTTTCTGCAAAGCCATTTTGATAAATCACTTTTGTATCATGAAGTAACTTTTCATAATTGGCGATATTGGCATCAAGAGTTCCAATTTGCCGCTGTCCAACGACAAGTTGATAATATACCTTATAAACATTGGCCTTAATTTGTTCTTTAGTAACTTGAGAAGCAAGTGTTGCATTCTTTATAGCGGCTCTTCTTGCCTGCAACCCAACAAAAACCTGCCCGTCGAATAATATTTGCTGAAGATTAGCGCCGTAAGTTCCACTGTATTTAGTTCCAAACTTTACCGGAAAATAAGTGCCGGCAGGACCACCAACAAATTCCGCCGGAATTAGTTGTGTAGGAATTGAAAGATAATCTGTAAAAGAAACACTTCCATTTACCTGTGGCAAAGCAGCAGCCGTAATTTGTTTGTTTTGTTGCTGCTGAAGCTGAATATCAATTAATGCATTTTTTACCTGTACAGCATTTTTCAAAGCATAATCAACCGCTTCTTTTGCAGTAAAATAATGAATGTTTGAAGATGAATCGCTTTGTGCATTTGCTGTAAAAAAAATATTACTCAATAGCGCACCTAAAATAATTTTCTTAATCCTTGTTTTCATTATACTTTATTTTTTCTGCTGATTGTTTTCCAATCTTTCTTTTTGGTATTTTGTAATTAATTTGTAGCCTTTTGGAGTAGCCATGGCATATAAAAAATATTGCATCATTTCCTGCTGAATATAAAGAAGCGAATATTGATTCTTGGGAAATATTTCCTCATTAAATGCAAGAACGGTTGTTTCAAGTCTTACTTTTGAGATCAGTTCAGCATTGATCTCAGGGCGATACAAACCTTCTTTAATTCCCCGTTCCACATTCTTTTTCATTAGTTCAAAAAGAAAATGATATTTGTATTCAATAAATCTTTTGAATGTTTGCGGATGGCCTCTTTCAATATCGTGCAAAATGCTTGGGTTCATATTGTCCAGCATTTCCTGCAACGCTTCCATTCCCAAATACATTTCATCAATAGCGTTGACCGCTTTCCTCCGGCTATCCTGGCAACAGGTTTTATTGTTTTCAAGCATTTCTGTAAACACGGCATCCACCAGTTCGTTTTTATCTGAGAAGCACTGATAGATTGTTTTTTTAGAAACGCCCATTTGAGATGCAATCTCATCCATCGTTACAGATTTTACTCCATAGCGCCGGTACAATTCATCTGCTTTTTGTTTGATTCTGTCTTTTAATTCCATTGCGGGCGCAAAACTAAGGAAACTTTTTATGTTGCCAAAGTTTCCGATAAAATATTTTTTAAAATGCCATTTTTAAAGATAAGCGGTTACGAAAGGGGTACCCTTTGATTATAGAAGTAGATTATTAGAAGTAAACCAACCAATTAATACGATTTTTCTTTTCAATTTATTGAGAATGGATAAATTAAAATTAAAAACTGTTTCTTCACTTACCTTTGAAACTTAATTATATAAAAGATGAAAAAAAGCGGCGGTTTTCAAACAATTATTCAATATTTTCTACAAGGTTTATTAATCCTTGGACCTGTTTCCATTACTATTTATTTTATTTATATCGTTTTCGATAAAATAGATAGTATTCTTCGGCCGGCCATCAATATTCCCGGGCTTGGTTTTGTAATTATCATCGCTTTTATTCTCTTCATTGGATATTTAAGTTCCTTTTTTGTAATGGGAAGGATACTTTCTGTAGTAGATAAAATTTTAGAAAGAACACCGGGAATCAAATTATTTTATTCTTTTGTAAGAGATTTTTTTGAGGCTTTTGCAGGAAATAAAAAGAAATTTACTCATAATGTGTTGGCAAACGTGGACGATACAGATATCTGGCGTGTCGGATTTATTACACAGGAAGATATGGCAATTTTTGGAATGGAAAATTATGTCGCGGTTTATTTGCCAATGGCTTATTCAGTTGCAGGAAATGTTTATATCGTCCCAAAAGAAAAAATCAGGCCGATCAGCAGTATTAGCGCTGCACAATCAATGAAATTCGCTGTAAGCGGTGGCGTTACAACTATTTCTGACCCAACAGATGAAGTGCTGGCAGCTACAATAATTCATTAAACCAACTGTTTTGAAAAAAATATTTTTTGTAATTATATTATTGGGAATCACTTCCAAATGTTTTTGTTGGGGATTTTTTGCGCATAAAAAAATCAATTATTATGCTGCTTTTCTATTGCCTCCGCAAATGCTTTTATTTTATAAGCCACATATTAATTTCATAACAGAACACGCTACCGATCCTGATAAAAGAAGATATGCAATTGCTGCCGAAGGCCCGCGTCATTTCATAGATATTGATCATTATGGCGAGTACCCGTTTGCAGAATTGCCCCATCGATGGAAAGATGCGATGGAAAAATTTGGAGAAGATACTTTGACAAGTTATGGAATTGTTCCATGGCATATCCAAATAATGTTAGGCCGTCTGACAAAAGCTTTTAAAGAAAAAAACTTTTCTTCTATTTTAAAAAACAGCGCAGAGATTGGACATTATATTGCGGATGCGCATGTTCCTTTGCATGCTTCCCAAAATCATAATGGGCAACTGACAGATCAGAAAGGCATTCATGCTTTTTGGGAAAGCCGGGTGCCTGAATTATTAGCGGACAAAAAATTTGATTTCTTTATTGGCAAAGCAGAATATATTAAAGATCCTTCTGCGTTTATCTGGGAAAGAGTTTTGGAAAGTGCAAAAGCAGCAGATTCTGTTTTAAAATTTGAAAAGCAACTATCCTTGCAATTTCAGGGTGATAAAAAATTTGCATTCGAAAAAAGAAATGATATTTTAATCAGGCAATATTCCTCCGATTATACGATAGCTTATGATAAAATGTTGAATGGAATGGTAGAAAGAAGAATGCGTCAATCTATTTTTGCGATCGCTTCTTTTTGGTATACTGCATGGATCAATGCCGGACAGCCGGATCTTTCATCACTTACTAATCAAACTTTTTCTGAAAATGATTTGAAAGAATTTGAAAAATTAAATGAAGACTGGAAAAATAGTAAACCGGTAAAGGGAAGAGAGCATGAGTAATATAAGTAAACCTACAAATAATCCACATTTATATTTTTCTATTAATTGAAAATTAAAAAGGCAGAACTTTGCGTCTTAAAAAGTTTATAGTAAACCAAAAATAATCCATCACTCAATTTTCTTTGATCAATGATCCACAACTTCAACGCCGGCCCCTCAATTCTTCCGCAAACTGTTTTAGAAGAAGCATCAAAAGCAATTCTGAATTTTAATAACAGCGGTCTATCCATTTTGGAAATTGGACATCGCACTCCCCTGTTTGAATCGGTAATGAATGAAGCCATTTCACTGGTAAAAGAATTAATGAATCTTAATGATGATCATGAAGTATTGTTTTTGCATGGCGGAGCAACGGTTCAGTTTATGGAGGTCCCAATGAATTTACTTGATGAGGATAAAACTGCCGCTTACGCCGATACAGGAGTTTGGAGTAACAAGGCGATCAAAGAAGCGAAACTTTTTGGAAAGGTAGATGTAGTATGCAGTTCAAAGGATCATAATTTCAATTATATTCCAAAAGATTTTGTCGTTCCTGAGAATGCTGAATATTTTCATATCACCACGAATAACACAATTTATGGAACGCAATGGCAGCAAATTCCAAAAGTAAAAATGCCGGTTGTTGCCGATATGTCAAGCGATATTTTGAGCAGGAAACTTGATTTCAATTCTTTTGGGTTGATCTTCGCAGGAGCTCAAAAAAATATGGGCGCCGCCGGAACTAATCTGGTTGTGATCAACAAAAATATTTTAGGGAAGGTGAGAAGGTCAATTCCGGCTATTATGGATTACAGGAACCATATTGAAGCGAAAAGCATGTTGAATACTCCACCGGTTTTTGCGGTTTATGTTTCGATGCTTACACTTCGCTGGCTCAAAAAAAATGGCGGAGTAGAAGCGATGGAAAAATTAAATAATGAAAAAGCTGAACTGCTTTACAACGCGATTGACAATAGCAAAATATTTAAACCGACAGCAGTAAAAGAAGACCGTAGCAAAATGAATGTTTGCTTTGTAATGGAAGACGCAGAAAGAGAAAAAGCGTTCCAGGATTTCGCAAAACAAAACAATATTTATGGCATCAAAGGACATCGTTCTGTTGGTGGTTTCAGGGCATCTTTGTATAATGCTTTGCCTTTAAAAAGTGTAGAATATTTAGTGAGAAAAATGGAAGAATTTGAGAAAGGCGTTTAAACTTTCACTGAATTTCTTTTCAAAATAAGAAGTTCAATTACATTATACTGAAATCAAAAATCCCTGTTTCCAAATATGAATAATATTCCCTGATTGATTTATATTTGCAACCCTTACAAAAATTTTATCAGCCTTTCCAGGCCGAAAATTAATTTTAAACATGATATCTATTTCTCCTTTTAAAGCATTGCGGCCTGAGCCACAATTTGCCCGGCAGGTGGCTTCGCGTCCCTATGATGTTTTGAGTACGAAAGAAGCTAAAATTGAAGCACAGGGAAATCCATATTCTTTTTTGCACATCACCAGAAGTGAAATAGATCTTTCCCCAAATACCGATATTCACAGCCAGGAAGTATATCAGAAAGCAAAGGAAAATTTAGATGCTTTCATCAGCCGGCCTGTACTTTTTAGCGAAAGTAAACCATGTTACTATATTTATCAGCTCACAATGAACGGACAAACACAAACCGGGTTGGTTTGTTGTAGCTCTGTTACTGACTATGAAGAAGGACTGATTAAAAAACATGAATTGACAAGGCCTGAAAAAGAGCAGGATCGTGTAGATCATATTAAAACTACCTGTGCTCAAACAGGAAATGTTTTTCTGGCTTTCAAAGATGTTGAAGAATTGAATAATATTATGGACAAATGGAAATTGGATAAAAGTCCGGTTTATAATTTTACAGCTGATGATCAGATACAACACAGTGTTTGGGTGATCAATGACGAAAAACTTATTGATCGCATCACAGAGCTTTTTAAAACTGAAGTTGATTGCACTTACATTGCAGACGGTCATCATCGTGTTGCCTCTGCGGCAAGAGTAAAATATATTTTAGCCGATGATGAGGAAGCGGGACATTTTCTTTCTACTTTATTTCCTGCATCTCAATTAAAGATAATGGATTATAACCGGGTGGTCAAAGACCTGAACGGTTTATCCGAAGAAGAATTTTTTGACAAGATCAACAAAAACTTTTCAGTAACTAAAGTTTCAAAAGCATTTTCTCCGCAGGAAGCACATGAATTTGGAATGTATATGAATGGTCAGTGGTACCAGTTGAATGCGCTGGACGGAACTTTTTCTACAGACCCGATTGGTATTTTAGATGTTACGATTTTACAAAACAATTTATTGGAACCTGTTTTGGGAATCAAGGATCAGCGTACAGATTCAAGAATTGATTTTGTTGGCGGAATCAGAGGTCTTGGCGAACTGGAAGAAAGAGTAAACAGCGGCGAATGGGAAATCGCGTTTAGCTTTTATCCTGTAACCATTCAACAGCTTTTCGACGTTGCCGACAGCAACAATATTATGCCTCCGAAAAGCACATGGTTCGAACCTAAATTAAGAGATGGTCTTCTCACTCATCTCATCTGTTCTTAAAAATCCTTGCATTTTTCAGAAAATAATTTTTTCTTTTTATAAAGATTTCAGGTGTTAAAGTATTTTATCTTTACCTCATGAAAAAAATCTTATTCGGTATTATTTTCTGTATGGTTTCCTTTTCTGTTTTCGCACAGGAAGATGTTGATCAGCTTCATGAAAACGCAAAAACTTTTATGCGTCAGGGAGATTATGCAAATGCGACACTGATCCTGACAAGAGCTCTGCAACAGGCGCCAAAAGATGCTTCTATTATGAAGGACCTGGCGCTGACTTATTATTTACAAAAAGAAAATCAAAAAGCGCTCGACGCAATCAAACCCCTGATAGATAATCAGCTAGCCGATGATCAGACTTATCAGATTACTGCCTCAATTTATCTCGCTTTAAACAATGATAAAGAAGCCGAAAAGATTTATAAACAAGCAATAAAACAATATCCCAAAAGCGGTGGTTTATATAACGATTACGGTGAATTACTTTTATTCAGACGCGATCCAAATGCAATAAAACTTTGGGAACAGGGAATTAAATCTGATCCTTCTTTCGGTGGAAATTATTACAATGCTGCAAAATTTTATTACTACAAAAATGACAATGTCTGGACGATTCTTTATGGGGAAATTTTTGTGAATATTGAATCATTCACTGCACGAACTGCAGAAATGAAAGACATTCTTCTTAATGCTTATAAAAAACTTTTTGCAGATCCTGACCTGCTGAAAAACGTAAAAGATAAAAATGCTTTTGAAGTGGCTTTTCTTACGTGTATGAACAAACAAAATAGCGTGGTAATTCGTGGAATTAACGCAGAAACTCTAACGATGATCCGTACCCGTTTCATTCTGGACTGGAATAAAAATTATGCAAAAAAATTCCCTTTCAGGTTATTTGAACTCCAGGAACAATTGCTGGAAGAAGGATTATTCCCGGTTTATAATCAATGGATATTTGGAGCTTCAGACAATCTGGTAGCCTACCAGGTATGGACAAGCAATCATCCTTCAGAAGCAGAGGCATTGAAAAAGTTTCAAAACGGAAGAACTTTTAGAATTCCTGAGGGCCAATATTATCACGATTGATTTTTTTAATGAACTTTTTTTAGTCTATTTTATTTAATTCCTTAATTTAGAATTTCTGGTGCTACCTATAAGCATTCACACGAACTTATTTTAAAAGGATTTTCATGTTGCAGCCAACACGTTTATTTGATTGTATTTCTCTTCATCTAAAAGATGCTCCCAACCGGGCAATGCTGGCCGGTAAAGAGAATGGACAATGGAAAGAATATTCAACTGTTGCTGTTTCTGAAATTGTTGACCAATTAAGCTCTGGTTTATTGTACAATGGAATTAGTCCCGGAGATTTTACCGTTGAGGGCCGTGATAAAGTAGCGATTATTTCCAAAAACCGTCCTGAATGGACAATGCTGGACCTGGCAGTCCAAAAAGTAGGCGCCATATTAATTCCGGTTTATCCTACCATCAGCGATATGGATCTTGAGTTTATTTTAAAAGATGCCGCGGTAAAAATGATTTTTGTCAATGATGAAGATCTTTTTAAAAAAGTAAATTGTCTTCAATCACGGTTGCCTTTGCTAAAGCAAGTTATTTCTTTTGAAAAGATAAAGGGCGTCAAACATTGGCAGGAAATGCTTCTTCCTTTAACAGAAAATATTCTGCGTGAAATACAAACTATCTCTGATGAGATAAAAGAAGATGATCTTGCCACGATCATTTATACTTCAGGAACGACCGGAACACCAAAAGGCGTTATGCTTTCTCACAAAAACATTTTAAGCAATGTGGTGGCCAGTCTTCCTTGTTTTCCGCCGGGAGAAAATTTAAAATCATTGAGCTTTTTGCCCCTCAATCATATTTTTGAACGGATGACCAGCTATATTTATCTGTTCAAAGGAACTTCTATCTTTTTTGCTGAAAGTATGGATACCATCGCAGACAATCTCAGAGAAGTAAAGCCGAATCTTTTCACAACTGTTCCAAGATTGCTTGAAAAGATCTATGAAAAAATTATGCAAAAAGCAAACGAGCTGACTGGCATTAAAAGGAAATTATTTTTTTGGGCTCATGAACTTGCTACAAAATATGAGATCAATAAAAAACAATCTTTTTTTTACAGACTTCAACTCGCAATTGCCAATAAACTGGTTTTTGAAAAATGGCGTGAAGCCCTTGGCAATAAAATTATTTGCATTATCAGCGGCGGTGCAGCCTGCCAGGTAAGACTTATAAGAATTTTTACCGCTGCAAAAATTCCAATCATGGAAGGTTATGGACTTACAGAAACTTCCCCGGTAATTAGTGTGAACCGGTTTGAAGAATCTAACAGGATGTTTGGAACTGTCGGCCCTTTGATTAATGGAGTTGAAGTAAAATTTGCAGAAGATGGAGAAATTTTATGCAAAGGACCAAATGTGATGATGGGCTATTACAAGCATCCGGAACTCACAGCTGAAGTGATGGAAGATGGCTGGTTTAAAACCGGAGATATAGGGACAATGATTGGAAACTTTCTAAAAATCACTGACCGGAAAAAAGAAATTTTTAAAACAAGTGGCGGAAAATATGTAGCTCCGTTGGCTATTGAAAATAAATTAAAAGAAAGCCGCCTGATTGAAAATATCATCGCCGTCGGAGCCGGAGAAAAATTTGTAAGCGCGGTGATTGTTCCGTCATTTTCGAATTTAAAAAAATGGTGTGACGAAAATAATATTGATTGTAGCACTAATGAAAAAATGATCAGCAATCCATCCGTAAAAGAACTTTACCAAAAAGAAATTGAACATTACAATCCCTTTTTTAGTCATGTGGAACAAATTAAAAAATTTGAATTGCTTTCATCAGAATGGACTGTTGATGGTGGCGAGATGACACCAAAATTGAGTTTGAGAAGAAAAATTGTGTTGGAAAAAAATAAAGATATCATCAGCAAAATTTACGCATAAATTCTGCCGCTTTACAGTAAAGAAATAAATCCTCCTGATTTTTGTTTTGCAAAAGATTTATGGTAAAGCAACTTAAAATACCAAATCTTCTTCTCTTTCTTCTACCGGAATTTTTCTAAGAAAATCATCATAATCTGCATCATGATCGGTATATGCGCCGTAAGCATCGATGCTGTATCCGATCAATCCATCGTTTGCTTCTATCAAATAAATAACTGCATTATCTTCAGGATTTGATTCCCCTTCAAAACGATAAGTCCTTATGATTCTTAATTCTTCCGGTTTATAAAATTTACTGTTTCCTGCGGTAAAGCCTTGCGGTGTCATTCTAAATTCGTTGTCTATTTTTTTTACTCTTAATTTTTCAAGGACGGAAGAAAGAGTAGTCATTTCAATTTTTTGATCTGGTTTGAAATAAGCCATAAAATATTGTTTTAATAGAAAAGACAAATTATATACCGGAAAAAAAAGAAAACCCGCAATCATTATAACAATTGCGGGTTAAAAGATTTTTGAGAATGCCACTTTACAACGACTCGTAGATTTTGATTTTATTATATAAAGTTTTGCGGTCGATCTTTAAAATTTCCGCAGCTTTTGTTTTATTAAAATTCACTTCTTTTAACACATTCATAATTGTTTCATACTCTGCTTTTGCAGCTGCGTCTTTCAGATCTACTTCTTTTACCGGCACATTGTTAGTGATCGAAATACTTTCCGCGCCGTTGGTGCGTGTTTCATTTTCAAAAGGCGCCTGGGTAATTTCCCAGGGTAAAACTTTTGAATTTATTTTTCCGGAAGGAGTCAATAAAACTGCACGTCGAACAACGTTTCTGAATTCTCGCAAATTTCCGGGCCATGCATAATTCAAAAACATTTCTTCCACATCTTCTTCATACCCTTCTACGTTTTTTTGCAATTCTGCATTAGTTCTGTCAAGGAAAAACTGGGCAAACAAAGGAATATCGCCTTTTCTGTTTCTTAATGGCGGAAGGTTGATTGAAAATTCATTAAACCTGTGATAAAGATCTTCACGGAATTTTCCTTTCTGATAAGCTTCCTGAAGGTTTTCGTTAGAAGCAACAATAATTCTTACATCCACATCCATTTCTTTTGTGCCACCAACTCTTTTATATTTTCTTTCCTGGATAACGCGAAGCAATGAAGCCTGCACATCTTTTGGAAGATTGGAAACTTCATCCAAAAATAAAGTGCCACCGTTAGCCATTTCAAAATGTCCTTCTTTATCAGTAACGGCGCCTGTAAACGCTCCTTTTACGTGACCAAACAATTCACTTCCTGATAATTCTTTTGAAAGAGTTCCACAATCCATGGCAATAAAAGGTTTTCCTTTTCTGTTGCTCGCTTCATGAATTGTTTTTGCAATCACTTCTTTTCCTGTTCCGCTTTCTCCATACAAAATCACGCTATAGTTGGTGGGTGCTACAATTTCAATTTGTTTATAAATCTTTGCAGTTTCTCCATCCTGCCCGATCAGATATTCATTGTTAAGAGAGAGCTCATAACTTCTTTTCTTTTGTGCAGGAGCGGTAGAAGGTTTCGAAGCCTGAGTAGCTGCTTCTGTAACGGGACTTGCCAATGCTTTTTCGATTACATTAATCACTTCATCTGGAATAAGTGGCTTTGTGATATAATCAAAAGCTCCAAGTTTGATAACATCCACAGCAGTTTTGATATCAGAATATCCGGTAATAATGATGACAATAGTTTTTGGTTTCAATTCTTTGATCTTCATCAAAACGTCCTTTCCATCTTTATCTCCCAGTCGAAAATCACACAGCACAATGTCGAAATGAGACTCATTAAATTTTGCCAGGCCTTTCGATCCATTATGCGCTACTTCTGTACTATAGCCTTTTTTATTGAGGAAACGGCTCAATAGAACACACATGTCGAAATCATCGTCAATAATCAAAATTTTTTTATTCATATCGTAAAATAAGCATTAGGGCTTGCAAAGTTAATTTAAATCTTCGTTTTTCAATTCGGGAGACAGCACAGTTTTTTTTTCAATTTTTATCCATTCTGCATAGTCATTAGGCAAAATATTTTTACCATATAATTTTGCAAATACTTTTGTAAACTCTGCACCAAGATATAAAATTATCGAACTATAATAAACCCAAACCATCAAAATAATTATCGAACCGGCCGCGCCATATAATGAAGTTATATTGCTTTTTTTTAAATAAAAACTAATAGCCAGTTTTCCTAATGTAAAAAATATTGCCGTCATAAAACCACCAAACAAAACATCTTTCCACCTGATTCTTGCGTCGGGTAATATTTTAAAAATCAAGGCAAATAAAAATGTTACTACAAAAAATGAAAGAACTCCATCAGAAATTTCTATAAAATAAAGACTGTAACCTGCAACAAATTTACCAATAAATTTTCCAAATGCAGACACAACTGCATTTAATAAAAGTGAAACTGCCATAATAATTCCGATGCTGATAATCAGGGAAAAAGAAATTAATCTTGTAAAGATTAATTTCCACCAAACCTTGTGCGCTTTGATGCGTAAACCCCAGATTTTATTGATAGAATCCTGGATTTCTCCAAAAATGCTCGTAGCTCCTATCAACAAAATGATGGCACTTAGAACGGTTGCGAAAAAACTATTTTTACTAAGGTGAATATTTTTTATCACTTCCTGTATTTGCAAAGCTGCAGAACTTCCTACCAATTTATTCAATTGAATATAAACCTGCCCCTGCATCGCTTGTTTACCAAACAGAAATCCAAAAATAGTCGTTATTACAACCAACAACGGAGCAATCGAAAACACGGTGTAATAAGCAAGAGAAGCACTATATTTTACAATATTATCTGCCGAAAATTCTTTAAATACATCTTTAAAAACCACCAGTATGTTTCGAAAATTTATTTTGAAAAGCATCTGAAAATTCTTTTTCGGTTGTAAATAAAGTTACTGTAAAAGAAATTAAAGGTTCTTAAAAAATGCTTGAGTTGCAAAAATGAGTTCTTCTTTTTTTATTTATAATAATCAAAAAAAAAGGGTTCATAATATTAAAAAAATGCTCACTTCGTGGAGGTATTTCCCCAAGACTTTTTGGCTTTCTGGTATTTACAAAACCTTTCTGATTTAATATATAACGAAAGAATGGATTTTTAGGTAAAATGATAAATTGGCAAAGTTTTGTATGATAAATAATTGTAAATAAATTTTTCAAATTTAAAACCTTAAAAAAATGAGAAGTCTGTTATATATCATTGCGGTGATACTTATCATTATCTGGGTGATCTCTTTTTTAGTTTATCATGTAAGCGGAGGTCTGATCCACATTCTGCTTGTTATTGCCGTGATAGCAATCATTTTAGGAGTGATAAGAAGAGCGTAGAGTTGGAGCGTGTTTTGAACAAAACAACTTTGTTCAAATAATTTATAATCTTAAAAAATCACAACATGGGAAATCTATTGTATGTAATAGCCGTAATTCTCATTATTATTTGGGCTATTTCTTTTTTAGGCGGATTTTATACAGGAGGACTTATTCATATTTTATTGGTAATTGCTGTCATTGCAATTCTTTTAAGAATAATAAGGACTGCCTGAATTGTTAATCTATAAAAATAATCACAATGGAAGATTGGAAATTAAAATTAAATGGAAACTGGAATGAAATCAAAGGGAAAATGAAAGAGGCATATGGCGATCTTACAGATGATGATTTAAAGCATGAGGAGGGGAAAGATGATGAGCTTGTAGGCAGATTACAACAAAAGCTCGGAAAAACAAAAGATCAGGTGATACAATGGATTCAGAACCTCTGAATTTTTCCTGATAGATTCAACAACAAAACCTCATACATTTTTGCATGAGGTTTTTGTTTCTTTAACCGTACAAAAAAAAATGAAAGTATATGATCAATGGCCCGTTTATGTAAAATTGGGATTTCAGTTCCTGATCATTTTTTTCATATGCTTTTTTATCAATATTGCTCAAAATATCCTCATTCCATTTGCCTTTGCCGTATTGCTTACTGTTCTTCTCTTACCTATTGTCAGCTACCTCGAATCAAAACATATCAGCAAAGTACTTTCTATTTTTATCGCAATTTTTATTGCTGTTGGTTTCATCGCCGGAGTGATTTATTTTCTCAGCAGCCAGATTGTGAGTTTTATACAAGATGTTCCTTCGATAAAACAACATCTTCATGAACATTTTTTGCAAATACAGCAATGGATAAAAACCAAATTCAACATTTCTTTTCAGGAGCAAAATCAATATATCAATGAGCAGGCAACGAAATTAAAAGAGAGCGGAACAGGATACATTAAAACAACTTTCTTCTCAATAACTGAAGCTGTTTTGCTTTTATTTCTTATGCCGATCTATACATTTTTATTATTGTATTACCGGCTGCATATCCGCAATTTTTTGTTTGTTGTTTTCAAAAAAGAATACAATGAGGATGTACAAAGCGTGATCAACAAATCCAAATTAATGATTCGAAGCTATGTAGTTGGATTATTGATAGAAATGGCTATTGTTGCTTCCGCAAATTCCATAGGATTGATCATTCTTGGAATAAAATACGCGATTTTTTTTGGAGTTCTTTCTGCCATTCTAAATATTATTCCTTACATAGGAATGTTTACTGCAACGCTTTCCACCGTTTTGGTTACATTAACGACTTCTAATAGTACGAGTGACATTGTTTGGATCATTGTAATTTTTTATGGAATTCATATTATTGATACTAATTTTTTAGTTCCGCGAATCGTAGCTTCAAGATTAAGGATCAATGCATTGATCTCGATTCTCGGAATTGTAATTGGTGGAGCACTTACAGGAATTTCAGGTTTGTTCTTATCTGTGCCGGCGATAGCATTTATCAAAATTATTTGCGACCAGATGGAAAGCCTGAAACCATGGGGAATGCTAATGGGAGATGATACTACATATTCTGAAAAAAACCTTATCTATAAAAGAATTAGAGAGTTTGCAAGGCAAAGACGAAAACGGAGATTAGATCTTAAAAAGTGATCGTAAACGAAGTTCCTTTGCCAAATTCACTTTCTGCGTAGATATTTCCTTTATGTGCTAAAATAATATTTTGGGTATTGGCCAGACCAAGTCCGTTTCCTTTCTCTTTCGTAGTAAAATAGGGTTCAAAGAGGCGATCCATTTCTCCTTTTTTCATTCCGCGACCATTATCAGAAATTTTTACTGCACAACGATTGTTAGCATTATTAATGCTGATTTCCAATGTCCCATTTTCCTCCATTGCCTCCACTGCATTTACAATAATATTTAAAAATGCAATTTTCATTTTGTCAACATCTACAGGAATTTTGCAAATATTTTCATCATAATTTTTCACAACATATATTTGTTTCAATTCAATTCTATCTCTCGCAAGTTCTAACGTTGCATCCAATATTTCATTCAGGGAAGCTTCAGAAAAGCTAAGCTCTGCAACTCTTGTAGAATTCAGTAAATCACTAACCAGTTGATTGATTCTTTCTGAATTTCTGTTGATCATGGTAAACAACATTTTTGCGCTATCATTATCACTAATTTCTGATTGCAATTGCTCACAGGCAAGATTAATATTCGTCAATGGATTCCTCACTTCATGCGCTATTACCCGTGCGATTCGTCCTGTTACCAGATATTTTTCCATTCTTCGTAACTCTATTAATTCGGTGTTTAAGCTTGCCAGTTCTTTTACTTGTTTCTGAAGCTGGCTCTTATATTCATCCGCCTTTTTTGATGCAAGCAGTTTCTCTTTATTTTCTTTGTTATAAACCACAATTGAATAAATGGTAAGCAATACAGCAATCACTATCGACAGCACGTTCAGCACCTGGATGATGCCTGAATATTCTGAAACCTTTTGAGAACGCTCAAGCCATAAAGCCCTTTCCTCCTGTTTCATTTTCGCTATGTGCGTTTCTATATTTCTTGTTTTTGTAATTCCGCGGTCATCACCTTTCAAAAGAAAAGGAGTTATTTTATGTGTTGAAGAAAAATCAGCAATAATTGATTCTATCCACTGAAACTTTTGATTGATCAGGAGATGCAGGGTGTCCAGGTTTTTTTGCTGACGACGATTGTCAATGGTAAGAATTTTTAATCTTGAGAAAGTGCTGTCGGTGTTGCGGATACTCTCATCATATGTCGTCAGCAATTTTTGATCATCAGTAATAAGGTAACCTCTGAAAGCAGATTCGCCTTTCGTAATAAAGCCGATAATATTGTCAAGATTGTGAATTACTTCATTGGTATGATTCATCCAATAATCCTGGTTGGCTACTTTTTTTGTAGAAATATAAGTCAGGAGATAAGAAAGAAACAACAAAAAAAATGCAGCAAGGAAGCCAATCCTGGTTCTCGTTGTGATTTTGTTTAAAAAGCTTTTCCTCATTTCCCCAATCTTTTTCGCCTAAATATACAAACCCAGGATTATTTATTGGACACTTTTCTAATGATCCAGAAAATTATTATAATGATTATAACAATTATGATAATTCCTACCCACATTCCGGCTTTGAAAATTGTTCCTATTGCCCGGCAACTGTCTAGCGAGAGTGCGAGAAGAAATAAGGGAATTAGTTTGCTTACTGCAATTTTATTCATAAAAAACGTTTTACTTGATTTCTTTTATATCCTCCTCGATATCCTTTTCGATTGTTTCTTTTTCTTCTTCCAGAGAATGAGGTTTATTTTCTTTTTCTTTCTTTGTTATTGTCGATAAATGAGAATAAAATTTTTTAATTACTTCCAGTTCCTCATCTGTAAGTTCTTCTACATTAATCAGTTTATTACTGGCCGTACTGGCAGCTATCAGCTCATCTAATTTTACCTGCAAGGCAATAGTGTCTTTGTTTTGCGAATGCTGAATAATAAAAACCATCAAAAAGGTTACTATCGTGGTTCCGGTATTGATTACAAGTTGCCACGTATCTGAAAATTTAAAAATCGGACCAGAAACGCCCCAAATAATTACAATAACAATAGCAATTATGAAGGCGTAAGGACTGCCGGTTGCTTTTGTTATCACGGCAGAAAAATGATTGAAAAATTTCGAAAATTTTCTTCCATTTTTCTTTAGTGTTTTTTTTTCATCGTTTATTTTTTCCTGTTCCACAATAATTGCTTTAAAAAAGAAAAACAGTTATTTCTAATTTATTCTCAATCAAAATATTATGCCAAAAAATAACGTAACTTTGACGGTCGGGGCTTTAGAAAAACAAGGACAACTTGGTTTGTTGTTTTTATGAAACAAAAGGATTTAAAAAGTTTTAAAAAGCTTCCTCACAGTGGGCAAAATTTTACTCATAGCGTTCTTAAAAATTATTCAGACCGCTGATTTTTTTTTAATAAAACCCGCTTCTGTAAAGGATTTCGGCGAATCGTTTTTTCCTTTCTTTTTCTTGGCAATGTATTTTATCTTCTTATTCTGTAACAATATTTATTAAATTTAAACTTACAACTATGGGCGCAGGAAAAATTTTCACTAGCGTATTAGCAGGTGCCGCAGCAGGTGCCATATTAGGTATCTTATTCGCACCGGAAAAAGGCACCGAAACAAGGCGCAAAATCGCCGAAAAAAGCTCTGAAATTGCAGGAACTGTAAAAGACAAATACAATGATATTTCTGATACAGTTTCTGAAAAATACGACCAGGCAAAACAAAAATTGTCTAATTTAGTTTCTGAGGGTCAGAATATGGGCAAAGACATGGTTAGCCAGGCAAAAGAAAAAGCAAATGCAATGAGGAACGACGTTAGAAATCCTAACCCAGTCAACTCATAAATTCGTTTTTGAAAAAGGCAAGCGACCGGTGATAAAATAATAAACATGGAAAATAAAACAACCATTGTAGAAGAACTGTTTTATAAGCTAAAAGATTACGGAGAAACAAGGCTTGATTTATTTAAATTAAAAAGTATTAATAAGGTTTCAGGTT
>Ga0134128_10002529_pt1 | contig 22581 bp, 21 predicted proteins | sample KB31754_FD_96462 | JGI IMG/M metagenome (GOLD analysis project Ga0134128, IMG submission 96462) | Terrestrial soil microbial communities with excess Nitrogen fertilizer from Kellogg Biological Station, Michigan, USA - KB3-175-4 | ecosystem: Environmental > Terrestrial > Soil > Unclassified ... | reverse complement strand
GTTGGAAGGGCGGCACCCCGGCCTGGAACTGGTGTTCGTGGAGAGCGGCGGAGACAATCTGGCGGCAGCTTTCAGTCCGGAACTGGTGGACGCGTTCATTTACGTGATCGACGTGGCGGGCGGGGACAAGATCCCGCGCAAGGGCGGTCCCGGCATCAAGCGCAGTGGTCTGCTGGTGATCAACAAGATCGATCTGGCTCCGCACGTGGGCGCGTCGCTGGAGGTGATGGATCGCGATGCCCGGCGCATGCGTGGGGATCGTCCGTTCGTGTTCACGAACCTCAAGGACGAGACTGGCCTGGACGAGGTTCTCAGGTGGCTGGAAGCGCAGCGTGCGAATGGTCCCACCGCGTCAGGTGTACCCCATCACGAGCCGCACGTTGGGCCGCACCACCACCATCACGAGGTTGACTAAGCCCCGAGTTAACATAGAATTCCTTTTGGGCACGCATCAGAATTAGCTATCGCCTGATTCGTTGACTTACACCTCAAGCCACTGTATTCTTTTCAATCAGTAATTGGTTTGAAACCCGCCCCGTGACCGCGGGTATGTCGCGGCAAAGTCTGCCTCACATACTGGTTCAAGTACGAGTAGTCGGGACAACAGCAGGTCCCTTCCGTAATTCTTGCACCCCATAAAGAGGAAGAAACGCACATGCTCAGACGAGGTGTCGGCGGCGGACGTGTATCCGCCGAACGACGTACGAGGATCATTGTACTTTCGGCTGCACTTCTTGGGCCGGCCCTGCCGTCCCAGGCTCAAGTCAGCCTAGGGCCGATCACCGTAGGCGCCGGCCTGCGGACGGAATTCGAGACAACGAAACCAGCAGGCGGAAACTACACCAACCAGTTCCTGCTGGACGACATCCGGCTCTACGTCAACGGGCCCGTGATGAAGGATGTCAAGTTCATGTTCAACACGGATTACGACGGGGCTACGAACCACGTCGGCGTATTGGACGCGGTGGCGCGGATCGAGATTGCGCCCGCGCTCAACTTCTGGGTTGGCCGTTTCCTGCCGCCCAGCGATCGTGCGAATCTATACGGTCCGTTCTACGCGCATCAGTGGGGCGTGTACACGGATGGCATTCAGGACGGTTATCCGTTCGTTTTCCAGGGCCGCGACAACGGCGTGATGTATTGGGGGCAGTTCGCCAAGAAGATTAAAGTTTCGGCCGGCGCATTCGACGGGAGGTCCGCAACCGGGAACCCTGCGGTACTGGGCGCCGCGCGCGTGCAGGTCGATTTCTGGGATCCGGAAGACGGCTATTACCTGAACGGCACGTATTACGGCGACAAGAACCTGCTTGCGATCGGGGGAGCCACGCAGGTGCAGGAGGGGCACACCGCCACGACGGCCGATTTCCTGATGGAAAGGAAGCTGAAGGGCGCGGGCACGGTGTCCATCGAAAGCGAATACTCCAACTACAACCGCCTGGGCGGCTACGACGCGCGATATGCAAAGAGTCAGGGCGCCTACCTTCTGGGCAGTTACCTGTTCCCGAAGGTGGTGGGCGTCGGCAAGTTCGAGATTCTGGGCAAATTCGCCAAGGCTGAGTTCACACACGGGCCGAATGCGAACTATAACCAGAAGACCACGGAAGTGAACTTCAATTACGTGATGAAACAGTTCAACGCGCGCATCATGAGCTTCTACAGAGACACCAGATTCAATCGGGAAAGACAGAACTTCTGGCAGGCGGGAATCGGCCTGCAGTTCCAGATGTAAACGCAGAGTTCCCACCTTAAGAAGAGAGAGGAGTTTAGAAGAATGAAACACAATTTACTGCTCGCAACGGCTTCGCTGGCGTTTAGCGGCTTGGTGTTTTCCCACCTCGCATCGGCCCAGGACACGATCAAGGTGGGAGTCCTTCATTCGCTGTCCGGCACCATGGCCATCAGCGAAACAACGTTGAAAGACACCATCCTGATGATGATCGACGCCCAGAACAAGAAGGGCGGGCTGCTCGGCAAGAAACTACAGGCCGTGGTGGTGGACCCCGCTTCCAACTGGCCTCTGTTCGCCGAGAAGGCTGCGCAACTGCTCGAGAAGGACAAAGTTGCGGTGGTGTTCGGATGCTGGACGAGCGTATCGAGAAAGTCCGTGCTGCCGGTCTTCGAGAAGGATAACGGTCTGTTGTTTTACCCGGTGCAGTATGAGGGCGAAGAATCGTCCAAGAACGTGATCTACACGGGCGCGGCGCCGAATCAGCAGGCGATTCCCGCCGTTGACTACCTGATGAAGGAAGTCGGCGTAAAGCGCTGGGTGCTGGAAGGCACCGATTACGTGTATCCGCGAACGACGAACAAGATTTTGGAAGCCTACCTGAAGGCGAAGGGCGTCAAGAGCGAGGACATCTCGATCAACTACACTCCTTTCGGGAACTCCGACTGGCAGACCCGTGTCGCGGCGATCAAGAAGTTCGGTTCGGCGGGCAAGAAGACGGCAGTCGTCTCGACGATCAACGGCGATGCCAACGTGCCGTTCTATAAAGAACTCGGCAACCAGAAGATCTCGGCTGAAGACATTCCGGTCGTGGCGTTCTCGGTGGGTGAGGAAGAACTCTCCGGCGTGGATACCAGGCCGCTGGTGGGCCACCTGGCCGCGTGGAACTATTTCGAGAGCATCAACACTCCGGCAAACAAGGCGTTCATCAATCAGTGGCACACGTTCATCAAAAATCCGAAGCGCACGACGAACGATCCGATGGAGGCACACTACATCGGTTTCAACCTGTGGGTAAAGGCGGTGGAGAAGGCGAAATCGACGGACGTGGAGAAGGTGCTCGCCGCGCTGCCGGGTCTGGAGACGCCGAACCTCACCGGCGGAACGGCGAAGGTGCTGCCGAACCACCACATCACCAAGCCGGTGTACATCGGCGAAGTGAAAGCTGACGGGCAGTTCAACGTGGTATGGAAGTCGGCGGGTGAAGTGCCGGGAGATGCGTGGAGCGACTACCTCCCCGGCAGCAAGGATATCGAGGCCGACTGGGTGACCCTGAAGTGCGGAAACTACAACAAAACGACCAAAAAGTGCTCCGGGCAGAACTACAAATAATGAAACAACGGGCATGGGGCGTAGCGGGCCTTGTCGTCCTGCTCGCCCTTTGGCTCGGGTTTACCGCCCGGGCACAATCCACGACTGATTCGAGCTTTCTGGCGGTCCTGGGCGAACTGCGCGAAGCTTCGTACGCGGACAAAGCTGAGATCGTCAAGAAACTGGGACAAACAGGCCATCCGAATATCCACCCGGTCCTCACGGCATTGCTCGAGGACCGCCTCTACTATCGCAACAGCGATCAGAAAGTCCTCATCGCGAAAGCGGCCGATCAAGACCCTCTGATTCTCATCGATCCTCTGTCCCTCAAGAGCGCCGGCTCTGCGCCTGCCGACGGATTCACCAAAATCGGAACCAACAACGCATTGCGGCGCGAGTTGCGGGAAACGGTGGCACAGTATGCGCTGACGAGTCCGGATCCCGCTGTTCGCCTGGACGCGGTGACGGAGATGCTGAAGTCGCTCGACGAACGAACTGTGGCGCTGCTGCGGCAACGGCTTCCTCAGGAAAAGAACTCGCGAGTGAAAAAGGAGATTGAAACGGGTCTAGCGCTGGCGGCGCTCGACGGGTCGGACGCGAAGGGCCGGCTGGACGCGATCGACACGCTGAAGAAGAGCTTGAGCCAGGATGTGCGCAACCACCTGGCGGGACGTCTGGAGAAATCGCCAGACGGAACCTATGTGGAGAACGATGCGCGGGTGCGGCGCGCGGCAGCAGCAGCGGTGTCGAAAATCGACGAGTGGCGGAACGTCTACTCGGGTGCGGAGACGCTGTTCTTCGGCCTTAGCCTGGGATCTGTGCTGGTGCTGATCGCAATCGGGCTGGCGATCACGTTCGGAGTGATGGGCGTGATCAACATGGCGCACGGCGAACTGATGATGCTGGGTGCGTACACCACTTACGGAGTTCAGGTGCTGATGCCGGGGCACGCCGGAATGTCGATTCTGGTGGCGATTCCCGCGGCATTTCTGGTGGCGGGAGTGACCGGCGTCCTGATCGAACGCACCGTAATCAGACACCTCTACGGCCGGCCGCTGGAAACTCTTCTGGCGACCTTCGGCGTGAGCCTCATCTTGCAGCAGGGCGTCCGTTCGATCTTCACCGCGTTAAACCGATCCGTGGTGACGCCGGACTGGATGAGCGGCTCGCTGCAAGTGAACGACGCGCTGCAAATCACCTACAACCGGCTGTACGTGGTGATCTTCACGGCGATTGTGTTCGGCACGATTCTGGTGGTTATGAAGCGGACGCGCCTGGGGCTGGACATCCGCGCGGTGTCGCAGAACCGGGCGATGGCGAAAGCCATGGGCATCCGCACGGAGTGGGTGGATGCGATGACGTTCGGGCTGGGGTCCGGCATCGCGGGCGTGGCCGGAGTGGCCCTAAGCCAGTTGACCAACGTGGGGCCGAACCTGGGGCAGTCTTACATCATCGATTCGTTCATGGTCGTGGTATTTGGCGGCGTCGGAAACCTCTGGGGATGCCTGATCGGCGGAGTCTGGATGGGGATCGCGAATAAACTGCTGGAGCCGTATGCCGGGGCGGTGCTGGCCAAGATTGTGGTCCTTGTGGCTCTGATTCTGTTTATCCAGATCCGGCCGCGCGGACTGTTTCCGCAGGCGGGCCGTGCCGCGGAGGACAAATAGCGGTGCTTCGACCTCTTCAAGGGATTGCCGGACGCGAGCGAGGAGACTTGTGGTTTCTCTCCGTCCTGGCGCTGGTCGTTATAGGGGTTCCGCTATTCAACCAGGTGGTTCCCGCGTCGTCGCCGGCGCATCTTTCGACGTACGGCATCACGCTAATCGGCAAGTATCTGTGCTACGGACTGCTGGCGCTCTCGGTGGATCTCATCTGGGGCTATTGCGGGATTCTCAGCCTGGGGCATGCTGCGTTCTTCTCGCTCGGCGGGTACGCCATGGGGATGTATCTGATGCGTCAGATCGGGCCTCGGGGCGTGTATGGCAATCCCGTGCTGCCGGACTTTATGGTGTTCCTGAACTGGAAATCGTTGCCGTGGTTTTGGTACGGGTTCAATCATTTCGCGATCGCCATGCTGATGGTGGGACTCGCTCCCGCGTTGCTGGCCTTGATATTCGGCTGGTTCGCATTCCGATCGCGCGTCACCGGCGTGTACTTTGCGATCATCACGCAGGCGCTCACGTACGCGCTGATGCTGGCGTTTTTCCGCAACGATATGGGATTCGGCGGCAACAATGGCTTCACGGATTTCAAGGACATTCTGGGCTTCGATCTGCACACCGATGGGACGCATGTCGTCCTGGCGGTGATCAGCGCGATCGCTCTGGGCGTCAGCTACGTGGCCTGCCGGATCGTGGTGGAGTCGCGCGCGGGGCGCGTGATTCGCGCCATTCGCGAGGCGGAAAGCCGGACCCGGTTTCTGGGATATCCGGTGGAATCTTTCAAGCTTTGGCTGTTCGTGTTTTCCGCTGTGCTGGCCGCCGTTGCGGGCGCGTTGTACGTACCGCAGATCGGCATCATCAATCCGAGCGAATTCGCGCCTATCAATTCGATCGAGGCGGTGATCTGGGTTGCGGTGGGAGGCAGGGGCACACTGTACGGGGCCATCGCGGGCGCGGTGCTGGTGAATTACGCGAAGACGTATCTGACCGGCGCGTTTCCGGAGGTCTGGCTGTATGCGCTGGGCGCTCTTTTCGTGCTCGTGACGTTGTTCCTTCCGCGCGGACTGGCCGGACTGCTACCTTCACGGGAGAAGCGCAAATGAGCGTGCCAGCGGCGAAAACCACTCGCAACAAGCGCCTGTACCTGGAAGATCTCACCGTCAGCTTCGACGGGTTCAAGGCGCTGAACAATCTTTCGCTTTACGTGGAGCCTGGCGAGTTGCTGTGCATCATCGGTCCAAACGGCGCGGGAAAGACGACGATGATGGACGTGATCACCGGCAAGACCCGGCCCGATACAGGTTCGGCATGGTTCGGGGAAGACATGGACCTGCTGCGGTTGACCGAAGCGGAAATCGCCGCCGGGGGAATCGGCCGCAAGTTCCAGAAGCCGACGGTTTTCGAAGAACTGACGGTTTTCGAAAACCTGGAACTGGCACTGGCAGGCAAGCGGTCTTTCTGGAGGATGTTGCGGGCCCGCATTTCGGCGGCGGAACAGGGCCGAATGCGCGAGTTGCTCGACATCATCGGCCTGGCCGCGCACTGGAATTTGCCGGCGAGAATTCTGTCTCATGGACAGAAACAGTGGCTGGAAATCGGCATGCTGCTGATGCAGAATCCCGAACTGCTGCTCGTCGACGAACCGGTGGCGGGCATGACGCCGCAGGAGATCGAGTACACTGCCGAACTTCTCCTGTCTCTCGAAGGCGAACATTCGATCGTGGTGGTGGAGCATGACATGAATTTCGTTCGTTCGATCGCCCGACGGGTCGCGGTGCTGCACGAAGGGCAACTTCTGGTGGAGGGCGACATGGCGAAAGTACAGAAGGACGCGCGAGTGAAGGAAGTTTATCTGGGAGTATAAGCGTGCTCGCGGTGAATTCACTCAATCAGTTCTACAGCGGCAGCCACACGTTATGGGACGTGGGGCTTACGGTCAACGCGGGCGCGCGCATGTGCCTGATGGGTCGAAACGGCACAGGGAAGACGACCCTTCTGAAGTGCATCATGGGCCTGGTGGCAAGCCGTTCGGGTTCGATTACGTTCGACGGAACTGAATTGCTCCGCTGCCCCGCAGAGGAGCGCGCGCGCCTGGGCATTGGCTACGTGCCGCAAGGCCGCGAGATTTTCTCTCACCTGACGGTCGAGGAAAATTTGCGGGTGGGACTCGGTGTGCGCAAGAGGGGACCGTCGTCGGTGCCGGAGCGCATCTTCGAACTGTTTCCAGTCCTCAAGAAGATGCTGAAGAGACGCGGTGGCGATCTTTCCGGCGGACAGCAGCAGCAACTCGCGATTGGCCGCGCCCTTGTGCTGCAACCCAAACTGCTGATTCTGGACGAGCCGACAGAAGGAATTCAGCCGAACATTGTGCATGAGATCGGCGACATTCTGCTGAAGCTGAATGAGGAGGAAGGGCTGACCATTCTGCTGGTGGAACAGAAACTGCCGTTCGCGCGGAGAGTGGCGAGCGAATTCTGCATTCTGGATAAGGGCCGATGTGTGGCAGCGGGTCCGATCGACGATTTGACTGACGATACCGTTCACACCCATCTGAGCGTGTAGGGTGCCCGCGGTAGAGACCTACGCCTCGCGGCGACCGCTGCACTACTTCTTCAGCGGCTCCAGTTTGACGTTCGAGAACACGGCGGTCTCGACAGCCGTGGCCACGTGTGACGAGACGCCGAGCCCGACGAACGCAGGGTCTTTGATCCGCACATACTCCACCGGCCCCACCTCTTTGAGTTCACCACCGGGCTTGCCGGCGTACATGGTGTATCGACTGCCTTGGCGAACCAGGCGGAGACGCGCGGGGCCATCGAGCTGAATGAATGTCTGGTAAGTGCTCTCGTTCGCAACGCCGCGAAATTGAAGCGAGGTGAGTCCATTGCCGTGCGATACCGCATCGGCGTAGGCGGCGCCTGCCGCGAGGCCGTCGCGCACCATCAGCATGGCTTTACGGTGCTCGGTGGGACTGACGCCCTGCCAAGTGACGTCGGCCGTAAGGCTGAGGTCGCCCGACGCGCGCGACCAGATGAAGTAGAAGGCGTCGGTCGTGTCCCAGACGTTCGCGCCTCCTCCGGTGATCCGGTACTCCTGCTTCACGGGATCGAACTCGGCTTTGCTCCCTGGGGTGGCATCGCCGACCGGCCCCTGGTTGGTGAAGATTCCGACCGGGCCCTCCGGTCCGCGGCGCGGCTTCAGTTCGGAGCAGCAGGGCTTCTCGACCGGCTTCGGTTCCATCAATTCGGCGCGGGTGAAATTGGGGTCGAAGAGATTCAGTTGCCATTTGCCGTCGGGGCCGATCTTCGGCTTTTCGGGCAGAGGCGCCTGACGCGATCGCAGGGTTTTCGCGGCGGCATCCATTTCCGGCACACCGAACGCGACATGATTGAAGATGCCGCGCGTTTTTGGCGTCGGATTGTGAACGTTGCACATGTATTCGAGCCAGTCCTCACCATCGGGGACACGCATGCTGATCCAGTCGGCGGCCGTGTCGCTCATGCCGCCGTGCCACATTTCATCGAAGCCGAGAATGTCTTTGTAGAAGCGGTCTTCGGCGGCGGGATCTTTGACCAGGAATCCGGCGTGGATCATGTGTTCGGAGATGCGGGTGGCCGGCATGAGCAGACCGAACTGCTTGCCCGGAATCGAGTCGGTGAGGTATTGGACGAAGACGATGCGGCGACCCTCGGGGTCATTGACGGCAAAGCTGAGGTTGCCGTCCCATCCCTTAGTGACCGTGGCGGGGACCTCCACGCCTTTGGCGGCGAGGTAATCGCGCATGCCTTTGGCGTCGGGAGTCTCGAAGGCGACTTCAATGAGGCGATCTTCGTCTTCCGACTTCAGCGTCTGGTAGATCTCGAGGTACTGGTGATCGTTGATTTTGAACCAGGCGGCGGGACCGAGGCGTTCGGGCATGGCGAGTGCGTCGGAGAAGCCGAGGTCATGGCCGTAGAAATGCCGCGCCGCGGCGAGGTCATCGGTCTTGAGAGCGACATGTGCGACTCCGGTAATGGGCGGGCGTTTCACATCGGCCTCCGAGAGCAGGAACGGCGCCGTTGCGACCACTCCCGCGCAGACGATAGCTCCAAACCTCAACATACGGACCAGTATAGGACGGTCACGGCGGCTTTGTTCGAAGCCACAACATTCTCCCCGAAGCGCCTGCCGGCGTCGGCGGTCTCCTCCGTTTCAATCCCACCGATGAGATAGGATTTCGTTCGCCCCTACGGCCCTACCTGGAAATCGAATTCGAAGAATCCCTCGTTGTCCTGGAACCACCGTCCGCTGCGATCATTGACGCTGAACCAGATACTCCCGTTTAGCACCCGCAATACCAGCGACCCCGCCGGCTTCCTGGGATCCACAAACTCCGCGCCGCCCTCCACGTCATTCCCCGGCGCCACCCCATTTCCAGCCGGACCGTTGCAGCCCCGGCGCATCCGCAACCGCGGTTCCCCAGCAAACCGTTCCCTTCACGTTCAAAACCCGCGCCGGAAGAGCCTCGCGATCCGGAACGCTCGCTCCCCACTCCCGGTTTGCCGGCAAATACACGTGGTAGATTCCGCCGCCCTTGTTCTGCACAACGGCCTGCTCCGGCGTGCACAGCTTCCGCTCGGGCAGGCAGGGCGCCGGCGCAAACGAAACGGACGAGTCCACGACTGCGATATCGGAATCCACCGTCGCGGCCGATGAATCCGCTTTCCCTCGCGGACCCGACTCGAATTTCCAACTGAGAATGTCATGGTTCTCGAAGGAGCCGCCTGTTGAAGATGTGAAGCCCACCCAGGCAGTACCGTCCCCGCCGACTGCGGCGGCAAGATCGACCGCGCCCTGCCGCACGATGCTATCGTCCAGATAGACCGTCAGCCGCGGCGGCTCGTATATAATCCGCGCCGTATGCGGCTGCCCGTCTTTCATACTCATTGCCAGGCGCTTCGAATACGAAAGACATCGAGGAGGCCATCGCAGATCCGCCTGTCCCGTTCGTGCAAATAGCCACGTGGTTGTCCGAATCGTCCCACCGGTTCTGGAACGTATCGAAGAAAACCGCCACGCGCCGCAGAATCGGCGGCCGAAAACCTCCCGGCGGAGGCTGCCCGTTCGTCCCTACATCGCTGCGCAGGAAACCACCCGACGCGCCGAATCCGCCTATGGCATCTTTCCGCTCGTTCTGCACAACGAACGCGACTCCGTCCGCCCCGCCCGCCACCGGGTCCTGCTTCGTCAATCGAAACGTGAAAGTAGTCTCGAAGCCTTCCAGCACTGGCTGTTTGTTCCGGAACCACGCCGCGCCGGCTTCGAACTCCTCGGCACCAGTCAAACGCAGTACCTTCTTCGATCGATGCGCGTCCAGAACCAGCAGCAGCGCCTTCGTCGAGCTGAAGTCCGCGAACTCGAACCCCTCGCCCATCGCTCCGGCGCAGAGCGCCACAGCCAGAACCGAACTCTGCAGCATCACCTAGAGTGTGCCACACGCTCGAAAAACACCCGAGTCGAGCCCCGACGACTGGTTGGGCCCGATCACAGGGGCGATCCCCACCTGCACGGAACCAGCGGGCAGGGTTCCATTCGGCGTGCACGGCGCGACCGCTGCATGGCTATCAGCTGACGCTCGCCACAGCCCTCGGTGCCGTCCCGACTTCCGTAAACCGATCCCGAGCCCGCCAAAGTCGCGCAAACGACTCCGGAGAAGCATCCACCTCATCAAACGTTGCCCCAATCGCATTCACGGGGCCAACTATCGCGGCTCGCGAACGGCACGGAAGCCCACCATGCGATGTGCCTGAAACGATGGCCAGGCCGCTGTGCGGGCGTACGAGCGCAACTCAAACTCTTCCATAAAGAATGTGCCGCCGCGAAGGACGCGGTACGCACCGGTGGCCGGCCCTTTGGGATTCTTGCGCGGGGAGATCGAATAGTAGTCGCGGCTGTACCAATCCGAGCACCACTCCATCACGTTGCCCGCCATGTCCATTGCTCCGTAAGGGGAGGCGTTGTCGTGGGTTTGAAAACCGTCGTGCGCCTTGCCGTCGAAGAAGCCGGGCTGACGCACAGTGTCGAACCGCTGAGTTCCAACAAAGTTGGCGTAAGAGCGGTCGATCGAGTTGCCCCAGGGATAGCGCCGCTGGTCTACGCCGCGGGCGGCCTTCTCCCACTCGGCCTCCGTGGGCAGGCGATATTTCTTGCCGGTCTTAGCGCTGAGCCAGTTGCAGTAAGCGACGGCAGCGTCCCAATTGACGCCGATCACGGGGTAGTCGTCGCTATTGGGAGTTCCTCCGCCGTGGTTGCGCGGATCGTTCCAATAGGGGCTTTGATCCTTCGGTACGGGTCGACCGTCCGGCCAGAACTTGGGATCGTTGTAGCCGGGATCTTCCATGAAGCGCTTCCACTCGCCATTGCTCATTTCGAACTTGCCAATATAAAAAGCGTCCAGTTCGACGGTGTGCACCGGGCGCTCCCGCGGATCGCCGTCTCCAAAGTTGTCGCCCATTCGGAACGCGCCGGCTGGCACGTAAACGTAGTCTCCATGGCCATCGTTTACAACAGCGGGAGCGCCAGGAACGCTGGCAGCGACTATCAACGCGGTCAGGAGCAAGAGTGCGGAAACAGGGAATGATAGGCGCATATCAATTGCTCGCGGGGAGGAAGCCATCGAGTTTCAAAAAGAGCTCGAGACGGCCCATCCAATCGGAAAACTCGGGGCTTCCGAATCCACTGCCAAATCCGTGGCGGCCCTTTTGATAAACGTGCATCTCAGCCGGCACTCTGGCGCGAATCAGGTCGGAGAGCAACTGCGCGTTGCCTAATGAGGGCCCCGCATCGGCACCTGCGGACACCAGGAACGTGGGAGGAAAACTCTTGAGTGACTCGCCGGGAGCGGCGCGACCGGGCCCATAGACGAGCGCCAGATAGTCGGGACGAGAACTGAAACGATCCACCGGGTCCGCGGCGTTGGGGTCGCCGGACGACGACGTGCCGACGACGGTCCGAGCCGTGTTCGAGCCCGCGGAGAAGCCGATATAGCCGATGCGATTCTGGTCCAGCTTGAACTCAGAGGCACGGGAACGAACGAGCTGAACCGCCCGTTTGCCTTCCATCACACGCACGTTCTCTCCGTACCGCGGTGACAACCTGTAGGTGAGAACGAAAGCCGTCACGCCCCAGCTGTTAAAGCGCTCAGCTACGTCCATGCCTTCGACTCCATACATCAGCATGATGTTCGAGCCACCCGGGGCAACGATTACGGCGCCACCGTTGCGCTTGCCTTCGGGAGGAAGAAACACGGTAAGGAACGGGCTATCGAGTGGGCCGTCACCCTTGGCAAGGGGAACCTGCCCCGCGGGCCATAACGGAATGTTGTAGTTCGCCGAGGAGTCCTTCCCGGCCTTGTTGCCGGAGCCTTTGCCGTGATCGTTATCGGCTGCCGGCAGGCCGGAGGCGAGGAACAAAGCACAGACTAACAACCGGCACGCAGGTGCAAACGCGAAAGGGGCCATGCAGAACAGTTTACCCTCGACCGGGCGAGCCGGTGATGCTGACGCCGCCCTGGCCCAGTTCGAACGTTTTGTCCAACTCGCGCCCTCCGAACCCACCGGGCATTACCAACTTGGCGCGCTGTACCGTCAAACCGGCCGCACCGCGGAGGCGATCGCGCAGTTCGAAACCGCGGCAAAGCTCGATCCGCGCATGGTCGAGCCGATAGCGGCCACGAGATGCCTCACCACTTCGTCCGCGACCCGGCAATCGTGTGCCGGGATGGGATCAGCGGCGCGAACGATACGTTCGGCTGCGCGGGGAGTATGAATCACGTATCGTCGTTCTATGGAGGGGCCGGAGTTCTCCGAGCGGCTTGCCGACTTACAGGCCGGAGATCCGCAATCTCTCGAACAACTCACTCCCGTGCTGTATGCGGAATTGCGCCGGATCGCCAGGCGCGTCTGGGGCTGCCAGGACCCCGGCCATACCCCGCAGCCGACGGTCCTTATCCACGAAGCCTATCTGAAACTGGTTCATCAGAAAGACCGGTCGGGCTGGGATTTGATATCACTCACCTGGTGGCCCTCGATTTCGATCTCCCCTCCAGGCACTATCCGGATGCTGCCACGCGCGCCGGCCCGTGCGATTTATTTGCCGCTGCGCAATCCGCACCGGGCGTCGCGGATGCAGCCGTGACTAGCGATCTGCCGCTTCATTCAGTAACCATGAATGCCTTCCACATTGCCGGCCGTGTCGAGCCGACCCGTGATGCCGCACCCGTCGCGGATTCTTCGTCAGATCAACCCTGAGTTCCTCCATCTGATCGGCCTGAGATTAGAGAGCGGCCGCTGGCCGGCTGAGGCGGATATCAGTGCTGACTGGACTGGCAAGAGCGTGGCGATGGTCAACCATGCTTTTGCACGAACGTATTTCCCAGAGACAAGCCCCGTTGGACACAGGTTGTTGAGCGGTTCGAGTCCTGTTTTGCCGAGACAAATATTATTCATCGACGTGCCGGTAGCCAGAGCGCCGTGCCAACCCCCGCCGACAACGCAATAAGACCAATGGCGTCGAATCTCCTTCGCGCCGAAAGCGGCACGCTTGACGGCGGCTTCAGTGGCCATCGGCTCAGCCGCTGGCCTGTTCGCCCTCTTTGCGTGATATATGGGTATCGTCGAATTACATGTCCTAGTGCAGCAGACAGCACTCCCGGCCGAAGCTGACGGATGGCGTGATCTGCGCCGCGCGATAATGAAAACGGAAATCCTCATGAAGCTCATCGTTTTTCTCGCACTCGCCGTTTCACTTGGCGCTCAACAGCCCGCGGTGGCGCCTGGCGGCGGCCGCAAAGGACCGCGCGGCAATCCCAAAGACACCGAAGTATGGGACCCCGAGCCGAAGGTGATCACTCCGGGCGCCACTGATGCGGCGCCGCCTTCGGACGCCATTGTGCTCTTCGATGGCAAAAATCTCGACGAGTGGGTATCCACCCGCGACAAGTCGCCCGCGCCGTGGATTGTCAAGGATGGCGTGCTGGTGGTGAGCAAGGCCCGCGGCTCCGGCAATATCGAAACCAAGCGCACGTTTCGGGATTTTCAGCTTCATGTCGAGTGGAAGATTCCGCCGGATGTCACCGGCAAAGACCAGGAACGCGGCAACAGCGGCATCTTTCTGGCATCCACCGGGGGCGGCGACTCCGGTTACGAGTTGCAGATTCTCGATTCGTACAACAACAGGACCTATGCCAACGGTCAGGCTGGGAGCATCTATAAGCAGAGCATTCCGCTAGTCAATCCCGCCCGCAAACCCGGCGAGTGGCAAACCTACGAAGTGATCTGGATGGCGCCCGTATTTAACGAAGACGGCTCCGTAAAGACTCCGGCAAACGTCACCGTCTTCTTCAATGGCGTCCTGGTCCAGAATCACTTCGAGTTGGCCGGAGAGACGTTGTACATCGGCAAGCCGTTCTATAAGAAATACGACCGCGCCCCGATCAAACTGCAGGCACACCCCGATCCCAGCCCCCCCATCAGTTTCCGGAATATCTGGGTCCGCGAGTTGAATTAACGTTGTGTGCGGGCACCCAATGCCCGAAGCCTGACGGCTGGATCCGATTTCCGATCGTAAATCGCACGGCCGAGCAGGTCATTGCCGATCTCGGCACGCAGCCCGTATAGGCCAATTGGCGCGATTCGGCGGAGCCACTGTTAACTGGAAGTGATGGGAGTTCGACCATCGTCGACTCCAGTGGCCGCCACTCCAGCGTAACGGGAACGGCTTTCGTGAGAGCTAAACCGGCCGGCGGGCTCCAGGCACGCCGACCGCTTCACGGACTGCTCTAGTTGTCGGTCGGCGTCTTTTCAATGTGATCCAATACGATCACCTCCGTCATCGCCTTTTTGGTATCCACCCGCAGTCCCAACTGCTCGCGCAGCGCCGTCACGAAGTCCGGGCCGGCGGCGTCCGGGTTGTTTCCAGGCACCCAACTCAGCGTGAAATCGTACTCGCCTTTGAGCCCCGTTTCGTCCTTCACCGGATGCCCGAGTTGCCCGGAGATCTGGCTCAGGATCATTGGCATGCTAGCCTTTTCCACGCGCCAGCGCGCCCTATCGCCCATGATCCACATGCCCGGGCCGTCGAGGATGGGATAGCCCTCGGCGTCCTTCTGCATTTTCCGAACGCCATCCTTCGGGGTCTCGGCAGCCGCCGGCGCAGGCTGCTCGACATGCTCCTTCATCTTTCCATTCCTGGCGACCGTCACGACGGACTCCGGCATCTCGCGCTGCTCCCTGTGCGCGGCGAGTTTGAAGCGCTCGATCAGCATGTTGCGCATCATGAACTTGAGTTGGTCCTTGGTGGTCCCTTCCGGCATCCTGGCGTCCACAACGTAGTTCACGCGCATCAACTCGTCCGCGCCGATCAGTTGGTAATACTCAATTCCGTACGCAATCGTGATCAGGTTGTGAAGCGAGAGATTTTGATAACGGATGCGCGTTGGATCGCCCTGCCCCGGTCCGCCTTCGACGCGCATCATCAGCCCGCGTCCGGGTTCGCGCACGGTCGGCTTGATGGAGACGACTTCGAATTGCAGTTTCTCGTCTGGGCTGTCCTGAGACAATGCTAACGAGGCGAATACAACTGTTACGAGCGCGAGGCGCATACCAAACTCCCAGTTCAGTCTACTGCGGTTTGACGAAGCGGTACACCTGAAAAGGTGGGACGTCCGAATGAGTCCGGAATTGCTTCGATGTTGATGATGTGCGCTGCGGGTTGCCGGCCGGGCTGCCACCGTACGGATCGATTGGAAGTTGCTTTAATATCGGAGCCGGCATGTGCCTCTCGCTCGAAGGCGTTTTCACCGCTGCCTTTTTCGGCGTCACCATCCGAACCCGCCGTCGTTGGCTCTGCTGGCCGGGAAACGTGAACAGCGTCGTCACGCTCGTCCCCAGAGCCGTCGCCAGTGTGCAAGAGCCGCTGAATACGAATAGGCGCTTTCCCGTCTGAACGATCTGGTCCGCCTTGGTGAAGTACCCGATAACTAGCGGTACTCGTCTTCCGGACTCTATGGTCTCCCACGCCAGCATCGCCGCAATCGTGTCCGGTTCCAAATCGTTGCGAGGTTTGAACCGATAAACGGCAGCGTACTCGATTTCGGCGGGCGATCTTTCGGCGTTTTCAGCCACACGAATCCCAAACCAGCATCACGGCAATCGGCTTCGGTTGGCGCCTGGAAATGTCCTTCACACATCTCATTCGCCGTACTCTAAATCACCTTACGAGCCCGCCTTGTTCGGCTGCTTGAAGCGCTTACCCTAATCCTCTCCGCTTGGCGGCGATAAGCATAATCTGGTGTTTCCATCGGACTAATCTAGTCACTGCGAATGTCTGTAACTTACTTCTCGGAATCAGTGCCGATAAGCTGCAAAAGCTTACGTTCATCCGCCTTGGGCAGCATTGCCGCAATTGACGGCACAGTGGGAGCAGCGCATACTCCAGCTACCAGGAGGCGAAGTAACTCATGCGCACCGCAACGGCGCTGCACTCGTTTTCAGTTACCGCACTGTTAATTGGCAGCGCACTTTTGCCCGCGAATCTTTATGCCACGGCACTCCCTATTGTTGACGGGGGACTCTTCGAGATCGGGAACACAACCGGCCTGTTGGGGGCGGTGACAGACGTTCCTTTCTGTTTGAACTGGGGCGGCGGCGCAACCTGCGCCGGTGCGACTCACTCGATGGACATTTCAGGCTCTTCAGGACTCTTTCAAGTAGGGACCGGCACGATCAAGGACATTAGCACTGGTTCGGTCACAGATTTCGAGACTTCGCCCGGCGGTCCTCTTCTAGGCTTCCAGACGGTTCATTTCGATCTGACGAGCATTCCTGCAAATACCGGCGCCACCGTCGGTAACTGCACTTCCAATGCGCCGCTCAATTCATGCACGCCGTCAGGTTCGGCATTTACTTTTGCGGAGGATATTACCGGAAACCAAGTCTCGATCACTTTCGCCGTCCTGATGAATGCTTACACTGGCACCTCCGCGAGCGGTTCCACGCCCTATCAAGGACTGTTTATGATGCAGCAGAGCGGGATATTGAAAGGCTCCGGGGCCTGCTCCGGACTTTCCGCAAAAATTACCAACATTCTGTCTTGTGAAGCCGCCGGCGGGACAATTGCGTCGACTTGGTCGGCGACAGAGTCCCCTGTTGGGGAAGGCACCCCAGGTGGCTCCGCACCCGAACCGGCCGTTGCGCTCCTGATTGGAGGCGGTCTGATGGCTGTGGGACTCCGGAAGCGTTTACGCTTTTAGAATCCGCAGCACCGTGAGCATCGTCGTCCAGGACCGCGTCGTGACCGGCACACCGAACTGGAAGAGTATAACGACACGTAGCACTGGGAGAGAATTGACAGGGTTTGGCAGGACGATAGCGGCGAACGGATGGAGATCGGAGCGGTGATCGCGCTCGCCGGAACCGCCTGGGTGCCATTCTGTGGCGAACTCGGGGCGAGGACATGGGCATTGGGAGCGATCCGGCAATAGTGCGGCGGCGCCGCGTAGATTGGCAACGTGCCGGTAGACCGTAGAAAGCAGCGACTCTCACTCCCTGAGGCGTGATAGCCTCAGGGAAATCTTTCGTCCAGGGGTGCATGTATATTCCGTTTTCCACGACTCTTTCTGCTTCTATAATGCGTCAGCACCGTTCTGGAACTCCGGTCTGGTGCAAGCCGCCGTTAGGGCTTAGGACTCCACACATATCCGCAGGCCGGCGTTTTACGTCGAAGTGGTGGACCGATACACTAGGCGACTACGGATTACCAAACGGGCCAAAGTCCCTCGAACGCGTACGTTTCTGGGTAGTTCCGTATTGCTGATTGATCTATCGCTCTTGATTCCACCCGTGGTCCGGTGTTGTCATGGACCTCATGGTGGTATCGCACAAGCCGGCAGCAGCACTCGCCTCTTACGTGGAGAAACTCTGGTACTGCGATGGATACCAGGGAGTCCATGGCAAACAACGCGTCCTGCCCAATGGGCGATTTCAACTGGTGTTCAGCCTCGCGGAGGGGCCTCTGAGGGCCCCGGGTAGTCCGTCAGAAGAGTGGGGGATACTCGCGCCGTCGCTGGTCCTGGGAATACGAACGCAATACAGCGTAATTCATACGGCGGTCCTGCAATCGGCCATGGGAGTGATCTTTCGGCCGGGTGTAACTCGCGCGTTCTTTGACTCGCCGGCCGACGCGTTTTGCAACGACAGCGTCCCGCTCGGTCTGATTTGGGGCTCCAGGGCAGGCGAATTGCGCGACCGCTTGTGCGCTGCACGCAGCGCCGTCGAGAAATTCAGGGTCCTGGAAATGGCACTTCTGGAGCGGGTGAACAGGCGATTCAAAATGCACGCTGCCGTGGTATATGCCATTGGGCAGTTTGAGCGAGCACCACATATCCTCAGCGTCCACGAGATGGCTCGCGAAGCCGGCCTGAGCCGCCGCCGCTTCGCCCAGTTGTTCCGAGAGCAAGTCGGGCTGACTCCAAAACTATATTGCCGGCTCCATCGGTTTCAAGGCGCCGTGCGTCAGATTGCCTCGGGTACACCGGTAGATTGGGCGAACTTGGCCTTGGCCGGAGGCTACTGCGACCAAGCGCATTTCGCCAAAGAATTCCGGGAATTTTCCGGCGCCTCGCCGGGCGCCTACGCGGCAAGTGAAAAGCGTTGACGGATTATGTCTGCTTCCATTGAATAAACTTCCCGCGAGTTCCCATATCTACAAGACAGGGCCGCCGGTCTATTGCGACTCTGGGAACGTGCCCAGGAGAACGGCGCAGGACGCCGGCAATCGTACTCGGCGTCGATGCGCCGATCTGGCCCTTGTTGGCCAGATACACAAAGGAGAATGGACTGATGAAAGTCAACAGCAAACTGGTGCTCGCGGTGCTGGTTAGCTTGTCGGTTGGTGGTGTTGGCGGCATGATCATTCATGCGCAGCAAGTCAAAACGCCACCTGCCTACCTGATCTCGGAAGCCGACGCTATCACGGACCTCACGGCCGCCAAGAAATATGGGGAGAAGGTCGGCGAAACGCTCGCACCTTTCAAGGGTCACTGCCATTTTGTGATTGGCGGCGCAAAAGCTCAGAGCCTGGAGGGCAAAGCGCCACAAGGTATTGTGGTCATCGCTTTCGACAGCGTGGCGCAAGCGAAGGCATGGTATGATTCCTCCGCCTATCAAGCGATCACGCCGATCCGGCAAAGCGCTGTGAAGGGCCGCATGTTCGTTGTAGAAGGCGTCGCTGCGCCGTAGACGATGACGACCCTCAGAAAGAAAGCGCTTCGCTCAATGGTATCGGCCTGTACTACGAAACTGAGGGTGCGGGCGAGCCGCTCCTGCTTCTACATAGCGGTGGCGGTTGGCAGGAGAATTGGATCCATGCTGGCCGTGACCAGTTTGTGCGTGAGTACAGACTCATCCAGCCGGACGCCCGTGGTCATGGCCGGTCGACAAATCCTGACAAGAAGGTTGCACACCGGCAGTGTGCCCTGGACATGCTCGCGTTGCTGGATCGCCTCGGCTTCCGCAAATGCCGCGCGATCGGCCTAAGCATGGGCGGGAATATCCTTCTCCACATGGCAACTCTGCAACCGGAACGAATCCATGCAATGGTCGTCGTCAGCGCCACTATGTATTTTCCCGATCAGGCCCGTGCCCTCATGGGGAGGGTCGCACCAGCCGATAAACAGCCGCCGCAAGAATGGGAGACAATGCACAGACGTCACCGGCTGGGTGACGATCAGATCGTAGCTTTATGGGAATGGATGCGCGGGATGAAGGACAGCTATGACGATATGAATCTCACGCCGTCTTCTCTCTCCAGGATCACAGCCTCAACGTTGATCGTCCGAAATGGCGGTGGAAATGTATCGTGCAATTCCAGAGTCCGCTCTGTGGGTGGTGCCAAGCGGCGGCCATGGGCCGGTGTTTTTCGACGCTGCGGATCGGTTCGCTGAAACAGCGCTCGCATTCCTGCGAAAATCGGCTGTGCGGCCGACCTGGAAGGTTCAGCTATTCCTCATGCGTAGCGTTTACCGAACCACTTGGCCGTGTTGTTGCCATTCCACCACTTTGACACTGGCCCGGCGGCACCGATCACAATCGAGGGTAATACGGGCCACGCGGCCAGGAGGGATAATCTACATTAATGACGAGCACTATCACTATAAATCACCAAAACGGACGAGAAGCCCACTTCGCGACCGGTTCGATTAGTGAGGGTACGCGGACGCCGCGATGGCACTAGCGACATCCAAAGTGTGCGTGCAGTTGGGACAAGTAGTCGTTCCGAATGTCTGGCAGATCCACTTGCCCAGTTCCAAGTCGCCGGAAGCAGTGCAGAGGGTGTAGATCGCACGGCCTGGATCGGTCAACTTCTCTGGCGAGTTGGGGACGATCTTGCTCCGGGGTGCCTCGGTGTTGCGCACCCAATCTTCCACACAGCAAAAGGCTTCGTCGCCAACTACCACACACAGCCTCGTGCGGCAGGCGGGACAGTTAGCGGCAAACTCGCCGTCGTTTAGGCGCTCTAAGGCGTTCCCCCACACGTGATCTCCGTCCAACGCCATTATTGACTGAACCACATATACACGTTCGCTGCGACTGAGGTTAGCTCTGTCGAGGGTGTCGCGAGCCAGGAGGCTCAGTTGCTGGACGACAAGTCCGAAGCCTTCCAGGTTCGTCTCGCGGGCGGCGACAATTCCACCGGCCAATGCCAGCGGCATCGCTCGGCTTTCCGGCTCCCAACGCTGGGCAGCTGAAAGTAGGAACGGAAGAACGTGGGGACTGGCACTAAAAGTGGAGTATTGGTGGCAGACTCGCCCCCATAGGTCATTCCAGACCGGTGATCGGGGGTCTGGGTCTAATTCGGCGAGGAGATCAGGGAGGTCTTCGGCAGACCCATAGGCGTCACGCAGTTCGTTCCAGTTTGGTTCTGGCACACCACAAGCTTGTAATCAGCCGACTAGAAATGCAAGCATCTCCTGAGTGATGTGAAACCGCGCTGGCCTACATCTATGCTTTCATCACTCTCGTCCGAGTACCCCTGCCCTCGCGCAGCACCGCAACTTCGGTAAGGAGTTGGCGCCTCTACTCAACGCTGTACGCGGTTCACTCTGAGTTCGACCGGGCCGGCTTGCTTCCCGCAATCTACCGTGACCGGGTGATCTGTTTCGATATGCTCGCCACTTTGTTTGAAATTCGGAGAGGCTTCCAGGTCGTAGTGAAACCCTTCGAGGCACGGAACGTTCGCGGCGCCGTCGCCGCCACTCTTCCCGAATTCAGTAACGATGCCGTTCAGTAGCGCAAGAACGGTCGCCGCAGTCAAGTACCTGCCGCTTTGGTCCACAACTCTGACTGTAAAGTGGCCGATTTTTGGCGTGGGCGGCAGTTGCAGCACCATACCCGCGCGTCGCTCCCCGACCGCGAGGCGCAGGGTAGTCGCTCTCGATTCGTCAGCGGCATCAGGAAAGTAGACCAGAGGGTATGGCGCTTCGCCAGACGATGGGTGCGTGCTGCCATAAGAGAGCCGAACATCGCTCTCGGGAACTCCCACGATGGCAAAGCGGCCTAGCGCGTCACTTTCGGCCTCGATCGTGACCGGATAAGGGTCGCGCGACGTGCTGATGACTTCCGCGTAAATGGGAACATGGGCAACTGGCCGTTTGTCACGGTCAAGCGCGACACCGCGCAGTTCGGAGGTGGTGCGCAGAGCGACATCGCTCGAGCCACACCCAACTTCGGGGACGATGAACCTGGTCGCCGGAACCACGGGCACGAGCGGCGGCAACTCCGCGCTGATTGTGTAGATTCCGGCAGGAGCATCATCCAGACTGAACGTGCCATCACCCAGTGTGGTGGTTCGGAATGTGGCCTGGCCGCTCGTCAAGGTGATCTGCGCGCCTTTCAACGCTGGCCCATCTAATCGCGGCCAGCCATAAAACGGCTCCAGATACGCCCACCCAAAGACACGCGGCAGGCGCTGCCCGGAGCCATAGGCACGCAGCATCGCCAAATCGACTTCTATATGCGGAAACCCATCCGCGGGCCGCGATCCCGAGCACTCCGGAGCCGAATAGATGACCGGCGGCCGAACAGGGTCGAAGCCGGGAGGCAGCGGCTTCTGTTTGGCGTTGCCGCTGATGACCGTCATCGTTGCGGAATCGCGGGGCATCTGGCCCGTTCGCCGGGCTACGATCAGATACCGCTGGCCGAGAAGATACTCCTCGTAGCAACTGGTGAAACTGCCGGGATCTATCCAAACATCCTTGGTTCCCCGCGGAAGCCCCTTGAAGATCTCCTCAACGTCAAATCGAACCAAGGTCTCTTGGGATATGCCAGAGCCGGCGTCATGATTGGTGAATATGACGCGGCCCAGAAAGATCGCATCTGCTTCGAGGTATGCACAAGCCGGGCGCGGACCACGGCAACTGCACGGCCAGCCGGGGGCGGCCCCGCACGCAATCAGAAGAACGAGAGCCAGCGCTCTCATACACATTTAGAAGTCGAGGCGACGCGAGAAGTTCCCGCGCGAGAGCTTATGGGCCGAACGGCTTAGGGACGGCTGCTAAGCAGGACCAGGTCCCGGCCCCAGTGGTCGAATTGCGAGAACAGCAGGAACTTGCCGTCGGGCGCGAGGGCGATCGGCCGCCGCTGCGGCTTCTGAATGGGAGTGATTGTGGTGACGGCGCGCGTCGCGCTGTTCCAGAAGCGGATTGACGACCTTCCGTCGGCGCCGGGCATGGGAATGAAATACACTCCGTCCTGCGTGACCGCGAATGCCCGGTCGAGCATAGCCGGCACAATCTCCTCATCCTGGCCGCCGTCCCGGTCGCAGCGGCGCAGACTCCACGCCTCCTGC
>Ga0134128_10002528_pt1 | contig 22590 bp, 16 predicted proteins | sample KB31754_FD_96462 | JGI IMG/M metagenome (GOLD analysis project Ga0134128, IMG submission 96462) | Terrestrial soil microbial communities with excess Nitrogen fertilizer from Kellogg Biological Station, Michigan, USA - KB3-175-4 | ecosystem: Environmental > Terrestrial > Soil > Unclassified ... | reverse complement strand
TTGACTCCCGACGGTAATTTTGGCATGAACCCCCAGCACGCTTCGGGGCGTGGCGCAGTCTGGTAGCGCGTTCGGTTCGGGACCGAAAGGTCGGAGGTTCAAATCCTCTCGCCCCGACAACTCCAAGTCCGCGGGATCGCTTTCCAGCGGCGGCTCCGATGCGCCGCCCGCCTCGACCCGGCCCTTGGCCTCGTCCGCCGGCGGGGGAGCAATGCGCGATGCAGGGGGCGGGCGCCCGTGAGGTGACGATCGAAACCGCAGGCAATCCGGAACTGACGCCGGACGGCGTAGGAGTGCCAAGGCTCCGAGCTTCTGCCCGTGTTGCCTTCCATGCGCGTCGATCCCGCTTCGACGTGTGATGGCCGAATGCGCATCGAGTTGACGATCCAGGGAATGGGAGAATCAGCGGCCGCTCGCCCGGGCTAAGCCGGGGTCGAGCCGACTGAAATGCGCAGTCCAACGCTACCCCTCGCCGCTCGGCTCCCCCCCCAACAATACCGCCACCTCGATCTCGATCGCCTCGAACGGTTCGGCGCGGATGCGCCCGCTGTTCGTGTCCGCGGTCAGCGCCAGCAGATAGCCGTCCGGGGTCAGCCGGTAGACGAGCAGCGTGAGCTGCTGTGGGTCGATGATCCAGTAGTGCGGAACGCCGCAACGCCGGTAGGTTTCGAGCTTCGTGATCTGATCATTCCTCGCCGTCGAAGGCGAGAGGATCTCGCAGATCCAGTCGGGACGTAGCCGGACCGGGGTGCCGGTTGGGCGCTGGGGCACGCGCTCGCGGCGCCAGCCAGCGACATCGGGTCGATAGATCTCGTGGGGCGCGAGCTCGATCTCGACCTCGGTCCCGAACCCCCAACCTCCCGGGAGACCCCCGCCCGGCGGTCGCGAGAAGGGTCCGAAGAGACTTCCGGCCACCGCGGCCTGCGTCGTGCCGTGCTCGCCGCTCGGCGCGGCCTTCTCGACCAGCTCGCCACCGACGATCTCGTGGAAGCGGCGCGCCTCGGGGATCGCGAGCAGGTCCGCTGCTGTCGCGGAGGAACGGGCGTGAGCGGCTCTGGACATCTTCGACTGGACGCCGGCTTCGGGCCGACGAAGCACTACCAAGGATATCCGGGTAGACGCGAGAAGACAAAGGCGCCGGGCCTCCGACGCGGCGGCGATTCCCGGCGAACGGCGCTCGTCCCAGGCGCTCGGGATTGTCCCCGGCTTGGCTGCTTGGCCGGTCCGCCCAAATCGCTCGGGATCATGCTCCCTGTTCGCGCACTCCCCCGCTGTCGATCAAGACCGCACGACGGCAACGCGGCCAGGCCCGTCTTGCCTTCGGCCGGTCGAGGCGGCCGCGCTTTCGCCCTGCGTCGAGATGACCATCAATGGACGATCGGGCCTCGATCCTCGCCCTTGGAGTGGGAGCGTCGCGGTTGGCGGCGAGCTTTCGGTAGGGCCCGGTTCGTCTCGGCGAGCTCGAACCTCTCGGGGGCGAACCTCTTCCCGACCCACGACCTCATGCAGGCCAGGTGTGGTCAGCGAGACGGTCCGGAACGACGCCACCCGCCCGCGTCGCCCTCGATCGCCCGCGCGCGCCGAGAGCGTCCGGCGCGCGCCAAGAACAGCAGCAACAGCAGCGAGAAAATGGCGAACGTGGCTCCGCCGCGGGGGCTCGGAGGACCGGCGCTCGAGCAGCCGCCCGAGCTCGACGGCTTCGCGCCGCCGCCGCCGGTCGAGCCACCGGCACCTCCGTTTCCGACAGATCCGCCGGCACCGGGCGTGCCCGCTCCGGCCGCGCCCGTCGCGGAGCTCCCTGCGGCGCCGCTACCGCCGGCCCCACCCGCGGCGCCGGTCGAGGCCGCCGAGCAGACGGTCTCCGGCCAGACGGAGAGGCTCGCCTCGTTCTCGCAGACGTACCCGCAGGCGGCGGCCAGGCAGGGCGAGATCTGCTGCACGTCCGCGTACGCGAACAGCGGCTGCCACGTCGTCCCCTCGTCGGCGGAGGTGCCGATGGCGTAGCCGTCGCCGAAGTTGTTGGTGGCGGCGTAGACCAGCCCTGCGCGCTCTGACAGCGCGCGGATCGCCGGCTGCCCGTCGAGCATCTGGAAGGAGGCGCCGCCGTCGATGGAGCGGAAGGTCGCCGCGACCATCGCCGATTGGATGGTGCCGGCAGCCAGGATCGTCCCGCTGGCGAGCCGAGCGAAGGCGGTGAGGTTGCCGTCGAGGGTCAGCGGCGCCGTCGCGGTCACGCCGCCGTCCGCGGTGATCGCCAGCGCTTCGTTGGCCGTCGCCAGCAACCGCAGGAACACCCTCTGAGGGTTCTGAGCGTCGACGGCGATGATTCGGATCTGCCCCGCGCCGAGGCTCGCGCTGAGGTCGTTCACCGTGAAGGTGGAGCCGCCGTCGGTCGAACGGGCCAGTCGAGGATGGGCGTCGCTCGCCGCGATCGCGAGATAAATGGTCTGCGGATCCGAGCGTGCGATCTCGACGCCGGCCAGGCTCTCGCCCACGGGGGCGTCGTAGAGCGGGGCATCGAACGTCGTGCCGCCTTCGCGCGACTCGTAGAGCGAGTACGTCGAATTGGCGAACCCCAGCGCGAGCACGTGCTGGCCATCGCTCGGGTCGACGAATTCGTCGGTGACGGAGACGCCCGCCAACAGGCCTCCGGCCGTGCTCCAGCCGCACGCGAGGTCGTCGGAGTAGACGAGCGCGTCGTTGGCGACCGCGAACAAGCGGTTCGAGGGTGGCGGCGCCCATTGATAGTAGAGGCCGTAGGCGTTCGCGGTCTGTTCGCACGACCACGACCAGGTCGCGCCGTCGTCGCTCGACGTGATGAGCCCGAAGTTCGTCACCAGCAGGATGTCGTTCGGGCGCTCCGCCGGCGTCAGGACCGTCTCCGAGTCGGGGAAGGCGCCGTCGGCGCGCGCGGCGGCAGGTGACGCCAACAGCAGCGCCGCCCCGAGCAGGGCCGGGCTCCGCCACGCGGTCATTGGCGAGCGGCGAAGGTGCCGTCCTTGCGCGACCGTCGCCGCGCGATGAACGCGGCGAGCCCGATCGTCAAGAGCCACGGCGCGCCGGGCCGCGAACCGCCGGCGGCGGCGCAGCTGCAGCCGCCGCTCCCGCTGGTCCCGGCGCCCGACGAACCGCTCTCGCCGCTGGCCGAAGCGCCACCCGTTCCACTCGGCGAACCGCCGCTGCCGCCGCTCGTTGTCCCACCGCTGCCTGGGCCCGCGCTCCCGCCCATGGGTCCGCCGCCGGTGCCGGTGGCGCCGCCGGTGCCGGTGGCGCCCCCAGCGCCCGTCGCGCCTCCGGTGCCCGCGCGACCCGCCGCGCCGCCGGTGCCGCTGCCGCCCGCGCCCGTCGCGCCTCCCTTGCCGCCGGAGCCGGTGCTCCCGCCCGAGCCGCTGGTCCCGCCCGTGCTGCCGCCGGCGCCGCCGCCGCCCCCGGCGAGCGGCCCGCAGCTCGAGGCGTCCGGACCGGGCGGCGTGAACGCCGACGAGTCGACACAGGTGGTCGTCCCGGTCCCCGCCATCGTCACGGTGACGCTGGCGCTCTGCGCGTCGATGCTGTTCACGGTGAAGGTGAGGCCGCCGCCCGGATCGGTGAAGCTCTTGCCGGCGGTGAGGCCAGCGTCGGTCAGGCTCGACGTCGACGGCGTCATGTCCAGCACGTAGACGTACGGCGCCGAGCGGTTCGTGGCCGGGAAATCGGGGCCGATCGACACCAGGACCATCGGACCGACGCCCGTGTCGAACCCGACCGGCGCGCGCATCTCGAGGTAGTAGTCCGTCAGCGTCGGCCCGGTCCCCTGGCGATCGCCGGCGGCCGGCGCAGGGCGCGACTTCGGCGCCGGGACTTGCAACAGCTGGACACCGTCGCAGGGGAGCTCCTGCGGCACCAGCGTGAACGTCGCGCTGCTGCCGACCTTGACCACGTTGCAGCCGCCGATCCAGCCCTGGTGGTACTTGTGCAGCGCCGACGGGTGGTGCGCGCCGTTCCCCATGAAGCTGAGCGCGTTGCCGTACTCGATGTGCGTGCACTGGGTGGTGTCATCGAGCATCGTCGCGGTGCCGCCGTTGCAACGGTTGCCCGACACCGTCCCGCCGCAGCACATGATCGGCTCGTGGGTCATGCCGAAGTTGTGGCCGATCTCCTGCGCGTAGCCGACGATCTGATGGAACGAGTAGCTGGAATAGGTGGCGATCTTGGACGGCGCGCCCTCGTCTCCCCAGGTCCCGCAGTTCGCGCCCGTGGGAATGGCGCCGTAGACCCAGAAGTAGTGGTTGAAGGTCTGCGGGAGCGCGCTGATCTCCGTCGCCACGGTGGCGCCGTTGCCGGTCTGGTCCGAGGACGGCCCGCAGCAGGCGATCGTCAGACAGTTGTGTACGGGGAGCGTGTAGGGCCCGAAGTACTGGGGCGCGGTGTCCTGGATGCCGAACGAGATCTCCTGGTACATGTGGCGCTGCGACTGGCCGGTGCCGCCGATGACGCTCATGATGTTGGCGGCGTTCGGCGGCCCACTGCCGATGTCGAACATCATCGCGGCGATGGTCCGCGGCGAGCGCGCCGGCGCGGTCATGAGCGCCTCGGTCGAGGAGGCTGTCTCTGACGCCGTTGCGGGCCCCTCGGGCGAACGCGAATCGACGGGATCGTCCGCCCCGGTCGCGGCCGGCTCCTCGGGCGCGTCGCAGGCGGAAACGAACGCACCGCAGCCGAGCGCCGCGGCAACAAGCACCCTGGACATGGCTAGACGTGACGGCATGGTGGTCCCTCGTTACATCCAAGAGGCATCTCGGCCGCGTACGGGCTCAGGTTTTTGCACCGACCAGGTCTTTAGGTGACCACGAACTTCAGGCTCACGGCGGCATCGGTCCCCGGTAACAGGGTTGATTCCAGACCTCGGGGCAGCGCGCGGTGAAGGTGATCTCGGCGCCGGTCACCTCCGACGACACGGCGAGCACGAGATCGCAGCGTCGTCTCTCGGCCGCGAGACAATCGGCGTCGGTGTTCGGCGCCGCCCCGGAGACGTGCGCTGCGCGCTCGTCGGTGGGTCTGCGGGCGGCGTCGAAGAAACACCAGGTCCCCGGCGCCAGGCGCGTCACGAAGCTGCCGTCCGCGCGCGTGGTGAATCGGGCCGCCGGCTGCGCGGCGCTGATCCGCTCGCCGGCCACCACCAGGAAGTCTCGGTCGCCGATCGGTTGGGGCGGTGGCAGCCGGGCAACGGCATCGGCGGGGATCGCAGCGCCGCCACCGCAGATTGACGAGACCAGCACGGCCTTGCCCGCGACGCGCTTCGTCGGCCTGGGTTTCGCTGCCACGCCGCTCGCGCCGAGCATGAGGAAACCAGCGACCAGGACCCGCCGCGCGCTCACCGTCATGGCAGCGCCATTGTCGCACCTGCAGGCGCTCTATCGTCTGGCGTTCGCAGAAGGTGTCCGAGTCGGCAGGTCGGATCCGGATCGAGTTCACGATCGCTCGCGATTGCGAGGCGCCGACCTCGACGCGGGCGGAACAGCTCGGCGGTCGCGAACGGCTCGGCCGATCCGGGGCGAAAGCGGTCGAGGGTGAACTTCGTCGGCTGGCCGGAGCCACGCAGGCAAGGTCGGGATCCAACGACGGCCGAAGATTGGGGCGCCTCCTTACGTCACCGAGGGTGGCCGCGGGGCGTGCGGCCGGCTTGCGCATGACGCGGCTCCGCGCGCCACCCGCCCCTCCCGGCACCGCGACCGGAAAGAACTCGGGTCGTGTTACCTTTGGCGCGATGGTGATCGAACGGCGGAGGTCGGAGTTGGTAGCGCTGGTGGTGGTCCTCTTCGCGGCGGCCTCGTGCGGTTCGAGCGGGGGCACGGCCAAGGACGGCGGAGCCGGGTCGACCGGAGCCGGTGGAGGCCCGGGCACCGGCGGCGGCGCGCCGGACGCCGGCGCCCAAGGTGGATCGTCGGGCAAGGGTGGCGCCGACGGCCAAGGTGGATCGTCCGGCAAGGGCGGAGCGGGCGGCGGCGCCGCGGGCGCGGGCGGCGGGGTGTGCGCACACGAGATCGACAACCCGGCCTGCTGGAGCGAGCGCGACCTGACCGGCTTTACCGAGCTCCAGCAGGGGTTCTTCGGTGCGATCTTCGACGGGCGCTACGTCATCTACGTGAACAGCACCACCGGCACGCCCGACGACCAGATCCGCTACGACACGCAGGGCTCGTTCACGGGCGCGGGCTGGTCCGCGTTCGACACCGAGAGCGTGGTGGGGATCGGCTACGTCGGTGGCGCCTTCGACGGGCGTTACGCCTACCTCACGCCGACGATGCCCGAAAACAACGGCGCCGCCGGGCAGAACTACGACGCGATCGTCGCGCGCTACGACACGCAGGCCGCCTTCAACACCACCGCCTCGTGGTCGACGTTCAACCTCACGCGCGCCAGCGGGACGGCCGACCTCACGGTCCCCGGATTCGAGGGGGCGGCGTTTGACGGGCGCTATGTTTATTTCGCCCCCAGCGCGGCCGGCACGACGGTGAGCGGTCACGTGGCCCGCTACGACACGCAGGCCGGCTTCACCACGGCCGCCTCGTGGTCGTCGTTCGACCTCACGACCGTCGACGCGGCCGCCGGTGGCTTCGCGGGGGTGGTGCTCGGAGGGCGCTACCTCTACTTCGTCCCGCACGCCACCAGCAACGCGCGCGCCGCCCGCTACGACACGCAGGCGAGCTTCACCGCTGCCGCTTCCTGGTCCACCTTCGAGGTCACCACCCTCAACCCCGCCGCGAACGGCTTCACCGGCGGCGTGTTCGACGGCCGCTACGTCTACTTCGCCCCCGCCTCGGCCATCTTCGACTCGCCGACGATCATCGTCCGCCACGACACGCAGGGCACCTTCACGGACGCCGCCTCGTGGGGCACCTTTGACACCACGGCCATCCAGAGCTCGGCCACCTGGGACTACGAGGGGGCCGCCTTCGACGGGCGCTACGTCTACTTCATACCGTCGCATGGCGACCCGCTCCTGCGCTTCGACGCGCAGGGCAGCTTCACCGACGCCGCCTCGTGGAAGGCGCAGCGCCTCTTCGACGTCGCGCCGAACAGCGGCGGCTACAGCGGCGCCGCCTTCGACGGGCGGTACCTCTACCTGGTGCCGAACGACCTCGAGGACGCCCTCCGCTTCGACGCCCGCGACGCCGGCCCGCTCCCGGCCACGTACAACGGGTCGTTCTACTAACGAACCCTCAAGGGGGCCGGTTCGGGCGGACCGGCAGGCTACATGCGTCGCCGACGCCGGGCCGGAGCAGCGACCAGGAGGCCGAGCAACAGCAAAGATCCGCCGGCGCCCCCGCCTGCGCCTCGCGACGTGCTGCACGCGCAGCCAGAAGCCCCATTGGTTGCCACGGCTCCGCCCGAACCCAAATCGCCCTCGCCGCCAGCGCCCGCTGCCGCGCCACCCGCTCCGCCTGGCGTGCCGCCAAATCCGCTTGGCGTGCCACTGGCTCCGCCTTCGCCCGAGCTCGAGCCGCCGATATTTCCCGAGCTCGCTCCCGTGGCGCCGCCGGTGCCGGCGACCACGCCGCCCGCACCGCCGCCTTCGCCGCCCGCCCCGCCGGAGGCGCTGCCACCGACTCCGCCTGTCCCGCCGGCACGACCGCCGCCGCCGTGGCCGCCTGCCCCGCCCAAGGCCTGTCCGCCCGTTCCGCCGCTCGCGCCGGCGTGACCACCGACGCCGCCAGCGCCACCACTTCCACTCGTCCCACCCACACCGGCGCCACCCGTCCCACAGTTGTACGCGGGTGCCGGGGTCTGCGTGCCCTGGGGGGTCATCGCGGGGAGCGTGATGAGGTCCACCAGCCAGGTGAGGCCGCCGTCCGGCGTGCGGAGGTTCTTGGCGGTCCCGCGGCCGGAGCCCGTTCCGGTCTTGCCGTACATCGCGCCGGCGGCGCCCACGCCCGTGGCGCCGAAGCTCGGGTCGGCCGCCGCCAGGTGGATCTCGGTGCAAAGGTAGTACTGGGTGTCGATGGTGTACGCGTTGTCGTCGGCCTCCGTGGCGAAGCCGAAGCCGCCGCCAACCATGAGCCCGCTGGTGCTGGTCAGCGTCGACACCACCTTGCCCAGCTTCTGGGAGGTCACCGTCTGGGTCCAGGTGTTGTTGTCCGACCCCAGCTTGTACTCGATGGTGATGTGATCGTCGGGGTCGACGGCGACGCTCGGACCGCTGCGCTGGCCGAAGCTGCCGAAGACGGACGCTTCCAGGCACCACTGGCCGGTCGCGGCGCCGCAGGCCGAGGCGTTGTCCCCCCAGGCATCCGCGGTGGTTTGGATGAGGTCGCTCGTGGGGTTGGAGAGGCCAGGCCAGATGAACAGCGGCCCCGTGCCCGACGCGATCGGCGGCAAGCGCCCCGGCACCATCGTGGTCTTCGTATAGATGATGTGGTTGGTGGTGGTCGGATGCACCGGCCCGAAGCTCCAGCTGGCGCCCCAGCCGTCGTTCGGCGTGGACTGCGCCATGGCCTGCGCGGAAAGACCCGCGGCGACAACCGCGCTCAAGACCAGGGTTCGTGACGTCGTCATTGACCGCTCCTCCCGAGAGGTCGTGACCGAGCGCGGTCGTGGCTCAGAGAAATCGACTTCCGGGCGCGTTCGCTCGAAGAGGTGCCAAACACCGGCTCCGCGATGAAGGGCTCGTCCGCCCGACGGTTTTCGTTTTTCAGGGCGATCGCGCGATCGGCTCACTCTTTCTGGCGCACGCTGATCATTTTTCGATCGCGCGGGAATTGAGCGGAGTCACGACGCCACTGGACGGGCGACACTGACCAGCACGGTATTAGTGCGGCACTATTTTCTCTTTTCATCGAAGTTTTTCGCTTCGTCCTCCCATTATCCCCTGCGGGCGCTACGCGCCCCACGGCACCACCAGCTCGACAACACCACGCCATGGACGGCCTGCCCGTCCGGCACCGGGGGTCCCCATGCTGACGAAACGACTGTTGACGCTCGCAGCCATCTCGATGCTTTCGTTCTCCTGCGCGCAATCCGAGAGCGGCATCGACAACGGAACCGGCGGCGACACCGCGTCCGGCGGCGGCAACGGTAGCGGGGGTGCAACGAGCTCCGGCGGGAACAAGGGCTCGGGCGGCAGCTCCGCGACCGGGGGCTCGACCGGCAACGGCGGGACCGGCGTGACGTCGACCGGCGGAACGACCGGCCAAGGTGGATCGTCGGCCAAAGGCGGCGCGACCGGCAGCGGCGGTACCTCCAGCACCGGCGGGGCAACCGGTACCGGCGGAACGGGCGCTGGCGGGACGGGCACCGGCGGGCACGTGACGACCGGGACCGGCGGCGCGACCGGCAGCGGCGGCGCCGCGACCGGCGGCAGCCCCGGCACGGGCGGCGCGACGGGCTCCGGCGGCGCGACGGCGACCGGCGGCACGACCGGCCAAGGTGGGTCGTCGGGCGCCGTCGAGAACTCGGGCTCGAGCTGCAACCCGACGGCGGCGGCGTTGTTGTCGGCCGACAACAAGAAAATGCCCAATCCCTTCGCGATGCACAACGGAACGGTCATCAGCAGCAAGTCGCAGTGGGAGTGCCGGCGAAACGAGGTCAAGGCGGATCTCGAGAAGTACGAGATCGGCCCCAAGCAGGACCCCAGCACCGCCACCGTCAAGGCGACGCTGTCCGGCAAGAACCTGACCGTGGCCATCACCACCAGCTCGGGCAGCATGAACCTGACCTCGGCCATCACCGGGAGCGGCAGCTGCGTGTACATCGTTCTGGACAGCGCCACCAGCATGGTGAGCGGCTGCACGACGGTCCCCTTCACGTCGAGCCAGGTGGTGAAGTCCGAGCAGGACAGCACCCAGTACCAGTCGGATCCCTTCTACAAGGTGTACCCCTCGCTGTGGGGCAAGATCGGGAACTACAGCGCCTGGGCCTGGGGCGTCAGCCGCCTCATCGACGGTCTCGCGCAGGTGGCGTCTCAGCTCAACATCGACATGACGAAGATCGCCGTGCACGGCTGCTCGTACGCGGGGAAGATGTCGCTGTTCTCGGGCGCGTTGGACGAACGCGTGGCGCTGACCATCGTCGAGGAGTCGGGCGGCGGCGGCATCAACAGCTGGCGCATGTCGCAGGAGTACACCGACCGCTCGGGCGTCCAGGTCGAGAAGATCGACAACACCAACTACGGTTGGTTCATGCCGAGCATGCAGAAGCTCGACGAGTACAAGCTCCCTCACGATCATCACGAGCTCGTCGCCATGATCGCGCCCCGGGCGGTCATCATCCTGGGGAACGACACCTATCAATGGCTGGGCGACGAGTCCGGGTACAAGTCGACGATGGCGGCGCTCCAGGTCTTCACCGCCCTCGGCGTGCCGAGCAACATCGGCTACGACTTCACCTCCAACCACAATCACTGCGCGCCGCCGACGACGCAGATGAACAGCGTCACCGCCTACGCGAACAAGTTCCTCAAGGGGGGGACGACCAACCCCAGCGTCGCCATCAAGCCGCCGGACACCAGCTTCGATCTGAACTGGCAGGCCGCCATCGACTGGACGACGCCGACCTTGCAGTAGGCCGAGGCGTGACGAGCGGCCGGATGGCGCCTGACAGACCCCGGCGCCGCTGGCCCGGTCCTCGTTCACAAGCGCAGCGGGGGCCCGTAGAGCGTCGTCCGCCAGCTCGCGTAGCCGAGACCGCGCACGGTGAAGGTCTGTACCTCGTTCCAATCTCCGTCGAGCTCGACGATCTGGCCGGCCTCGGAGTAGGTGACCAGCGTGTTGCCGCCCGGGAGACGCTGCACGTCCCCCAGGGTGGGGGTGGCGGCGGTCCCCGTCTCGTCGTGAACGAGCGTGGCCACGAGCGCGCTCGCCGTGTCGTCGAGCTGAAACTCGAGCACGTGCGCCGGGCCGTAAGTGTCGGTGTTGTTGAAAACGAGGAGCGTCCCATCGTCGAGCAGGTGATGACCGTGGTTGACCTGCCAGCTCTGCGGCGAACAGTGGTTTCCCGTCGGCGCGCCCTCGCACACCCCGCCGAGCTGCCACTTTGGGACGCCCGCCGCGCTCACCTTCACGACCACGTTCGGGTTGAGATCCGAGATGGTGAAGCTGTCGTCCGACGCGAGGTAATGGACCGCGTCGGCGTGAAAGCTGTCCGCCAGGTAGAGGTTCTGCCCGATCGTGAAAGCGGTGGTCACCGTACCGTCGGGCGCGCGAATCACGAGGTCGCTCGGCGGGTCGTTGTCCGGCGTGCTCCAGACCAGAGCCGCCACTTTGCCGCCGGGCATCACCGTGAGGTCGTGGTGCGCCGTTTCGAAGCCGGGGACGTTCATCTGCGCCTGCGCACCGTCCATCGACACGTAGCGCAACTCGCCGGCCTCGTTGATCGGGTTGAGGGTCACCATCCACATGTTGTTCCCCTCGTAGTCCATCTGCGCGCGGCCGGTGTTGAGCGGGCCGGGGAAGTACCAGACGATCGCGCCGTCGGCGTCGATGATGTAGGCGCTGTCCGGCACGCTGGTCCCCGAGCTGGTCACGATGAACCCCGGCGCGCGCGCGCCGGGCTGCGCGACGCTCACCGCGACGCTCGGCGCGCCAGCGAGGACGCCGGTGGTGGGGAGCGTGTAGTCGGGGCTGACACAGGTGGACGCGCCGCGGCTCGCCTCGATGTGAAACGTGTAATTGCTCGATTGTTTGAGACCGAGCAGCAACGTCCGGTAATTCGCGTTGCCGAGCTGAACCGGAGCTTCCCCCCCTCGGTTCAGGAGCGCCGGATCGGCGTCGCTCAGCGCGTAGACAACTTTGGCGCTCGACGGCGGCTCGCCGGCCAGCGACCAGGCGACGACGCCGACCGTGGGGATCGGCGCGCTGACCTCGTCGGTCAGCAGCACGAACGTGCAATCGGCCGAATGGGTATTCCCGCAATCGGGCGCTCCGATCAGCGCCAGGACGATGAAAATCAAAGGCCAAACGAATTGCCTGCGCGCTCGCGGGCGAAAATCGAGGGAGAACATGCTCACCAGCACTTGTTTCAAGGCGCGACTGACCGCTAGTCTAGACACCAACATGAAACGCGATCGATTTATGTGCGCGCTGGCGGGCCTCGCGCTCGCTCTGGGTGCTTGTGCCAGCAGCGGCAGCGGCGGGACTGGCGGGACCGGCGACACGGGCGGATCGTCCTCCTCCGGCGGGAGCCCCGGCAGCACCGGAACCGGCGGCGGTCACACGGGCGGAACCACCGGCCAAGGTGGAACGGCCGGCAGCAGCGCCACCGGCGGCACCACCGGAACCGGCGGCAGCAGCGCCACCGGCGGAACCACCGGCCAAGGGGGAACGGCCGGCAGCGGCGCCACCGGCGGCACCACCGGAACCGGCGGCAGCAGCGCCACCGGCGGAACCACCGGTACCGGCGGCAACGGGAACGGCGGCGCGGCAGGCGGCAAGAGCGGCCAAGGGGGAACTGCCGGCAGCAGCGCCACCGGCGGAGCGACGGGAACGGGCGGGAGCGGGACGGGCGGCGCGGCGGGCGGCGGCTCGGGCACGCAGAAGTGGGTGGGGACCTGGACGGCCGCGCCCTACGCCGACTCGAGCAACCCCCCGCCGATCTCGCTCGCGAACAGCGTCATCCGGCAGGTGGCCCACGTGTCGCTGGGCGGCAGCCAGATTCGCGTCCAGATCTCGAACCTGGACGGCAACGGATCCCTGGTCGTCAGCGCCGCTCACATCGCGATGTGTGGGGCGGCCGCGGGCGCGCTGGTGGACAGCACCATCACCACCTCGACCGACAAGGCCCTGATGTTCTCCGGTGCGGCCTCGGTGACCATCACGGCGGGCAAGGAGGTCTGGTCCGATCCGATCGACTTCACCGTCCCCAACCAGGGCAACCTGACGATCACCATCGCGCTGGGGAGCGTCCCCAGCGTCCCGACCCAGCACTCCGGCTCGCGGACCACCTCTTACTTCCAGAGCAACAGCACCACCGTCAACGCCGCCAACATGACGTCGGCGACCAAGGCCGCCCTCTGGTTCTTCATCTCGGCGATCGACGTGATGGCGGATTCCGCGGCGAAGGGCACCGTGGCGATCGGCGACTCGATCACCGACGGCCGGGGCACCGACACGGACGGAGAAGACCGCTGGACCGACATCCTGGCTGCGCGGCTGCAAGGGAATCCTCCGACCGCCGACGTCTCCATGATGAACGTGGGAATCGGCGCGACGAATCTGATTGGCACCAGCGGCACGGCGGCTCAGGCGCGCTTCAACCACGACGTACTGGGACAGGACGGCGTTCACTACGTGATCGTGTTCGAGGGCGTCAACGACATCTCGGGCGGCGCCACGGCCGCTCAGCTGGAGAGCGCCTACATGGATCTGATCAGCCGCGCGCACGCCAAGGGCCTGGTGATTTACGGGGCGACCATCACCCCGTTCGGCGGCGACGCGAGCTACTACAGCGCCGCGCACGAGCAGGTGCGCGAGCAGGCCAACACCTGGATCAAGACCGCCGGCAACTTCGACGGCTACATCGACTTCGACGCGGCGATCACCGACGGTGGCAACCCGCCGAAGATCCAGGCGCAGTACGCGACCTGGGCGCAGGCGGATGGGCTCCACCCGGGCCCGGCCGGCTACAAGGCGATGGGCAACGCGGTCAACCTGACCCTGTTCACCAAGTAGCGACGACGCCCCCGAAGGCCGCCCCGGTCGCAGCGGCGCGCACCAGCTGTCAGGAAGAGATCGGACTGCGCAGACCGGCGGCCGGAAGCGCGAGCACGGCACCCACCGAGAGGGTCTCCGGGCTCCTGCTCGCGACGTGCATTTGCGCTCTGGGCGCTCCCCTTCTACCGGCCGTTCCGGCTGGCTCCGGGCGTGGTTCTCCACTATTCTCCGGCTCCTGCCGCTGGTCCCGCCTATGAATAAAATCCTCGTCTTCACTGCCACTTACAACGAAATCGACAACATTGCCTCGCTGCTCGAGGCGATCTTCGCAGCGCTCCCCGCCTGCGACGTCCTGGTGGTTGACGACAACTCGCCCGACAAGACTGGCGACTTGCTGGATCAGCTTCAGCGGCGCGAGCCCCGACTGCAGGTGATCCATCGGCCTCGCAAGAACGGCCTGGGGACGGCGCACAAGCTGGCGGTGAAGTATGCGCTCGCTGAGAAATACGATGCGCTCATCACCATGGATGCCGATTTCTCGCACGATCCGAGCTACCTCCCGGTGATGGTCCGTGAGCTCGAGCAGGCGGAGTTCGTCATCGGCTCGCGTTACGTCGCGGGAGGGAGTTGTGAATATCCGCTCTCGCGTGTGGTGCTGAGCCGGGTCGCGAACTCGCTGGCCCGGACCGTTCTCGGCATCCCCGTCCACGAGACGACGACCTCGTACCGCGGTTTTCGCCGTTCGTTGCTGCAGCGAATGAACATCGATGCCATCCGCTCGGAGGGCTACTCTTACTTCGTCGAGTCGATCTATCAGGTCGGTCGAATCGCCCGGGCGGAAAACACGCCGCAGGCGATGGCGGAGTTCCCGATCCGCTTCGTCGATCGTCGGGCCGGCGCGACCAAGATCTCGAAAAGGGAGATCTGGAAAGGATTCTCCACGCTGTTCCGGCTGGGCGTGCAGCGGGCGCTCTTTTCAGGCAAGGTCCCCCCCGAAGCCGTCCCTTCGCCGCTCCCCTCCGAGCGTCTGGTCCCTTGTAACGCCTGCGGCTCGAACTTTCAGGTCGAGGAGTACCCGGCTTCGAACACCGGCCACGCAGTCTCGACTTACAGCTGCACCAGCACAGGCCACGAATCGCACGGCCGCATCGTGCAGTGCCTCTGCTGCGGTCTCGTCTACACCAACCCGCAGCTCACATCGCTGGACGTCCTGTCGTTTTACGCGCGGGTCGAAGACAAGACGTACGTCGAGAACCTCGCCGCGCGCACGGCAACCTTTTCGTACAATCTCGACGCCATCGCGCACCTGCTCCCCAAGAGCGGACGGATGCTGGACGTCGGATCGTATTGCGGAATCTTCCTCAAGATCGCGCGCGAACGCGGATACGACGTCCTCGGCGTGGAACCGTCCGTTTGGGCATCGTCCTACGCGCGTGACAAGCTGCAGATTCCCACCTTCACCGGCAGCATAGAAAGCCTCCCTGCGGACACCAAACCGTTCGACGTCGTCTGCTCTTGGGACGTTCTCGAGCATGTCGCCGATCCGATGGCCCAGCTCAAGCACATCAACCGACGGCTCGTCCCGGGCGGAATCCACGCCTTCTCCACGCTCGATTACGGGAATTGGTACCCGCGCCTCACAGGCGAGCGCTGGCCGTGGATGATGGACATGCACATCTACTACTTCGACCAGAAGGTCATGAAACAGATGCTCGCCGCCGCCGGCTTTCGGATCGTTCACCACGAGGCGTACAGTCACATCATCACGTTCGAGTATTTCCTCAGGAAGCTGGCCGCGCTGGGAGTACCGGGCAGCGAAGCCGCGCGGGCGCTGCTGGCGAAAACGCCTCTCAGCAAGCTGAAGATCCGCTTTCACTTCGGTGACATCCAGCTCTACGTATGCGAGAAGATCGCCGAGGTGAGCATCGACGAGCAGGCCGCGCTCCCCGGGAGCGAATGCTCGGTCACGTCCGCCACGCCTCTGAGCGCCTAGTTCCTCGCGCCGCCATGAAGGCCGTCGACCTGTGGCGGTCCCGTCTTCTCCTGCGCCGACAAGAGAACCGGGGGCTGCGCTTGGTGGCCGTGGCGCTCTCTGGCTACCACGGCAGCGCACGGGCGCTGCTGGAGCGGCGAGACTGACTCGGATGGTTCAAGGCCGCAGGTAAATGTAGTCGCTGATCTTCTTGTACTTGAACTCGGTCAAGAACGGGACGAGCAGCGCCTTCATATGACGTACCTTGCGCTGTCCGTTCTCCGGGTCGAGGACCACCACCTTGGGCTTGTTCTTGACCAACTGGAGGTAGATGGGGCGAAGCTTTTCCTCGTCGGTCTTTCCCTCGTACGAGCCGAGAATCTCGTCGATGATGTTGCTCTCCACGACGGCGCTCAACCGGTCCGTTTGCGGGTAGATGATGGGAGGCCCGGTGGTGAAGATCTTGTCCGACGGCGTGGTGTTTTTCTTGATGAAGTCGAAGACGCCGGGCACCGGTTCGAACGGCGGCGGTCGATGGTAGTTGGTTTCCACCTGCGTCGAAAAGTCGGCCCAGCCGTGAAAAGCGACCAGCAGGAAGGCGGCCAGACTGGTCCCCCAGCGGATCGCTCGTTCGGCGCGGCCCAGTGACTCGGTCATGGAATCGATCCCCGCCACCAGGACGAAGACGATCCCGGCCATCGTCATGAGGTAGTAGTGGGTCCACTGGCAGATCGTCGCGGTGGGGGCCCAGAGCGCTCCCAGCGCCACCAACACCATCGCCGCGAACAGCGCGCGCGAGCGCCGAAAGGCGAAGATGGCGCCGGCGGCCACCATCGGTGCCAAGTACCCGAGCACTCTCTCGTTGAGGAAGCTGGTCAGGATCTTCGGCCAGGCCAGCTTCAGGTTGCCGAGGCGGGTCGGCGCGTGCGGGATCCCCAGCGCCACGCAGTAGGAGCGAGTGGGATCCGAGTAGATGGTCGAGTAGCCGCGCGCCATCTTCAGGTAGGCCCTCATGGCGCCGGTGGGGACCATGTACGCGCACAGCAAGAACACCAGGATGCCCACGCCGAGCAAGCTGTAGCGCGCGTAGAGGGAGGCGCTCTGCCGCGTGGGCCGCGGCCGGCCGCGCAGCCAGAACAGGCCCAGCCAGGTGAACACTACGATGAACACGAACGGCTCCTTGGAGAGGACGCAGCAGCTCATGAAGAAGCCGCCGAGCGCCGTGGTCACCTTGAGATACCGGCCCTCCCAGAGGAGACAAGCGAGTCCGAGGCAAAAGTACGCGACCCCGATCGATTCGCAATCGCTGAGGGCTGTGTCGTGCCAGGGCTGACTGACGAACAGGACGACGACACTCAACACCAGCGACATCGCCAGCACCCGGCCCACCCGGCGCGCGACCAAAGAAGCCTGCAGCGCCAGAATGGCGCCCAGGGGAAAGATGGTGAAGAGCTTGCGGTAGCCGCCGTTCTTGAAACCGAAGAGCGCCTGTGCGAGGGCGTGCGTGATGAAGACCAGCGGCGGCTTGAACTCGATGAAGTCACGGTAGGGCGCGAGCCCCTTGGTGATCGACCAGCCGCCCCAGACGAAGAAGTCCTCGTCGTATCCGATGGCGTCGTAATAGTAGCGTTTGTTCAGCATGAGAAAGACGTAGGCGGTGATCGCCAGGGTCGCCGCGGTGGCGGCGACTCCGAGCCATCGCCGCAGCCGCGGACGTCCCTCGACCGCCCCGACGAGCCCAGCCTCGCTCGCCCGCAGGGCACGTCCGCCGGCCGAGAAGAGCGCACGAACCCCACCGACGAGCCCAACCAGGGCGCCGCGCGCCTGCTCGAACCTATGCCGCAAGGCCACTGCTATCGACCGCCGCTCGCGGAGCGCAGCGCCGCGATGGCTGCACGGTAGTCGCCGCCCGGGGCGTGAAACACCGCCGACCCCGCCACCAGCACCGTCGCCCCGGCGGCCACCACCGTCGGCGCGGTGTGGGGATCGATGCCGCCGTCGACCTCGATGTCGACCGACAGCTTGCGCCGCTCGATCTCCGCCCGCAGCGCGCGGATCTTGGGGACCACCGCCTCGATGAACTGCTGGCCGCCGAAGCCGGGGTTGACCGACATCAGGAGCACCATGTCGAGGTCGGGGAGCACGACGTCGAGGCCGTCGATCGGCGAGTGCGGGTTGAGCGCCACCGCCGGCCTCTTGCCGGCGTGCCGGATCTGCTGCACCAGCCGGTGCAGGTGCGGCGTCGCCTCCAGATGCACGCTGATGAGGTCGGCGCCGGCGCGGGCGAACTCGTCGATGTAGCGCTCGGGCTCGACGATCATGAGGTGCACGTCGAGCGGCAGCTTGGTCGCCCGGCGGATGGCGGCCACGATGGGCGGCCCCAGCGTGATGTTGGGGACGAAGCGCCCGTCCATCACGTCGAGGTGGACGTAGTCGGCGCCGGCCGCCTCGACGGCGCGCACCTCCTCGCCGAGGCGCGCGAAGTCCGACGCTAGAATCGACGGGGCGATTTTGAGCGTCACTACTAGCCGCCCACGAACACGAACGGGTAGCTCGTCGCCAGGCTCCCGGTCTGCGACTTGGGGAACGCCCAGTGCGACACCATCGCGGTCACGCAGGTGGGGAGCGAGGTTCCCTGAAACGAGGGGGCGTCGACCTTGGTGCCCCGCACGTCGCCGGCCGGACCGACCTCGAAGCTGACGATCGCCTTGCCCGAGCGTGGCTCGCCCTGGTGCGAGACGCGCAGGTAGCAGGCCTTGACCCCCGGCAGGTTCTGCCGAATCACCTGCTGGATCTCCGCCTGCGAGAGGCTCTCGTGCCTCCCCGTTCCCACCTGCGCGCTCTTGTCGGCCGGCGGCTGCTCGTGCCGCGCGCGGCGGACGTTCCCCATCAATCCCTCGCCGCGATCGTCCTCCACGTAGAACGCGTCGACCTCCTTGGCCGCCAGGGCGGTCCACTTCTGGTCGAACTCGGCGCTCTCGGCGGTCTTTTGTGTCGCGGGCGTCGCGCCCGCCGTCCTTTGTTCGTTGGGCGCCGCGCCGGGCGCGCCCCCCCCGCCCTTCGCGCACGCGCCAAGCAGCAGGCTCCCGACCAACACGACGGCAGATCTCCGCATGGCCACCATTTTACCTATCTCAGGCGCCGCCGGCGGGCCGAAAAGGAGAGACGCTCTGCGCGTGCCGAACACGCCGCAGGACGAACCGCCACAGCGCCGCGGAGCCAACGGAGATGACTGCCCACACGCGCCAGCCGAGTCCGTGGTGGAGCGCGTAGTCGTAGAGACCATGAAACACGATCGGGACCAGGAAGCAAAGGATCCGATCGCGCCACAGGGTCGGCCCCCGGATAAGCTTCGCCCGGCCCGCGTAGTAACCCATGGTGGCGCCGCAGAGGGCGTGCAACGGCACGGCGAACAGCGCGCGCTCCCAGGCGACCCCCAGGCCGAGCCGCAGCACGAACAGGAAATTCTCCAGCGTGGCGAAGCCGAGCGCCACCGCGACGCCGTAGACGACGCCGTCGAGCGGCTCGTCGAACTCGTCCCAGTGGTAGATGGCCAGGATCAGCACCACCCACTTGGCGAGCTCTTCGATCGCGCCCGAGAGAACGAAGGCGTCGAAGAAGCGCGCCGGCTCGCCGCCCGTGGCCAGCCAGTCGGCCGGTACCCACCCCTCGGCGGTGGTCGCCATCCCCTGCGCGGCGATCATCGAATAGAGCCCCAGGCCGAAGGCCATCAGGATCTGCAGCAGCGGCTCGCGCTCGTAGCGGTCCTTCAGATAGAAGAAGGTCAGCAGGAACAGCGAGGGCGCCACGGCGGCGACGAGGAGCAGCCCCAGCTTCACCAAAAGGATGTTAACCCCGCGCGCGCAAGCGAACGGCGAAGAAGGCGTCGGCGTCGTCGCGTTGCGGCCAGGTCCGCAGGGCGCCGGCGGCGTCGGCGAGCGCGCGCCAGGGGACGCGTCCACCGGCGGCCGTCGCCGGCTCGCGTTCGAACCGGGGGTGGTCGCGCAGGAAGGCGGCCACCACGTCGTCGCACTCCTGCCGCTCGAACGTGCAGACGGCGTAGGTGAGGAGCCCCCCCGGCAGCAAGGCCGGCGCGACGGCGGCCAACATCGCGCGCTGCTGCGCGGCCAGTGGCCCCAGATCGGCCGGCGTGCGCCGGAGCAGCGCCTCCGGGTGGCGGCGCAGGACGCCGAGCCCGCTGCAGGGCGCGTCGAGCAAGATACGATGGTAACGGGGCGTCGGATCGGCGAGCGGCCGCGTCAGGTCGCCGGTGGCGAGCCGCGCCCCGCGCAAGCCGAGCCGATCCAATGTCCGGCGCGCGTCCTCCAGCTTGGCGGCCGCCAGATCGACGGCGTCGACCTCGGCGCGGTCGCCCGCCAGGGCCAGGAGGTGCGCCGTCTTGCCGCCGACGCCTGCGCAGGCGTCGAGGATCCGCTCGCCGGGCGCGGCACCACACAGCTCGGCGACGACCTGCGCGCCGGCGTCCTGGATCGCGAACAGCCCCTCGCGCCAGGCGGCGGTGGTCGCGGGCGCGTCGAACCGGCGGGCCAGGATCGCGTCCGGCGCGACCGCCGAGGCGGCGAGCGCGGCGCCGGGACGCTCGGCGCCGAGCCGGACCAGGAGCGCGTCGCGCGACAGGCGCCCGGTGTTCGCGCGCAGCGTGACCGGCGCCGGCGCCGCCGTCGCCTCGCCGAACGCGAGCGCGTCGGCGACCGGCAGCTCGGCCAGCGTCAGGCGCGCCAGCCAGGCCGGAAAGCCGATCGCCGCCTCGAGGTAGCCCGCCGGATCCGCGGCGGCGTCGGGGAGCGGCGGTTCTCCGGCCCGCGCCAGCCGGCGAAGCAGCGCGTTGGCGAACCCCGCCACGCCACGCCCCCCCGCGCTCTTGCACGCCTCGACGGCGTCGTTCACCGCCGCGTGGTCGGGGACGCGATCGAGGAACAGGATCTGATAGGCGGCCACCCGCAGCGCGATCCGGACCTCGGGGTCGAGCCTGGCGGTCCCCGTCTTGGCGTAGGCGTCGAGCGCCCGGTCGAGCCGGACGCGCCGGCGCAGCACGCCGTAGACCAGCTCGGTCCCGAGCGCGCGATCCGGCGGCCCGAGCGCGCGCGCCCGAGCGAGCGCCGCCGCCAGCGCGCGCCCGGCGTAGGCCCCGTCGCGCTCGACCCGCCCCAGCACGGCCCGGGCGAGCGCGCGCGCCGTGGGCGCGGGGCTGGGCGCGCGACTCACGAGCCGAGCCGGGTCCCGACGGGGAGGCGCTCGCGGGCCAGCGCCGCCGCCATCCGGCGCTTGCCCGGAAACTGGATCTCGCCGAACGCGAGCAGGTGGTCCGCCGCGGCGCCACAGGCCACCACCAGACCATCGGCGGTGACCTCGCGAATGGTGCCCGGCGCGCCCGCACCCGGATCCCCGGGCAGGAGCCGGGGGGCGAACAACTTGAGCGGCTCGCCGGCCAGCGTCGTCGCGGCGCCCGGCCAGGGATCGACACCGCGCGCCTGCGCCGAGACCAACCACGCCGGCCGCTCGAACCTCAAGAGACCGTCGGTCTTGGTCAGCGGAGGCGCCAGCGTCGCGCCGGCGTCGTCCTGCGGCCGCAGCGCGACCGTGCCGGCGGCGATCGCGGGGAGCGACTCGACGAACAGCTGGGCGCCCAGCTCCGCCAGCTTGACCGACAGCGTGCCCGTGGTGTCGTCGTCGGCGATGGCGAGTGACCGCGTCGCCGCCACCGGCCCGGTGTCGAGCCCCGCCTCCATCCGCATGAGGGAGACGCCGGTCTCGCGCTCGCCGTTGATGATCGCCCACTGGATGGGGGCGGCGCCGCGCAGCTTGGGGAGCAGCGAGGCGTGCACGTTGAACGGCCCGAGGCGCGGCAGATCGAGCAGCGCCTGCGGCAGGATCCGCCCGTAGGCGACGACCACGAACAGGTCGGCGCCCAGCGCCGCCAGCGCCGCCTGCGTCTCGGGCGTCCGCACCTTCTCGAACTGCAGGACCGGCACCCCGAGCGCCTCGGCCTCGCGCTTGACGGCCGGCGCGGCCGGCGCCTGGCCCCGGCCGGCCGGGCGATCCGGCTGGCTGACCACCGCGAGGAGCTCGGTCGCGGTAGCGACGGCCCGCAGGCAGGGAACGGCGAAGGCCGGCGAGCCGAAGAAGACCGCGCGCGGACGCGCTCCACCGACGGTCATCGCGCTGACCTCACTTCCCGACGGGAGGCAAGTGGCTCTCGTAGCGCGGGCGCAGGTTGTCGTCGCTGAGCACGCGCACCGCTTCCCCGGCCACCGTGCGGATGGCCTCGATCTCGACCGCCAGCTCGCGGGCCACCGTCGGATCGAGCGCGCCCGGCGCCGTCTCCCGCGCGATCTCCTGGTGCGCCCGCCGCACTTCGCCGGCGCTCGCACCGCGCGCCACGCCCAGCACGGCGAAGTAGTCTCCCTCCTCGACGGGCGCATAGCGCGCCAGGATCCGCGCCCGCCCGTTGTCCTGCGCCTTGGCCACCAGGCCCAGCAGCGCCGGCTCGACCTTCTTCGTCGTCTCTCCGGCGAAGTCCGGCGCCGGACGTACCGGCTGCCGCGCCGGCGAGGGAGTGGCGGCCAGCTTGGCGAGCGGGTCGGTGCCGCGCGCCTTCCCCGCGCCCGCCAGCGCCGCATCCAGCTCGGCGTCGAGGAGCGCGTCGATCCCTGCACCCAGCTCGGCCAAGAGGCCAGCCGGCTCCGCCGCCGGGCGCACGGGGGCCACCGGCGCGCCACCGAGCGCCGCCGCCACCAGCGGCTTGAGCGACGCCCCCGCCGGTCGCGTCGGGTGGGGGCCGCTCTTGGTGCGCCGCCCGCCGCCGACCGGGGCCTCCGCGATCCCCGACATGGCGTTGCCGGGCGCAGCCTGTGCGCTCGGCCCGACCCCCATCTCGGTGCGTTCCAGATCGATCCCGCTGTCCTTGCGCCGCCGTCCCTCGCCCGACGGCCCCACCCCCATCTCCGTCCGCTCGAGATCGGGGCTGCTGTT
>Ga0134128_10002527_pt1 | contig 22605 bp, 17 predicted proteins | sample KB31754_FD_96462 | JGI IMG/M metagenome (GOLD analysis project Ga0134128, IMG submission 96462) | Terrestrial soil microbial communities with excess Nitrogen fertilizer from Kellogg Biological Station, Michigan, USA - KB3-175-4 | ecosystem: Environmental > Terrestrial > Soil > Unclassified ... | reverse complement strand
GTATAAGTATGGTAGTCCTTATTTATTATCGATTTAATTGCAGTATCGTGAATATCTCTTGATAGATCGTGCCGTATTACCTGCCAGCCGTCGCCGCTAATGTCTTTCATCATTTGATATAGCTGAGTCTTGCATGTATCTGTAAATACAGAATCTACCAATAGTATGATAGCTCCGCGATTATGAATTGCAGGGGCGGCAATTCCTGCATAAATATAACCTGTAGTATCAGGTGTGCTACTGGCTATAACCTGGTATTCATAGGCGGAATCTATAACCACATGAGTATCTGTATAAAAGGTATCGGTGGAAGGGACAGTTGCGATAATGCTTCCCCAGGCATTGCTCTCTTTTGATTTGCGATATATTTGATAACTGACACTTGAGTTACGAGGCCATGTTAATGTTATTTGCGGAGGTGTTTGTTGTACAGTCGCTGCTAATCTTATTGCGTAATCTTCAGTTGTCTGTGCATTGACCGCTGTAAATGAATAAACTAAAAGGAGTGTAACAAAGAAATAATATTTCACCATCAAGTACATTTACGATAATAAATATACGAAAATGAAAAAGGGAATAATGAGAATTATGAAAGGGGAAATATTACATGAAAAGAAGTCCCATGACCTTGCTCGCTTTCTACCGAAATGACGCCACCATGCTGTTCTATTATCTGCTGGCAAATACTCAACCCTAAACCATAAGATTTTTCTCCATTCAGACCATTTCTACCAGCCCGTGAGAACCGATCAAAAAGATAAGGCTGTAAATCTCTTGGAATACCAACGCCATTGTCTGTTATCGATATGGTTATTTTATCCTCTTCATCTTTCAGATCAATCCTTATGATGCCATCCTTATTAGTAAACTTAATAGCATTGTTGATAAGATTGTCAAATACACGCTGCATTTTCTGCTCGTGTATATATGCTTCAATGTCCTTAGATGGCATTTCATATATTAGCCGCCTGTCTTCAGGCATTCTGTACTTCCATTGATCACTAACAGATTTAATAAAGTCGTTCAGTGAAATTTTATTTTTTTCAAGCTTTTGGCTTTCTTCATATTTGGCAGCGTCTATCAGGTCATGTATAATGTGATCTGAATTCCGGCAAGCAGCAAGAATCATATCATAATACTCATTCTTTTCTTCTGCGGTAGTTTTAGGGTACTTTATAAGATCAACAAGAGAAATGACATTGTTAATTGGACTACGCAGGTCATGAGCTACAACACCAAGTATCTCGGTTTTTACTTTGTCCATTTTGCCGATCTCTTCATTCTTTTTTTCAATGGTCTTCACCTGATTGAAATAATTGCGATGATAGGTATAAAGAATACGGGAAATAAGGAAAAAAGTACCCACCACCAATGTTCCTAAAATATAGTTTTGTATGCGTAAGTGAGAATTGGTCTGGACTGAGTGCAGGCCTACAACAAAAGAAATTAATGTAAATAACGAGATCGCTGATGCTTCCACAATATCAAATATCCACATGATGCCTACTGCAAATATTCCTAGCAGGAATATTGTCATAGTGTTACCTGGGTTTTGCTGGGCTCTAAAAGTAATCCACATACACCCGATAATGACAACTACAGCATATCCCAGGCTAAGTATTTTCTGGATGGCAAATGTGCTTTTATGATTTCTATAACCTATAAGAAGAGCAAAAACAAGCCCCGAAGAAAACAGCAGAAATAGCAAAGGGGTATAATACACTTCCTGACTTGATATTATCTTCTTAATATCGACAAATTTTATGACTATTGCAGATATGGCAATAATTGCAAATATGATAAATGACAATAACCTGGTCAGGATCGCATTTTGCCTTGTCGCAAATTCACGAAACGAAGATAGGTAGGTCTTATCATGTGGTTGGAAGAAATAGAATTGCATAGCTCAAAATAGAGTTATCCCCTCAACGATTTATCACTCTTAATACAAGATTACAAAATTCTCATGTAATATTCATTTTATATCATAAAAATTTAAAGCTTGTTCCCATAAAGATGACTAAATTGTATCATGATTAATGTTTTAATGGACTCGACTTATATGAAATCTCAATTATTTCAGGGAGATGCCCAACAAGTGCAAATGGAATTGTCGTCTTTTTTAAAAGATAAAAAAATTAAAATATATGGCTTTGCCCAATCACAAAGTACTGTAAATGACCCTGCCGCAAGCAATCACGTAATCATTACAGCAACCCTTCTATATGCGGAATATAGTGATGAGCCTAAGCAAGTTACGGGATTTATCAGGTAGATTAATCTTCAAATTCTATCAATCCGGTTATAAGCCTTTTCCATTGAGTATTAGATAATCCCAGCCAACCTTCAATAGCAATCGCCTTATCTCTTGCCTTTTCTAACATATCATCGTCTGTATCAGGGCTTTCATTTAGTACATTATAGCTTGCAGCTAATCTTTTACCTCTTCTTTTTATAACCAATGTGCTGGCTGAGCCATCGTCAAAAAAATGAGCTATATCCTCGCTATTGTTTACAGGTGCCTTAGGTGGTCTTATCCGCATCGTGATTGTTTCTACGTCCTCATCTTCATAATCATCGTATTCTATAGCTTCGATTTTTACCCAGTCATGTCCAGTACCTGATGCCGGATCTGAGCTGGGAGTGTCAATCTTTATAAGATCATTCGTCCTGGCATGCCTGTTTACTTCTTTGCCATGATTATCCATAAGTCTGAAATCAGCACTTGATCCACTACTATATTTTTCCCATTTATTCACATCCAACAACCTGTCTTTGGCAACTACAAACCAGTTTTCAGCATCATCTTTTGATTCCGTTACAATAGAATATTCGAGATTTCTTTGCATCCCATTATCCTCTTCGGGAACTAAATAACGCTGTTCGTCCTGGTTCATGATAAATATATTTTATTAGATACACGAAAATCTATGCCAAAACGTAAATATTAATTGTGGGATATTGATAAACATGGTAACTTTTCGTGCGGTTGATCTGAGATTAGATACTCACTGGCATATTTTTATTTAAAAGTTACGAGTAAAAAGGAAGCATGTTATGCTCAGATTTGAAAATTACCAGGAGCACGAAAAACATTTACCCTCAGAAGGAAAGTTTATTATTGCCCAATTCGATAAGGAGTCGATCGTCATTTACCAGGCATTCAAGGATACAATAGCAGATTTCGCAGTTAAAAACCAATATTTTGGCGGGGATGATTATGATTTTAATAGAATGACCTGGTTAAAACCAAGCTTTTTATGGATGATGTATTATTCCCGGTGGGCTAAAAAGGAAAACCAGGAAAATGTTTTGGCTATTCGAATTTCACGAAAAGGTTTTGATGAAATTCTTAGTTATGCTGTTATGTCTACATTTTACAAAAATATTTATGGCACCAACGAAGCCTGGGAAAGGCAGTTAAGTGATACAGAAATACAATTGCAATGGGAGCCATATCATGATCTGTTTGGAAATAAAACGGACCGAAAAGCTGTGAAAATAGGCCTGAAGGGTGAGATGCTACAGAAGTATAATGACAAATGGATACTGGAAATACAAAATATAACCCCTTATGTGGAAGAGCAGCAGCAGCTTATCACCACCAATCAATTAAATAAGCTCAAATTGCCCATAGAACGGGCCTACGCGCCTAATGATCTGACGATTCTCACCAAGATTGACGCGACTACTATCTCTCTGTAGCGTTTTTGACTTGAAGGCATTATTCTTTATCTTTCATTGCTGAAAGGATAAATAAAATGGCACAGTTGATACGTAAAGAAGATGCCCTGGAATACCATGAAAAAGGAAGACCAGGCAAAATAGAAGTAGTTCCAACTAAAGAAACAAAAACACAGCGAGACCTGGCATTGGCCTATTCCCCCGGTGTGGCTGAGCCATGCCTGGAAATAAAAGCAAATCCCGACAATGTATATCGCTATACAGCTAAAGGTAATCTGGTTGCCGTTATCAGTAATGGCACTGCGGTATTGGGATTAGGAGATATAGGACCTGAAGCATCCAAACCGGTAATGGAAGGCAAAGGACTTTTATTTAAAATATTTGCTGACATAGATGTATTCGATATAGAATTGCAAGCGCGGGATATCGATTATTTTGTGAATGTGGTGAAAGCACTGGAACCAACTTTTGGAGGAATAAACCTTGAAGATATTAAGGCTCCTGAATGTTTTGAAATAGAAACAAGGCTTAAAAAAGAACTTAATATCCCTATCATGCATGATGATCAGCATGGTACGGCAATTATTTCGGGGGCTGCGTTGCTGAATGCCCTGGAACTGGTTAATAAAAAAATAGGGAACGTAAAATTTATTGTGAGTGGTGCAGGAGCTTCGGCTATTTCCTGCTGTAAAATTTACATTGCTTTAGGCGCGAATGTTTCGAACATCTATATGTTCGACAGCAAAGGCCTTATCACAAAATCACGCAACGATCTTGATAAATACAAGATCCAATTTGCACAGGATATGCAATCTATTTCACTGAAAGAGGCAATGAAAGGAGCAGATGTTTTTATCGGGTTGTCAAAAGGAAATATTGTATCGCAGGAAATGGTGAAAAGCATGGCCGATAGACCTATTGTATTTGCACTGGCAAATCCCGATCCTGAAATACCTTACGAAGATGCATTGGCAGCACGGCCAGACGTTATTATGGCTACGGGCAGGAGCGATTATCCTAACCAGGTAAATAATGTACTTGGCTTTCCATATATATTCAGGGGTGCACTTGATGTGCGTGCAACAGCTATTAATGAAGAGATGAAGCTTGCTGCGGTAAAAGCGCTGGCCGCATTGGCAAAAGAACCTGTCCCGGACATTGTGAATGTAGTGTATAATGAAACCAGCCTGCATTTTGGGCCAACATATATTATTCCGAAGCCCATAGATCCACGCCTGTTAGTAGTAGTGTCACCTGCTGTGGCAAAGGCAGCAATGGAAAGCGATGTAGCAAGAAAACCAATTACAGATTGGGAAGCTTATGAAGCAGAACTGTACCAGCGACTTGGTTCAGGTGATAATATACTTCGCTTTATTACAAATAAAGCAAAGCAAAATCCGAAACGCGTAGTATTTGCTGAAGCTGAAAACCTTAAAATTTTAAAAGCTGCACAAATAGCAAAAGATGATGGGATTGCTATTCCAATCTTATTAGGCAATAAACAAAATATCACGCAATTAATAGTAGAAAACGGATTGCAATTGGAAGATGTGGAAATAATTGATCCTAATAGTGATAGCACTGAAAAAAAGCGACAGGAATATGGCGATATTTTCTTTAAGAAAAGACAACGGCGAGGCTATAACCAATATGAGGCACGAAAGATAATGCGTGAGCGCCCTTACTTTGGCTGTATGATGGTGGAGACTGGAGAAGCAGATGCTTTGATATCAGGACTTACCCGGCGTTATCCTGATACCGTAAGGCCTGCGTTGGAAATAATAGGGATGGACAGCTCCGCAAAGCGCATGGCAGGTATGTATGTGATGCTGACCAAGAAAGGGCCTTTGTTTTTTGCAGACACGACATTGAATTTTAATCCTACTGAGGAAGAGCTGATAGATATTACATTGCTTACGGCACGTTCGGTAGAAAGCTTCAATATCAAACCACGCATTGCAATGCTGTCATACTCCAATTTTGGTAGTAGCACGTCACCAGAGGCACAGTTGGTAAGAAATGTAGTTGCTAAAATAAAGCAACAGTACCCCGAAATGGTCATTGATGGTGAAATGCAGGCAGGGGTTGCTTTCAATAAAGATTTGTTGCGGGAAAATTATCCTTTTTCTGATCTTGTGAATGAGTCTCCTAATGTATTGATATTTCCTAATCTAGCGGCAGGCAATATTGCGTATCATCTGCTACAGGAAGTGGGTGGGGCAGAAGCCGTGGGACCTATTTTACTTGGTCTTAAAAAACCTGTGCATGTTTTGCAATTGGGCAGTACAGTGCGCCAGATCGTAAATATGATAGCGATAGCTGTTGTGGATGCGCAAGGGAAAGTGTGATAAAGACATTAAAGATTACTTTTGCATTTTTAAGTTTTGATCTCACAACGAATAGCCATAATAGGTGCGGGCGCCGCTGGATGCTTCGCAGCAGCAAACATTGCGTATAGCGAGAATAGGGAAGTAATAGTCTTTGAAAAAACAAGCAAGGCTTTACAGAAAGTAAAAGTATCGGGGGGCGGACGCTGTAATGTTACTCATTCGTGTTTTGATGTTCCTGAACTTGTAGCGCATTATCCTCGTGGTAAACAATTATTGCGTAAATCACTCTATCAATTCACACCGCAGGATACAATAAACTGGTTTGAGGGTAGAGGTGTGCAGATAAAAACAGAAGCAGATGGTAGAATGTTTCCCGTGACAGACAGCTCACAAACAATCATTGAATGTATCTGGCACGAGATGATGCGTAATAAAGTACAGGTATTGTATCATAAATCTGTTGAACGGATAGAAAAAAAGGAAGAAGTTTTTATTATTTATTTTATAGATGGGGCAATTTATGAAGCAGATAAAATCCTTATCGCAACTGGTGGCTTTCCCAAGATAGAACAATACAAATGGCTCAGGGATTTAGGGCATACTATACAACCTCCGGTCCCCTCACTGTTTACATTCAATATGCCCAAACACTCTATTACATCATTGATGGGAGTAAGTGTGCCGACGGTTACTTTAAAGATCGCCGGAACTAAAATTATTGAACATGGTCCGTTACTCATTACACATTGGGGTATGAGCGGACCTGTGGTGTTGCGCACATCTGCATGGGCAGCGCGGGAGCTGCATGATAGAAATTATGAGTTTCAAATTCTCATCAACTGGCTAAATGATGTGAGCGAGCAAGAGTTGAAGGAAAAGATCCAACAGATGAGAAAAGAGCAGGGCAAGCAATTAATTGATCATAAGAATCCATTTAACCTGCCTAAACGTCTTTGGGAATACCAATTACAGCAATGCGAAATAAAAGAGGATATGCGCTGGGGAGATCTGCCTGCCAATGCACAAAACAAATTGATTGAACATTTATTAAGGGACTCTTACCAAATAAAAGGGAAGACAACTTTTAAAGAAGAATTTGTGACTTGTGGCGGTATCTCATTATCCGAAATAAACCCGCAAACTATGGAAAGCAGAATAACTGCTGGTCTATACTTTGCGGGTGAAATAATGGATGTGGATGGTATTACCGGCGGCTTTAATTTCCAGAGTGCCTGGAATAGTGCATGGATAGCCGCACAGCATATAGCTAAGGTTAGTTAGTTTTTAAAATGGTTGTTCCTCATCGTTTTGCTGATTATTTTTCTTTGGTGGTGTGTTTTCTTCATCATCCCAATTAAAGTTATTGGCCTTTGAAGGCAATGTCTGGAATCCGTTTGGAATAAACATCTTAGAGCCTCCAAATTCGCTTGGATCGCGGCGGATGCCTGCTTGCGGATTATCATTGAACGGAGTGAAGCCACTCACAAAATTGCCACCGAAGTTTTCTTCTATATCCACGAATTTCTGGTATTCTTTTATGAAACGAACTTTTACGGTATCTGTGCTACCATTACGGTGTTTGGCGACATGTATGTGCGTTTCACCCATGATAGGCTGTCCCATCTCATCATTGTTTATCCCGTAATATTCAGGGCGATAGAGAAACATAACAAGGTCAGCATCCTGTTCAATAGCTCCCGATTCGCGAAGATCACTTAACTGAGGAACTTTTGACTCTTTACGAGACTCCACTGAGCGGTTCAACTGGGACAATGCTATAATTGGAATGTCCAACTCTTTCGCTAATGCTTTAAGGTCACGTGATATTTTACTTATTTCCTGTTCACGGTTACCACCTTTATCAATACTGGCCTGCATCAGCTGCAAGTAGTCTATTATAATTAGCTGGATATCATGTTTTTGTTTTAGTCTTCTGCTCTTTGCGCGAAGCTCGAAGATATTTAGTGCTGCCTGGTCATCGAGGAAAATCGGGGCTTTTGCCAGCTTATTCATGCGTTGTGTTAGCTGCACAAACTCATGTTCTTCCATTTTTCCCCTGGTAATGCTTTCCATGCTGACATCTGTAACTGCACTCAGCATCCTTTTTACGATCTGCCCTGCACCCATTTCAAGCGAAAAAACTGCGACAGGAAACTGTTTACTGGCATTCATGGATGCATTCATGGCCAGATTAAGTGCAAACGCTGTTTTACCCACAGATGGACGTGCAGCTAAGATGATAAGGTCTGTTTTTTGCCATCCGGATGTGAGCTTGTCAAGTGGTACAAAGCCGGTAGGAACTCCTGTTATATCATCTTGTTTATTTTTGTTTTCTTCTATCTCGTGAATGGTAGTAACCAGTACTTCTTTTAAGCTTTTAAAGTTTTTACGCAAGTGTTTATCAGTGATCTCATACAGGCCAGATTCTGCCTTGTCGAGTAGGTCAAACACATCTGTACTATCTTCGTAAGCGTCTCCAATCACTTGCCCCGAAATTCTTATCAATTCCCGTTGAATGAATTTTTCCATTACTATGCGGGCGTGAGCTTCCACGTGGGCGCTTGATACCACGCTCATAGTAAGGCGTGTAAGATAGTAAGCCCCACCTATTATCTCCAGTTCATTGCTTTTCCGTAATTCTTCTGTAACAGTAAGCAAATCTACAGGCATGCCTTTATCAAAAAGCCTTCGTACTGCGGCATATATCTTCTGGTGGGCATCTACATAAAAACAATCTTCACTTTGAATGATCTCCAATACTTCAGCGAGCTTGTCCTTTTCCAACATTACAGCGCCAAGTACAGCTTCTTCAAGTTCAGGGGCTTGTGGAGGTACTTTTCCATAAACTAACGATGTAATATCTGGTTTGCGGCTTCGGGTATTGCCAAATTCTTTTTTAATATTTACGGCCATTATTAACGATGAGTTTTAATCCTTTTTTTAATTTTTTTATTGCTGATTAAGCCTTTCCAACGCCAGTTTTAGAGTCGTCAATTTCACTATCCGGGATATCTCCGGACTTACTGTATAGCACAAAACCAGTGTTAAGAAAAGGTTAATTGGGACAGCGGATAACGAATGTAAACGCGAAAAATTAAAGTGCAAAAATTTTTTGGATGTATAATTATAATTCATCACTCCACCTCTTTTCCACATGGTTTTCCACTTAAATCTGTCCAATCAGCCTCAAAAATAACATATCTCTTTGAGCATCCACACCAATTCACAATATATCCACAAAAAAATGTGCATAAATGCAGTCCAGCAGTATTTCTTATTGACGATGTAAATTGCTATCATCATAAGCTATCTTTACACAAATTTTAGACAGATAGATGATAATTTCTTATCAATGGTTGTTGAATTATCTGCCGGAAGCGTTACCTATAGATGAATTAAGCAAAATCTTAACGTCTATCGGTCTTGAAGTCGAGGCAATCGAACGGATTGAAGCTGTAAAGGGAAGCCTTGAAGGATTGGTCATAGGGGAGGTTCTTACAGCTGAAAAGCATCCCAATGCTGATAAATTAAAGATCACAACAGTAAATATTGGAGGCAATAGCCCTTTGCACATTGTTTGTGGGGCACCCAATGTAGCAGCGGGACAGAGAGTAGTAGTAGCCACTGTAGGCACTACTGTGCATCCTACTTCCGGTGAGCCATTTCTCATAAAGAAAGCTAAGATACGCGGGGAAGATAGCGAAGGAATGATATGCGCAGAAGATGAAATTGGCCTGGGTAATAGTCACGCAGGTATTATGATATTACCGGAAGATGCATCAATAGGCACTTTAGCAAAGGAATATTTCAAGATACTACAGGCAGACCATGCTATACATATCGGTTTGACACCTAACCGTTCAGATGCAATGAGCCATATAGGTGTTGCGAAAGATGTGTGTGCTTATCTCACTCATCATACCAGTCAAAGACATATTGTTCGGCTTCCTGAATATCATTTGCCGGCTAAGGGAAATAGAACAATTGATGTAAAGATAAATATTGATGCAACTGATGCTTGTCCAAGATATACAGGTGTAAGTATTTCAAACGTAAAAATCGGGCCATCTCCGGAATGGTTGCAGCAGCGATTGAATACAATTGATATCCGATCAATTAATAATGTTGTAGATATTACTAATTATGTATTGCATGAATATGGTCAGCCATTACATGCGTTTGATGCGGATAAAATAAAAGGCAACATGATTAATGTGCGCTTTTTGCCTGAAGGCACAACATTTGTTACGCTTGATGAAAAAGAAAGGAAGTTGAAAGGAAATGACTTGATGATTTGTGATGAGAATGACGCACTTGCTATGGGAGGTGTGTTTGGTGGGCTGCATAGTGGCATTAGTGACAGTACCAGTAATATATTTCTTGAAAGCGCTTATTTCAGTCCTTCTTTCATCCGCAGAACATCACTCCATCATGGGTTGCGCACTGATGCGGCAACTCATTTTGAAAAAGGGGTTGATACAAACAATGTACTGCCCGCTTTGAGGCGTGCTGCTTCACTGATAATTGAAATAGCCGGCGGAAAAATAGCTTCGGATATAGTGGATGTATATCCTAAACATATTGAACCTGTAAAGGTGGATGTATCTTATTCGTACATCAATAAACTTAGCGGGAAACATTATTCACCTCAAACTGTGAAAGATGTGTTGCTTGCTTTGGGTTTTGAAGTGGAAAAGGAAGATAATAATACCCTTACTTTAAAAGTTCCTTCAAATAAAACTGATGTATTATACCCTGCTGATATAGTAGAAGAAATAGTGCGTATAGATGGATTGGATAATATAGAGATCCCGCAACGGTTAAATATATCAATAGCGAAGTCATTACCGGGTGATGATAGGGACGTGCGTGAAAGATTGGCTGAATTGCTTTGTGGAATGGGTTTTCAGGAAATCGTTACCAATTCTATCGTCAACAGCAAATTTTATCCTGAGCGTACAGATCTTGTGCGTATGCTGAATAGTTTGAGCAGCGAACTGGATGTAATGAGGCCATCGATGCTGGAAAGCGGCCTTGAAGTAATACAATACAACAGTAACAGAAAAAACCAGGACTTATCATTTTTTGAATTTGGCAAGATATACACGCAACAAAATGATAAGTATCTTGAAGAGCCTCAACTGGCATTGTGGATCACAGGTGATGTGCAGAAAGCAAATTGGAATCAAAAAGCTGTTAAAGCAGATATTTATTATCTGAAAGGGATAATTAATAATTTGCTAACGCGGTGCGGTATAAAAAATACAATATCGGGTGAGTTGGGAGCAACAGGCTCAATCAATTGGAAATTTAAGAATGAGTTGTTGTGTACCATACAACAAGTGACATCTAAACGACTGAATGAATTTGACATAAAACAGGATGTATGTTTTGCTGTTATTTATTGGAACACATTGCTGAAAGCAATAAGTAAAGTCTCTGTACGTTATCAGGAAGTGCCTAAATTCCCAGCTGTACAGCGCGACCTGGCTATTGTTTTAGATAAAGATGTCAGTTATCAGCAGGTAGAACAGGTAACCGAACAATTGAGGCTGGATGCACTTCAATCATTTGATTTGTTTGATGTATTTGAAAGTGAGAAAATTGGAGTTGGGAAAAAATCATATGCTTTGAGCTATACATTTCAATTACAAGACCGTACCTTGACAGACAAAGAGATAGAGCAATTAATTCAGCAATTGGTAAAGGCATATAAAAACAAATTGCAGGCACAAATACGCGAATAGATGCATGCACTACAGCAATTAAACGATAAGCTTGACGAGCTGTTAAAAAGATACACAGCACTACAGACGGAAAATAAGCGCCTGAAGAAAACTGTTTCGCAGCAAATCAAAGTAATAGATTCACTGCATGAGAAACTGGCAGCAATAGAACAAAATGTAACAGCTTTGCATATAGGCAAGTCTTTGGAAATTACCGACCAGAAAGATGCAGTAAAAAAACAACTTGATATTGTAATAAGCGAAATAGATAAAATCTTGAATACCCTTAATGATTAGAAAGGACAGGCATTTATTATTAATACTATTTGGCTGTTTTTCTTTATTGATGGCAGCCTGTAATCAGGAAGCACAACCCTGTGGACAGCCCAAGCTGGTAAGTGTAAGTATAGGATGTTATTATGACACAATTGGGGCGCTGCCTACTACATCAGGTTCTGTAATATATGACACCGGCACAGTTGATACGTTTCTACCCAATGCTATTTGGGGTTATGTAAATAATAATGGGGTAGCGATACCATATACTCAGGGTCCACCGAACGTTAATACATTTTCTATTTTTTTATCTTCTGTTTCCGATACTTGCAAGTGGTTTGTAAATCCTGATTCGTCTTCTACATTATCTCAAACAGATACTTTGACATTTATCTATACACGCCAATTACACTTTTTATCGAATGCATGCGGATATACTTATTATTATGCGTTAAGCCATGTGGCTCATGCAAGTGATACCGCAATTGATTCGGTTGTTATCGCAGACGGAAGTATAACGAGCAATGTAAATACCCAGAACATAAAAATTTATTTTAAGCATAATGGTAAGTAATGCATAAAGTGCCTAAATATATCTGTTGTATTCTACTACTTTTTTGTTCATTAAATCTGTATGCCCAAACAGATACAACAAGTACAGATACTACTACCGAAACAAAACCTGTTGTAAAAGAAAAGCCTTACCATCAGCTAGTGATTAGCTTTGATATTAGCCAACCAATCATTAACTCTTATCTCACCTATAGGAACGGTTACGAATTTGCTGTTGATTATTACTTTCGTAAGGAGTTATATTTTGTAGGGGAGACTGGCTGGGGGCGCGCTAAAGTAAATGATACAGACCTGAGATATACATCAAAAAATAGCTTTTTCCGGGTAGGATTTAATAAAAGCTTGCTTAGCAGTATATCTTCCAAAGATTGGGATATGGCTTATATTGGCTTGAGATACGGAATGGCGTTTATACAACGAAGCCTGGTATCTTATACGATATACGATAACATATGGGGCAATACAACTGGACAGATACCTAATGGCAAAAGCTTTAATGCTGCATGGTTCGAAATAGCCGGTGGTATGCGTGTTGAATTACTAAAGGGATTTTTTGCGGGATATACTATAAGGGGCAAGTTCCTTTTAACGCAAAGTGCTTTCAGAGAACTGGCGCCTATCTACGTTGCCGGCTTTGGCAGAGGAGATAAAACTGCCATCTTTGATTTTAATTTTTACTTAAGTTATGCGTTGAGATGGCGTAACAAACAGGTGTCGGATACAGCTCCTGCAGCATCTACAGAATCCCCGTGATAACCGCACTTTTATTTAGTATCTCTTCAATTTCCTTTTCCCTTTTTTGTATTTGTAATCTCATTGGTGAGAATGTCCATCTTGTTTTTAATTTAGACAAGCGGTCTTTGGGAGGAAGAAAAATAAGCCTCTTTAGCCAGTTCCAGGGAACAAAATGACGAAATACATGTGTTAGCTTTACAAAATATACCACTGTGGATGCGTTGCAATGATCTAAGATATTTTTCAGGTCATCAGGATCTGTCAACGACGAAACACAAAGCACTGCACCCTGCCTCGCATTAAAATACTGCCCGATTGATTTATCTGTATGCCACTCACTATTGCTGATGATCCTCATGCTTTTTTCAGTATCGCTCAGTTGTTCAGGTACATTAAAATTTTGATCGGGTATATAGCGCATTTGCCATTCCTTATGTGACAGTGTATCGTATATAGTCCAGATATTGTTTTTGTAATAGTTCAGCATTTCTTTTAAATATCCCTCTCCAAGCCATTGTGCTTTAACTGATGCATGAAAGGAGGCATAGAAATATAAATGTGAGGCATATGGCTCATATAGTTCGGGCATGCGCACTACCAGCTCCCTGTTTTTTGCATATACTTTCCATACTATGCGCCTTACGTCATCACCGGATTCAAAATCTTTGTAATTAAGATATTCGCCTTCCACTTGTCGCAACTGCTCAATGCGTACATCCATCGATTCCGTTTTCTTTGGAAATACTTCCTTGTCTTCTTCCTGTAATAAAACAGGAGGTTGGTAAAAGTGTCCTTGTATGGGTTGTGATGCTGCAAGGGAAAATAAATGCAGCATATCCTGGAAATAAATAAATCCGCCTTTCAGCTCATAGTCTTTTACATCGGGTAAGTTCAATCTGCTACTACCGGCAATAGCTGCACGCCAGATGCTTTGTTCTTTACGCTTGTTAGATAGCAAACTAAACCTATCAGTCATTTCATGATTATCATAAAATAATCTTCCTTTCACAAATCCTAAAACAGGTCTTCTTACTCCTTCCAGAAAGGCATTGAGATATAACTTGCTTTTTTTTCCATGCTTCGTTTCTGTTGTAAAACTTACCTGCAGTTTATAGTGTTTGTTTTTACGCAACCATAAATAGTATATCCAGGTAATAAATGTGCTTAATACAGATATACCTATCAATGCAAATATGAACAATAATGTCATTTTTCCCATCAGGATAATGAATGGCAAAAAAGGAGAAGGCTCTTCACCTTTAGGTGTTGTTTGATGGAGAAATCTATAAGCCAGCCAGATGGCTACTGCACATAATAAAGTATTTATAGTAAAGGGAAAGTATTGCAAGTAATATCTTGTTCGCCATTTAAGGTCTTTCCAGGTCATAATCTATAATATGGGTCTTTCTTTTAGTATCTAGAATTAAATGTAACATCAATATACTGAGTAAATTGACAAGATGTTGTTAAAGGTTTAATACAATAAATAAGCTACCTACAAATAGTAGGTAGCTTGTTCTCATGATAGAGGTTGTTAAGGGGCTGTAGTTCCTTTAAAATCCAATGGTATCAATACTTTTACGCTAATATTTCTTCCCATATTATATACTCCGACACGATCCACTCCATTACCCAGATTAACAGGGTAATATTTAAAACGGCTCATGTAATCCATGTATGGGGTATTTGCGATATTATCAATTGAAATGTATACTGATAATGATTTACGACCATGTACCATAATATCACTTCCTAATCCTGCGTTTAGTAGTGTATAGGCGGCAGTAGGGGATATGCTTGCTTGTTGTTCAAAGCCAGATAATTGATCATAAATTTGACTGGCCTGGTAAACGTGATTTTGCTCAAAGCTGTAAAAAACACCAAGACGTACATAAGTATTATGCAAAGTCTTGTTGATTTTTTTTGCTGTTAAGGTTATTTCCGAGCGCAATCTTGCCGGTGGTGTGAATGGCAAATATTTCTCAGAATCAGGTACATTTTTCAAATGAGCATCTACTGTACTAAAACCAGTATACCAATCAAACCAACTGATCTTTGAAGGGTGAATATCAAGCACTGCTTCAAGTCCTGTTAACACAGCGTCCCCTTGCGTATACATGAATACAGGAGCTTCAGGGAAGCCTATTGTGCTGCTATTCAGTGAATCACCACCATCTTTGCTCTTCAATTGCTTAGGATAGATGTAATTGTTGATAGTATTGATGAATGGGTCTACTTCAGCAGTTACATCTTTTGTTTGTATGCCGGGTGATATATCAAATTCAAGGCTGCTTTCAGGTTTTAAATTGGGATTGCCAATTTCATACACCACTGTTCCGTCATGTATGCCGTTTGATCCTGATTCTGCAACATTGGGAGCACGAAATCCTTTTGCTGCATTCGCTTTTAAATAAATACCGTGTGGAAATTGATATGTAGCGCCTATACTTGCTGAAACTCCATTAAAATTAGAGCTATATCCTGTAAAGCGATGAATAGCTGCAGGGTCAGTTGGTGAAAGCTCATTACCACCGGAGTCAACATAATCATCGTGTCCTTTAAATTGTCGTGTGTCATACCTCACACCACCACTGATATTAAGCTTGCCGATTCTTTTACTTGCTATAGCAAATGCACCCAAATCGAGTAAGTTGTATTCAGGTATCAGTAATAATGTACCCTTATTTTGTGAGTTTTGATACATGCCATTTACGCCTGCGGAAAAATTGAAATTGTTCCATGTAGGCGATACATAGCGGAGATCATAATTTACAGTATTCAGCAGATAATAGATATTTGATGTATTAGGCATTGAGGGGTCGTTATTTTCTTGTCGCCTGTTTTGTTGCCAGGCCACCTTGGCAATGATCCTGCTTTGTCCTATTGCAACACTATTATCCCACGCTAGTTTATAATGTCGTATCTGCTGATTGATAAGAAGCGGAGTATAAGATTTTAACTCCTGGTTTGTCGCAGTAGTGTATATTGGATTGCCAAGACTATCTACACCTGTTTGCCGTTGAAAAGCACCTGTGGAATCCCTTGTCCCATCTACTATTCCTGTTTTCAAATCAAAATAGCTGTAATGAAGCTGAGAGAATCCCCATTTTCTATGTACACCTATTGTTCCATCCCAGTTGAAATTGCTGAACTGCGAATTGAGCACATAACCATCATATTTATTTTGGTAAGCATGAGCCATTGTATTATCTATTCGCGCGCTAAATGCTATACCTTTTATATTACCTGCCAAATGTGCCATGCCATTCATAAGGCCATTATTGCTTTGATAATTGTACAGGATGTCTCCTTTGATCTGACCTTCCGGTTGAGTCTCTTCAGGCAACAAATTGATAACGCCATTTATGGCATCAGATCCATATACTAATGACGCAGGACCCTTTAATATTTCCACTCTATCAACTGAATTGGGGTCTACTTCTATGCCAAATTCATCTCCCCATTGTTGTCCTTCCTGACGTATGCCATCGTTTACTGTTACCACCCTGTTATATCCTAAGCCGCGTATTACAGGTTTAGAAATACTTTGTCCATCTGTAATGGCAGATACTCCCGGTACTTTTGAAATTGCGTCAATGATATTAGTAGATGCATTTTGCATTAGGTAGCTATTCGGAACTTCTGTAATTGGCTGAGGAGTATTTACCAGGTCAGTGGCTATTGCGTTGCCTGTTACTACTACTTCCTGTGCCTCAAAATCAGCTCGTTTCAGCGAGAATTTTACTGTTGTATTTCCGTGTATTGTTACTGTTTGTGCTAATACTGCATATCCCAAGGAGCGCACTTCTACCACATAAGTTCCGGAAGGAAGATTCTTTAACTCAAAATCTCCATTCTCATTAGCAAGTGTGCCTAATTTTAAGTCTTCGATATATACACTTGCGCCCGATATCGGTTCCCATGTCTTGTCACTTTCTACTTTGCCTGATAAAGAATTTTGAGAGAATGCGCTTATTGAAAAAAATAAAAGAATAATTGTATAAATAGAATTTAATCCATTTTTCATAATACCGGAATTTGTAAATAAAATAATTAAGCTTCAGCAAATAGAAGCTGTTATTAATAGAACTAGAAAAATGGCTATGCTTTGGGAGGAGGCGTAATAACTGCCCGGCAGTTATTTGAGAAATATGCCGCTGTCAATTGATGAAAATCTTTTGGAGAAAAGAGACTAACAATTTTAAAATAATAACTGCTTGTAATGTATTTGTATTCCTTTATTACAGGTACATGCCGATGCCCTATATGGTTATATCCATCGTTAGCTACATATTGGCAATCGGCCTTTATATAATCGGCGATTTCACTTACAATACTTTCTTCCTCTTTATCATGAAGTACATATATGGTAGCAGTATCGCCATTTACCTTGCATGATGCTATATCATATAGTTTACCATCGTGCCAGATTTCATCTTGTCCATTCTGTTTCAATTGTTTTGCGGGAATTTTAAAAACCTGCAAATTATTTACATGATTTGCTAAAGTGAGATGAGCTTCTTTTTTTGCCTGAAATTCTGAAAGGTCAAAATATAGATAATAAAATATTGTACTGACACTAAGTGAGAGCATCAATAAGGTAGACAGTATGTATGAAAAAGTTTTCTTCAAGAGAAGCTATGGGTTTCAAAGTTATATGAATTAACATTAATTTAAACATCTTGAGATGATAGAAAATAATTACTCATACGTTCATGACAAATACAACGTAAACATATTATTATCAATTAGTTAATAAAAAAATGAAAAACGTTTTCTATTTTACGCAACAAAAATACTTTTTATGAAAAAAATGGTTCCTATAATCCTTTTCATGGGATTGCTATGTCCTCTCTTATCCTATGGACAATTTTCTTCCTTCGCGAACACATATGGCCAATACAAACACGCTAAAGACGAAGGCAAAAATGTAAATTCCTGGTTGCGCTACGAAGTCGGGTATTCACTGCCTATAGCAAATGCTACTTATTTCCATAATGTGGAAACCACAGATGGGTATGGTAACATTTACGACACTTCTGCAAGTAAAAAAATACATGCTACAAGCAGCTTTGGCATGTATGCGGGAACTTTTTTCAAGGTTGGTGATATGAGTGAAAACAGCATATTGGCAATCAGCCTGGGTGCGCGTTGTAACTTTTACAAATGGAGCACAGGCGATTTTCAGGTTTCATCTTCGGTTACAGACAATTTTGATTTCCTGTCTATTGATATGGGGCTGCCTGTAAGTATGGATTATAAATTCGGAAGTGATGCAACGCTGAATAAAAACCAGCGCTCATGCTATACATTTGGTGTAGGTGGGTATCCTGCTATTGTATTTACAGGTGTACCTGCGGGTATAAATGCAGATGGAAGCATCGCAGTGGCAGGTAAAGGCGGATTTGTTGTACAACCGTTTGTAAAAGCAGAATTTGGTTTCTTTGCCGGTATTTGCTGGAAGGTTAGAGCCATGTACAACTTTGGTACAATAAAATATCTGAATATGGGCAATGCAGATGGCTCAGGAGAGCAGATCTCCCTTAACGGAAAATCAAATCTAACACTATCTCTTATATTAATGCCTTTTTCATGGGATTGGGATAGAAAATGGTAATTACAATTCTCGCACATTTAATAAAAAAAGTCCCTGGCAAAACAGGGACTTTTCATTTAAAATAGTTGGATTTGCTTATTATATAATGAACGCAATATTTCGATTAATGTTGTATGGAAAGTTTTTGATTGTATTGCATATTGCCTGCCTGAATATTGATAAAATAGATACCACTTTGCAATTGTGACAGGTTAAGCTGATTTTTCCCATTACTATTGATATTCAATTCCCCCTGATAAACTTTTTGACCAGTCATATTCACTACACTGACAGCGGCTGTTTTACTGCTAACATTTCCCCATTGTAGGTTTATATTACCATCGCTCGGGCTTGGATAAATTGCTATAGTGCCATTGCTTTCGTTCACATTTGCGATAGCAGTAGTAGCTGGCTCGATTGCTGTAGATGTTTGTTTGAAATTAATTGTGTTTATAGAGGGGGTACCAGTTGAAACAACTATCGAGCTCCATGGGGTAGTTGTATAACCGATGTTTTCAGGATATACTGTATAGGTTCCAGTGGGTATATTACTAAATGAGTAGTTACCGCTGTTGTCAGTATAAGCACTTGATACAAGCTTATTAGATGCATCCATTAGGTATATCAGTAATCCTGGTACAGGATCGCCTACTGTACCTGTGCTATGAGTCATTTTTCCTGCACCATACAATACATTACCACCTATAAAGCCCGGACCGCTTGTTGGTATGCCATTTTGCATGTTAATATCCTGCCCTGATAGTATACCAGTACTAAATAGCACATAATCTGCAGTATTCCAGTGAAGGCTTGAGGTATGGTAAGTAGGTACAAAGTCAGCACCTGAAGATGGCGTAGAAATGTCCTGTGCTTTTATGAGGTAATTACCCGCAGTAACAGAATTAAATTGATAAGGCACAAAATCGTACCCTGCAGTGTATGCTGAGTCAACTGCTGCAATAATATCAGTTGTTGAATCATAGGTTATCAGCCATACTTTAAAAGTATCATAAGTCAAGTGTGACAGTGTAGAGTCTACAATAATTGACCCTGATATAATGCGCGTCAGGCTGGTAATTGTCACAGAATCATAAGCGGTGTCTTCGCATGTTATTGTCCTGGTAATACTATCTCCATAGGCAACTATTAATCGAACTAAGTACCTCCCAGTGGCGGAATAAGTGTGTGTTGCACTCCAGTCGGATGAAGAAGCGCCGTCGCCAAAATCCCAACGGGAAAAAACAGGGAACATACTACCACCTGAAGTTGGGGACGATACATTGGTAAAGGTGACGGTACTGGCGGAAATGGACTCTGAAAATGATGCTGTGCATGCATAAGATGATTGGGCTATAAGCGCAGCAATCATGAAAATAAAGATTCTTTTCATTGTTCTTTGATTTTAAAAGGTTTAAAAAAGCTGATTTTGAGGGTGTTTATAAGTTTGACGGGGTATCAGCTCTTTTTGTTAGAACCTTTTAAAAAAAAATTAAAAAGGATTTCTAAACTGAAGGAAATAATTGCTAAACCTTTACCGCTCCGCTATACATCTGTTCTATAATGCTTACTACTTCGCGGCCTTCTTCAGCGCTGGTCATTACGGGCTGGTTGTGGTGAAGCACATCTACAACATTTTGTATTATTTTATCATGATTGCTCATAGAGCCCTGATATAAACCGTAATCGTTGGCTTTTGCAGTTATATTTATTGGCGGTAAAGTAACTGCCTCCAATTTTTGATATTCTATTGTATTCAGGTATTGGCCACCAATTTTTACAGTTCCTTTTTCCGCAAAAAAAGTAATGGAACCTTCCATATTACGATCGTATGCACAGGTGGTAAAATTGAAATTAATAATAGTATCATTTGCTCCTTTCAGCACAAAGCTGCCTGTATCTTCTACTTCTGTATTATGCTGATGACCGTAATTATGTAACCACCCATAAGCAGAAGTGATCTTGCCATTTAGGTAGTAGAGTATATCAACAAAATGGCTAAATTGAGTGAAAAGGCATCCGCCATCTTTATCTTTCGTGCCGCGCCAGTTGCTCTCTGCATAGTAAGCATCCCCACGGTTCCAGAAGCAATTTACCTGTAGCATATATATTTTACCAAGCTCACCATTTGCAATAAGATTTTTTAAAGCCTGCACAGGAGGATTGTACCTGTTTTGCTTTACAGCAAAAATAATTTTGCCGCTCTTTTCGGCTGCGGCTATCATTCTGTCGCACTCAGCCACACTCATAGCCATAGGTTTTTCAACTACTGTATGAAGTCCGGCTTGTAGCCCTGCAATAGTATGCGGCTCATGCAGATAATTAGGTGTACAAACACAAAGCATATCTGCTTTGACTTGCTGCAGCATTTCTTGTAAGTCTGTATAAAAGGGTATATAGCCAGGAATCTTAGATTGTACGGAAGCATCTTTATCGCACACAGCAACAAGTTGTGTGCTTGGGTTTTGCATAATATGTTCCGCATGTCTGCGGCCTATATTGCCAAAGCCCACTATAGCGAAACGTATTTTTTCATTCATGTGGAAAGTCAAAATAATAACAATTTATTTATTGGGTTTAGTTATTTGGCCATTTTCTGATAGGGTCAAGGTCTTATCATCAATCATACCACGCACTAACGCTATCAATTGTTCTCTTATTGCGATTGGCTGATCATTTATCAATTGTTGTAACGTGATATTGGGTATTTGCCGTAATGTTTGATCTACTATATCCTGTAATTCTTTTTTGTCAATCTTTTTATCCGTTTTCTTTTTTAAGCATATATCGCAATGCCCACAATCTGCTTGAACATTCTCTCCAAAGTAGTTGAGTATTATACGTTCCCTGCATTCATTTTCATTTTTTAGAAACGACATCATTGCATTAGTCCTTGTTTCATGCCGTTTTCTAAGAACTGATATACGTTTCATATCTATTATTAAGTGTCGGCTATCAACTCTTAAATGATGAAAGAACAGTTGCGGGCCTTCGCTGGGCGTATTATATTCCAATATCTGCATGTTCCTTAGTTGCTGCAGGCTTGCTTCTATTTCTTCCCTTTTTAGTTTTAATTGTTTTGAAATTGCGCTTAATCGTATGGTAGTCGGATACTGGAAAATGGTACCATGCATGCGCAATAGATTAGTAATTATATACCCGAGATTAGGATATAGCTTGCAGATGTTGTCGAGAGTATAGCGGTCGGTAATAAACTGTATAGTTGCCGGATTAAAAACAGCTTCTGTAAGCGTCCATAGATTTTCCTGCTCCAGCAAACGCAATGCATAAGATGCCTCAGTAGCCTGCAGCTTGAAATTTTTGCAGAAGTCTGCTAAATCAAATGGATAATATTGATCGGGTTGATTGCCGATGGGTATTTGCAGGTATTCTGTCACAGCCTGGTACACCTTGCGTAAATATGCTTCAGGTGGAAATTGCAAAGCAATACTATCTGATAATCTTTGAATATCACTACTATTATAAAGCAACAAAGCATTGGATGGCTGACTATCTCTCCCGGCGCGTCCTGCTTCCTGGTAATAGGCTTCCAGGTGTTCCGGTGCGTCGTAGTGTAATACCAAACGGACATCCGGTTTATCTATGCCCATGCCAAAGGCAGTAGTAGCCACTATTACAGGTATTTCATTCTGCATCCACGATTGTTGAGCTGTTTCTCTTTTTTCTT
>Ga0134128_10002526_pt1 | contig 22607 bp, 18 predicted proteins | sample KB31754_FD_96462 | JGI IMG/M metagenome (GOLD analysis project Ga0134128, IMG submission 96462) | Terrestrial soil microbial communities with excess Nitrogen fertilizer from Kellogg Biological Station, Michigan, USA - KB3-175-4 | ecosystem: Environmental > Terrestrial > Soil > Unclassified ... | reverse complement strand
TTATACTCTTCCGGAATCAAAACACACAAAAACAAGGCTTCTAAAAATGGACAATGAACAGGCGGAATTATATGAAATTATTGTAAAAAACTTTTAGGGTGTCCCAACGCTTAAAACAGGAAATAGGTACTGGGAAAGAAAGATTTCAAAAATTATTTTTTTTTTAAAAAACAGGGCACAGGGTCTGTTTGCGATCACCATTGAACGTATTATACATGCCTTTGTCCAAAAGATTAAATTCGTCTGCGCCTAATGAATGATTGAAATTTTTTAAAGAAGAAGTGGTTACATCGTAGCTAAAAGTAAACCTGATATTATTTATTTGTAACGCGACCATCGGGATGATTGCATCCCCATAACGATAAAATAATCCACCGGTAATAATTTTGGAACCATCGCCGGAAAGATTGTATGCAGCATTCATTCCAATTACCATTTCACTTGCCTTCGCCATCAGTGTATAATATGCGGCAGGATTGATAATTACTTTATCATTCATTTTAAAAATTCCATTGATAAAGCCGATATGCCGTATATCAAGCCTGCTGGCATCTGTTTCATCAAAAAAAGTCTCTTTAGGCTTATTTACATGTTGAATAGAATAACCGGCATTGATATAAACATCTTCTGTAGGAAAATAAGCATAATTCAGGCCGGCCTGCATATCAAAATAGCTGACACTGTTGTTCACAAGCTGAACAGACGTGGGCAAAGTTGCATCGAAAAATCTGCCATCAAACTGATCAGGGAAAGTAAGTTTGCTTTGATCAATTCTTTTATTGGCCCATCCTACATTAAAACCAGCTGTAAGCAAACTGCTCAAACCCAGCATCTGATGATAGGCAACAGAGGCATAAATCTGTGTTGAAGTAAGGCTTCCCGTACCAGCCACATCGCGAAGAATAACGCCGCCCAAACCCATCCATCCGGTTTCAATTCTATCTCTGAAAACCTGGGCGTCTCCATAAATACTCATTGTTTTGTAAGGAGTCGCCATGATGCTTGAATATTGGTTTCTGTAAGAAGCGCCGAGCCTGTAATCCGCATCGGGAATGAAACCCGTGTTAGCAGGATTGGTAAGAAGTGGGTTATTAAAAAACTGCGAGAAATGGAGATCCTGGGCAAATGACTGCCGGATTCCAATAATGGAAGAAAAAAAGAATAATATTATTTTTAAATTTCCTTTCATTCTATCGCAATAAAGTAATATCACCGGTTTTTCTCACTTTCTGTCCATTGCTAAATGTTACCTCGAGTGTATAAGTATAGACATCCATTGGTTGCAATTTTCCATTGAAGGTACCATCCCATGAACTTTTCAAATTGTTGCTTTCAAATACTTTTTGTCCCCATCGGTTGTAGATTCTCCAATCCATTTGTTTGATACCAAAACCAACGACACGAATTGTAGCGTTTGGACCAAATTTTCCTGGAGTAAATGCGGTTGGTACATCTACTAATGGCTTAATAATGGACCGAACATCAATACAGGTATCATCGCTGCAACCGGCATCATTAATAGCGGTAAGGCAAACACTGTAAACGGCAGTGGCATCAAAAATATGTGACGGATTTTCCAATGTTGAAGTGTCTCCATCACTAAATTTCCATAAGTAGTGGGTAGCTTCGACAGATTGATTTACAAAATTGGTAAAGGTATTTTCTTTAGGTTCCGTAGGATTGTAAGAAAATGAAGCGGTCGGAATCGGGCTTACAGTGATCGTAAATGTTGTATCATCCATAAGGTTGCAGGAAGTGGAGTCATATGCAGTTAATCTTACCTTATAAGTACCGGTTTGTGAGTAAAGATGCGTGGGGTTATCTTCGGTAGAAGCAGAACCATCACCAAAATCCCAGCTAAAATTCAGTCCGCCTAAAGAATTATTCACAAATACAGCATTATATGGCACGCAGCCGCGGGCAGGAGTACTGAAAGAAGCTTTTACCTGCGATGATAAGCGAATTGTTTTTACGGTATCAGCCGGAGAATTACAGTAGCTGGTATCATCAACACTAAGGGTGACTTTATACGTTCCAGGACCGGCAAAAGTATGAGTAACAGGCCTTGTCGCTTCTACTACCACAGGTGTATTATCACCAAAATCCCAGGTAAAAATATTTGGTTGAAAAGTTCCTCTTACTGCCGTTGATGTATTAGTAAAATCGTAAGTCAAATTGGTACAAGGTGGTAATTTATTTGACAGGAAATCAAGAAAAACTTTATTATCACCAACCCGGATATGCCTATAGGAAGTATCTGCGATATTGCAGGTTGTGCTATCAATAGTAACCAGCATTACTGGATAAACACCAATCTTATTATAAATATGAGAACTTGCGGGAACAGTAGTTGTATCGCCGGTTCCATCGCCAAAATACCAGTAATAAAGCTTTCCTTTCTTCAAAGTATCAGAAAAATCTACGCGTAAAGGAACACATCCTGCCGTATCATTTGAAACACCATCAATGGAAGTATGCAAACCGGATTTTACCCCTGAAAAATCCATTTCTATTTTCAGCATTCCAAGATTGCACGCACCATTCTGACCTAAAGAGGCGTTATTTCTTGACCATGCTCCGGGTGTTCCTGGAAAAGCAACACTCTTAAAACAATTGGCACAAATTGCCTGGTAAATCACGCCATTTCGGTCGAATCGGCTGGTTCCCCCATCTACGTGATCACCAAAAGTTACAGGAGGCGTTCTACCAGGAGGATCTTCCTGCCCAAAAAAAGTTCCATATAGCAGTGAATCGACATTTTTTCTCAGAACAATAAAATAAAAGTCACTTCCGGAGGCATCTGTTTGCGGTTTGATCGCATTGGGTGTAACAGGCATTCCTTTTGTATTTCCTCCAAGAAATGCCGCGTTTGGTTTTCCTCCCCAACCTGATACATATACATTTTCACAACGGTCTACAAGAAAAGCGGTTGGCGAAATATTCGGTACAAAAGAATTTTCGGAACCAAAAACGGTTGAATAAACGTAAGCCGACAAGTCAGGTTGTAATTTTGAAATAAATTGTTTTGCATTTGAATTAGAATATTTGGCATTGATCACCGGCATATTTCCTTCGGAAGTTCCCATGATATAAATAAATCCGGATTTATCTGTTTCTATTCCGTAAATCTGGTCACCTTTGTTGGTTCCAATATAAGTTCCCCGTATTGCGCTGGTGCCGCTATTATTCAATTCTACTACAAAGCCATCACAAGGATCTTTTCCATTTCCGCCGAAACTGCTGAGCGCCGGGTTGGTTGGTTTTATAACTCCTGCTGTAGGAATTGATTTAAAAAAATCATTACTCGCTGTTCCTCCCGCAACATAAACACTGCCATTATTGCCAAGTGTAAGAACATAAGCGGCATCGTCATCGCTTCCTCCAAGAAGTGTACTGAATAAAACTGAATTACAATTGGGATTTAATTTCAAAACCACAGCATCCTGCCTTCCCGCAAGTTTTGTCTGAAAAGCGCCGGGAGTTGTGGGGAATGCTCCGTTATCTATAGAACTTCCGCCGGATGAAGAACATGAGGCGAGGTAAATATTATTTGCCCCATCCAGCAAAACTTCACTTCTGGCATCATCTCCATAATTTCTTTTAAGAGACTGAAGCTGTTGGAGGCTTTCACCGCCGATATTTACTCCATCACTGCCGCTGCCGCCAATTATCATTGAACCAATAATATCGCTGCCGCCTGCATTTAATTTCGTAACAACGATATCATATCCTCCCCCATTTCCAAAACGAGTTCCGGGGTAATTAGTCGAATTGGTGCGTCCCGCAATCACAAGATCTCCGGCCGGATCTTCGATCAAACTGTGTGGTTGATCTTCTCCATCACCTCCAAGATAAGTGGCATAAAGGCGACGTCTTCCATCTGCTGAAAGTTTAATAATCCCAATATCCCAATCGCCTTTAAAGGATTTAATATAGGCATTATTTGAAACAGGGAAGCCATTTGAAAATACAATACCTCCACCATAAAAAGAGCCATCTTTTCCGTAAGTGGCCGTAAAACCCCAGTTGTCTGCTGTGCTGCCGGAATAGCTAAAAAAAATCAAAGTAGGATCAATGATAAGGGTCTTTGAGGGATCATAACCCTTTACTTTAAATTTTACAACATCCCCCTTAATAATGTAGCGGCAATCCAATTCCTGCTTTTGATTATCAGCGATTTGATAAGTGTAAGGTTTTAATTCTCTGCTGACACCAAGGGATGTAGTAACATGAAGTTCGCGGTTTTTAATGGAAAGGTTTTGAGCGCCTTTATATTTCATAGCAATATCGTCAAGCTTAGCTCCGGGATTGATGATAAAATCATATTTCAAATTCCCGGCATCATCCACGTAATAGCGAACGTCGATGCCCGGATACATATTTTTATAAGTAACGCCGAGATAAATTTTACAATTAGAAGCCCACTTGCTTTTATCATTTCCAATAAAATAATTATTGACGGAAGGAACTGCTTTATCCGGAATAATTTCTGAAGCGTGAGCATTTAAAAATTCAACGGAATAAAAATCCTGTCTCACATTGTTATTCGGCATTCTGTTGTTCTTCTCTCCATTTTCAGGTTCCATGCCATGCATTTTTACCTTGATGTTTTCAACATCGTCAGGATTGTATTGAGCAATTGTAAATCCATTTTGAGTTAAAAAAAATGAACCACTTCCCGCACTACTCATGAATTTAACCTTCTGATCCCATTGCCCTTTATTTTCAATAAATTCTACCTGCGCAAATAAATTTTCCGCTAAAAAAAATGTTGTTACCAATAAACAAACAAATAATGGATATTGTTTCAGAGCTTTCAACAAGAACATTTTTAAGAATTACAATGAAATGAAATCAAAACTAAGGGTGCGAAAAAAAGGAATAGTAATCAAAAATAAATTTACGAAACAATTATTAGAAGAGTTTCAATTTAATTTTTTGATTTTTCTTTTAATAGCTTCTTAACATAACACCTTAATAAAAACCATGTTATGAGATTTTACTCCAGGCAGTTTTACCTTTTTCACTTTCCAAAAAACTTTTCAGGCAATGGTTTTCAGAGGAGGATAAGGATGGATCTTCAGAAATTATTTTTTCGGCAGTTAATCTTGCGGCTTCCAAAATTTTTCTGTCTTCAATGATATTGGCCAATTTAAAATTAAGTAAACCGCTTTGACGTGTTCCTTCTATATCACCCGGCCCACGGATCTCTAAATCTTTCTCTGCAATTTTAAAGCCATCGTTGGTTTCGCACATGATTTTCAAACGTTGTTTCGCGTCTGCAGATAATTTTACTTTTGTCGAAAGAATGCAATAACTTTTCTCATTACCCCGTCCTACCCTTCCTCGCAACTGGTGCAATTGGGGTAGCCCAAATTTTTCCGCACTTTCAATTACCATCACACTGGCATTGGGAACATTTACTCCCACTTCAATCACTGTTGTAGAAACCATGATATTTGTGTCGCCTTTTACAAACCGGTCCATATTCGTTTGTTTCTCTGCCGGTTTTTGCCGCCCGTGAACCATGCTAATATAAAAGTTCGGTTCAGGAAAATAAGCCTTCACTTCTTCATATCCGCGCATCAGATCTTCAAAATCCAGTTTGGCTGATTCTTCGATCAGCGGATAAATAATGTAAGCCTGCCGTCCTTTTTTTATCTCTGATTTTATAAAATTCATCACCTGTGGCCGCATGTATTCCATTCGATGAACTGTCGTTATTGGAATTCTTCCCGGCGGCATTTCATCCATGATACTGTAATCCAGATCGCCATAAGCGGTAAGCGCAAGCGTTCGCGGAATTGGTGTTGCAGTCATCACCAGGATATGTGGATTGATCTCATTTTTATCCCAAAGTTTCGCTCTTTGTGCCACGCCAAAACGGTGTTGTTCATCAACAATCGCCAGGCCCAGATTTTTAAACTGAACCGCCTCTTCTATTAAAGCATGCGTTCCGGTTAATATCGTAATTTCTCCTTCTTTGGTTGCTCCTAATATTTCTTTTCGTTGTTTGGCCGAAGTTGATCCCGTAAGAACCTGCACTTTTACAGGAATGTTTTTCAACATACTTTTAAGGCTTTCAAAATGCTGGCGGGCAAGTATTTCTGTAGGCGCCATAAAACAACTTTGATAACCATTATCTGCAGCAATCAACATCGCCATCAGCGCTACCATTGTTTTTCCGCTTCCCACATCACCCTGCAACAGACGGTTCATTTGTTTACCATTTCCCAAATCTTTTCTGATCTCTTTCAAAACCCTTTTTTGCGCACCGGTTAATTCAAAAGGCAAATGATGATTATAAAAATCATTAAAAAGATCGCCAACTTTTGAAAAGACCAAACCTTTGGAAAAAGTATTTCTCTTAAACCTGATCAAGCCCATTCGCAGTTGTGAGATAAAAAGTTCTTCAAATTTCAATCGCTTTACTGCATTGTCATAATGATCGGGGGAAGAAGGAAAATGAATGTTTTTATAAGCATCAAATCGTTTTATCAAATGAAATTTTTCAAGAATATTTTGCGGAATATTTTCAGCAATATCTTTTTCTGAAAGCATCTGCAATAAAGTAAAAGTCAGGCTTCCCGTTTGCCTTCCTCCCATGCCTCTCGCTTTTAATTTTTCTGTGGCAGGATAGACAGGCTCGAGAAAGCTTTTGGCATTTCTGTTTTCTTCAGTCAAAACCTGCATTTCCGGATGAGTGATCTGGGGAGAATTCATAAAAAATCCGGCTTTGCCAAAAACGAGAAAAGGCTTTCCTATCTGAAGCGTTTTTTCAATCCAGTTGATTCCCTGGAACCAAACCAGTTCCAGTTCGCCGGTTCCATCATAAAGCGTTGCCACCAATCTTCTTCCGCGTTTTTCTCCCAAAATTTCTACAGAAGTTATTTTGCCTTTTACCTGAACATATTCAGTTTCAGAATTGATCCTGCTGATTGGAGTTATTTGAGTACGATCGATATGCCGGAAAGGAAAATACTGCAACAGATCATTGAATGTAAAGATTCCCGCTTCTTTCTTTAAAATATCACCCCTGACAGGTCCAACGCCTTTCAGGTATTCTATTGGATTACTTAATATGGAAGCTAAATTAGTAATGATTTTTTACGATTAGAATTCATACAAATATAGCAAGTTGAACCAATAGAAATTGCTGAAAATAAAAGGGTTTACACAATAAAAAACAATTTTTTTTGTTTTAGATAAGATTAAAAAAATTTAGATTTTTTTCTGTTAAAAAGCAGTGTTTCAGGCAGTAGAAGAAACAAAAAAAAGGGGTATATCAATTACCTTTGCAGGGCATTTAAGAAATCAAAATCCATTTTTTAAATCACCGCCATACTAACAGCAAAACATGAATATTTAATGAGCTTCCGTTCATTAATGTTTTAAAATCATAATTGAAAAACCTAAAACCCGAATGAAAAACACATTTAAGAAATCCTATTTGCCCTTATCTCTGCTTTTTATTTTCCTGATTCCTTTTACTTTTATTTCTGCACGCTTTAAACCAGAAGAAGCAGTTAAAGCAACCGTTGCAAAAACGACTGTTGCGAATTCCGCCGGAGGAAACAGCGTAAAAACATTTCTTTATGACAGTTTGCAATTAAAAGATCTTGGATTATCAAAACAAGCTTTTATTGAAGGTGTAAAAGGTTATAACTATTTACGTTCACAGGGAAAGTTAAATAATGATCACATTTTATCTATTGCAGATTTCAGTTTGCCTTCAACTCAAAAACGTTTGTTCGTAATAGATATGGAAAACTTTAGATTACTTTTTAATACTTATGTGGCTCATGGACGCAATTCAGGAACAGAATATGCGACGCAATTTTCCAATTCTCCTGAAAGCAATATGAGCAGTCTTGGATTTTATATTACGAAACAACCTTATAATGGAGAACACGGCCTTTCCTTAAGACTTGAAGGCGAAGAAAAAGGTATTAATGATAACGCTGAAAGCCGTGCCATTGTTATTCATTGCGCTGATTACGTGAGTGAAAAAACGATCAAAGTTCTTGGATATATTGGCAGAAGTTTAGGTTGCCCCGCATTGCCTAAAAAATACACAAAGCCAATCATTGAAACTATTAAAGACGGGTCATGTTTTTTTGTTTACAGTCCAAGTCAGAAATATCTTTCCAACTCAGAAATATTACAACAGGCATCGTAGATTCTCTTCACCTTTATTGGAAATAAAGAAATAAGGATGAGTTGTATTTTCAGTAATTCCCTCTCCTGCCCGATTTTTATTTTATTTTAAAAAAAATCAATTTATTTTACAATCTAAATCGGTGTTATATCATGAAACCAAAAATTGCTTTTGTTACCGGTGGTTATTCAGGAGAAGCGGAAATATCTTACCAATCGGCTAAAACAATTGAAAATAATATTGATCCTCAGAGATTTGATTATTTTAAAATTGATATTACTCCCAAAGGATGGTTTCATCAGTTAGCTTCAGGAGAGAAAATTGAAGTAGATAAAAATGATTTCTCGCTTTCAATTGATGGTCACAAAATTCTTTTTGACGCTGTATTGAATGGCATTCATGGAACTCCGGGAGAAGATGGAAAATTGCAGGGATATTTTGATATGCTCCGGATTCCATATACTTCGTGCGATTGTGCTATTTCTGCGCTTACTTTCAATAAAAGATATACTGTTGCTGTTGCTTCATTTGCCGGAATAAATGTGGCAAATTCCGTTTTATTATTTAAAAAAAATTATGAAAGTCCTGATAAATTAGTCAGGAATTTGAAGTTTCCGGTATTTGTAAAGCCAAACAATGGTGGCTCAAGTATAGGGATGAGCAAAGTAAATTCTCCTTCTGAGGAATTAGGGGCAGCCATTGAAAAAGCTTTTAAAGAAGATGACCAGGTTTTGGTAGAAGAATTCATCAAGGGAAGGGAATTCACGATTGGAGTTTTTCGATCAAAAGGAAAGATCATCGCGTTGCCAATTACAGAGGTGATCAGCAAAAAAGAGTTTTTTGATTATGAAGCAAAATACCTGGGTGCCAGCGAAGAAATTACACCTGCTGAAGTCGGTGAGAATGTTGCAAACCAGGTAAAAGAAGAAGCAATTAAAATTTATCAAATCTTTAATTGCCGTGGAATTGTAAGGATAGATTTTATCTACAGTGAAGCTGAACATCAGCCGTATATGCTGGAAATAAACACAGTACCGGGCCAAACGGAAGCAAGCCTTGTCCCGCAACAGGTAAGAGCGATGGGCTGGACGCTGATGGATTTTTATACTGCCCTGATTGAGGAATGTTTGGCTGTATAAATTTATTAAATTGCACCACTAATTTTTTTCACTAATATCCTTAGCGTGTTTAAATTTATTGCAAGACAAAGTTTTTTAGTAAATCTTCTGGCAGCCATTGCTTTGGTTTTCCTTGTTGGATTTTTATTTTTTCAATCCCTTGGCTGGATCACACATCATGGCGAATATCTGAAAGTCCCATCCGTCACCGGAAAAAATGTTGATTCTGCAATTGATCTTTTAGAAAAAGAAGGTTTTGAAGTAGTCATCACCGATTCGATTTACAACGACAGCTTGCCTTTGAACACAGTGAAAAAACAATTACCTGATCCTGATGCGACCGTAAAAGTTAACCGCACTGTTTTTTTAAATATAAATCCAACAACCCTTCCAATGATAGATATGCCGAACCTTGAAGGTTTGAGCTACAGGTTTGCATTGGATAAATTGCAGAAAAATCATTTGAAGCTGGGCGATACAACCAACCGTGCAGATTTTATGAAAGGTTCGGTATTGGAACAGCATTATGATGGTAAAAAAATAGCTGCCGGCACACAGGTTAGATGGGGTTCATCTATCGACCTTGTTGTGGGCGGAGGACTTGAAGCACAAAAAATCCCGGTTCCCGATCTTACCGGAATGACTGTTGCCGAAGCAAGAGATATGCTTAAACAACAAGGAATTATTCTCGCAGCGATATTAACTTCCGGGGATATAACTGATACTGCAAGTGCCTATATTTATAAACAAAATCCTGACGCGTTTTCTTATGGAGCAACTCCTGCTTATATTCAACCGGGGCAAACAATGGATATTTGGATCCAGCTTCAGCCGCCCATGATTTCAGATAGTTCAAAAAGAGATACTTCAAAATTTAAATAACTTTTATCATGACAAATATTTCCTGCGAAGAAGTAAAATTGAGAATGGATGCCGGTGAAAATTTAAACCTTTTAGACGTACGTCAACCGGAAGAAACTGCTGAGTTTAACATTGGTGGAATTCCATTTCCCCTTGGCAAAATTCAAAACATGGATACGGAAGAAATAGAAAATTTGAAAAATGAAGAAGTGATCTGCTATTGCAGAAGCGGCAACAGGAGCGGAATGGCCGCTTTAATTTTAGAGCAAATTGGATTTGGCAATGTAAAAAATTTAACGGGTGGAATGCTGAGGTGGAGGGAGAAGTTTGGTTAAAGGTCTATGTACTAATTTCCCAATGTGCTGATAAGGAGCAGAATTTTTTGTTTCTCATGTTTCTTTTTCTTCTGATTAATAATTTTTAAAAATATTAAAAATGAAAAAAGATCATCCCGGAGTTTTCATCCCACCTCCAATCATTTTCCTGCTATTATATTTTATTGCTTATTTTCTTCAAAAAATAATTCCCATCAATAATTCTTTTTTTAATAATGATGGAGTAAAAACTGCCGGAATATTTTTTTTTATTGCGGGAGTATATTTTTCAATGCAGGGTGTTTGGAAATTTATACAAACAGGAAATACTTTAATAACTGTGAAACCAGCAACATCGCTGCAACAAACGGGAATTTATAAATTTACACGCAATCCAATGTATTTTGGCCTTATCTTTTTGTATTTGGGATTCACCTGCTTTTTTGGCAACTGGTGGAATATTATTTTGTTGCCTGTTTTAATAATAATTATCCAGGAATATGTAATTAAAAAAGAAGAAAAATACCTGGAACGACAATTCGGTCAAACTTACTTTGATTATAAAAAAAAAGTAAGAAGATGGATTTAATGCCAAAGAAACAGGTTCGCCAAATCGGTTTTTTATGATGAAAATTCGCTTTATAAATCAAACTATTCACAATCGGAAATTCAATTGCAATTCTTACGATCTTTTGATACAATGTTGCAGTAAATGAAGAAATAAATTTAATTCTACTTTTAAAATTTCAAAAATTACTTCTGGCTTTGATTTAAATACTTGAGTGTGATATTATTGTCTGTAGCGTCAATTAATTTAAATGGCATTTTTGAATTGGAAGGTAATTGATCCCACAGATCTGTTGGTTTTCCTTTAAATGGAACTTTTAGTGTAATAGTATTGGAATGAAACTCTGTTGAAACGGATTTAATTCCTTTCATATTTTTTAAAGCATCCTTCAGAACTGATAAATTGGGATCGCCGTATTCAATACCTGAAATCCTGATTGTTGTCGTATCCTTATGGCCTTTAAAAAGAGTATTAAAAGAAGTTTTTGCATCGCTCATTGCCATTTTCAACGAATCAGCAGTTGATGACATCGTTGGCTTTGCATTTTTTTCTAAAGCAGGACCAGACGCTTGTTTGGCTGTTTTCTGTGAAACAGGACGCACCTGTGCTCCTGTATTTGTTGAAAAGAATACCGCTATTAAAAAAGAAATCAGGTAGATCTGTTTCATAAAATTTGATCTTAAATTTTTTTGAAAAAAAATTCCTGAAATTAACAGTGGTAAGACGTGTCTACAAAATTATTTTTATTTTAAATAAATTACTTTTTATCTTTATAAATAAGGGAAAAATGACAAATTGATTACATTTCTTTCTTTAACACAATTCGATCAACATAGCGCTTGCGCCTCCGCCTCCGTTGCAAATTCCTGCTGCTCCGATCTTACCGTTATTTTGTTTTAATACATTGATCAAAGTAACAATAATTCTGGCGCCGCTTGCCCCCAGCGGATGTCCAAGTGCAACTGCACCACCATTTACATTTACTTTTGAAGCGTCTAAATTCATTTTTTGTGTGTTTACAATTCCCACAACACTAAAGGCTTCATTCAATTCAAAAAAATCAATATCACCAATTCCCAATCCTGCTTTTTTTATCGCTTTTGGAACAGCTAATGATGGCGTGGTTGTAAACCATTCCGGTGCCTGTTCAGCATCAGCATAACTTAGAATTTTTGCTATTGGTCTTAATCCTAAACTATCCGCTTTTTCTTTGCTGATCAAAACCAAAGCCGCCGCTCCATCGTTGATCGTGCTGGCATTTGCTGCTGTTACACTTCCGCCTTTTTCAAACGGCGATTTTAAATCCGATATCTTATCAAATTTCACATTAAAAGGTTCTTCGTCTTTCAGCATCACAACCGGTTCGCCTTTTCTTTGAGGAATCTCTACACCCACAATTTCATCTTTAAATTTTCCTTCATTTTCCGCATTTTGGCTGCGCTTGTAACTTTCAATCGCAAACTCATCCTGTTGTTCCCGTGAAATATGACATTCGCGCGCACATAATTCAGCCGCATTTCCCATTGCATAATCTTTGTAAACATCTGTTAGCCCATCTTTTGCCATTCCATCTATTAAATCTGTATTTCCATATTTATTTCCCCAGCGAACAGCAGGAGCATAAAAAGGAGCACTGCTCATATTTTCCATTCCGCCGGCAACCACCACGTCTGCATCACCCAATAAAATACTTTGAGCACCATTCATAATTGCTTTCATTCCACTTGCACAAACTTTATTTATCGTGGTGCAACAAACATTCTCCGGAAGACCGGCATAGATTGCGGCCTGGCGTGCAGGGGCTTGCCCGAGATTTGCCTGCAACACACAACCCATATAAACTTCCTGCACATCGCCAGGTTTTATTCCCGCTCTTTCTACTGCGCCTTTAATGGCAACGGCACCTAATTTGGTAGCAGGAATATCTTTTAAACTACCGCCAAAACTTCCAATAGGTGTGCGAACTGCGGATAAAATGTACACTTCCTTTTTCGCCATAAATTTTTTTTATATGGAACAAAGATAGCGAAATTACCTGCGCCTTAAAAAAGCGAACGGGTTGTGTTACTGGTAAATTTTTTGCTTCTGTTATATCGCGAAAAATTTCGGATATTTATAGCTTTATAAATGCAATAAATGAATTTACTTCGCATTAATTCTTAAAAATCGATCGTATATGAGTACTATTATTTCAATGAAAAATTTTGTGGCAACAATGGTAGTTACTACTATCATTGCGATAATCATTGCAATTATTTCTTTGGTTTGGACCTATTAATCCACTGCACAGAATTTTTAAAATCAGTTGCTAAAAGAAGGAAATGATCCCGCAGGAAACCATACAGCAAATTGTAAGCAGGATTGACATAATCGAGATCGTTAATTCATTTGTAAAGCTGAAAAAACGAGGCACGAATTATATCGGTTTGTGTCCTTTTCACAACGAAAAATCTCCTTCCTTTACTGTTTCTCCAGCAAAAGAGATTTACAAGTGTTTTGGCTGTGGCCGAAGTGGAAACGCCATCAGTTTTTTGATGGAACATGAAAAATACAGTTATGTAGAAGCGCTGAAATGGCTTGCAGCAAAATACAATGTAGAAATTGAGGAAAAAGAAACCAGCCCTGAATTTAAACAGCAACAACAAACTGCAGATAGTCTTTACATCATCAATAAATTCGCCCAGCAATTCTTTTCTGATACATTGTTCCATTCTGAGGAAGGAATCAATGTTGGATTGAGTTATCTGAAAGAAAGAGGATTTCGTGAAGAAACCATCACAAAATTTGAACTTGGCTATAATCCTGAAGCACGCGATATGTTTTCAAAAGCTGCGATTGACAAACAGTTCAATAAAGACCTTTTACAAAAAGCAGGTTTAGTTGTTCAACGTGAAAATGGCTTGCAGGATAACTATCGAGGACGCGTTATTTTTCCAATTCATAATCAATCCGGAAAAGTTACCGGTTTTGGAGCAAGATTGATCCGAAAAAATGATAAAGCGCCAAAATATATCAACACACCGGAAAACGAAATTTATGTAAAAAGTAAAATTTTATACGGCTCATGGTTTGCACGACAGGCGATTGATAAAAACGATGAATGTCTTTTAGTTGAAGGTTACACAGATGTTATCTCTCTTCACCAGGCTGGAATTGAAAACGTGGTTGCCAGCGGAGGAACTTCGCTTACGCCGGATCAGTTGAGATTGATCAAAAAATATACTTCCAATCTTACGATTCTATACGACGGAGACGCGGCAGGAGTTAAAGCGGCTTTGCGCGGCCTGGATCTTGCCCTGGAAGAAGGTTTGAACGTTCAACTGGTTCTGCTTCCTGATAATGAGGACCCGGACAGTTATGTCAATAAATATGGCGCTTCGCAATTGAATCATTTTATAAAAGAAAATAAAAAGGACTTTATTTTATTTCAACTGGAATTTTCTTTATCAGAAGCCGGAAATGATACGAATAAAAAAGCTCAGATCGTAAACCGCATTGCGGAATCTATTTCAAAAATTAATAAAGAAGAAGATTTTACCAAACAAGAAGATTACATCAGAAAGACTGCTCAAATTTTGAAAGTGGATGAAGGTGGATTACATCATCTTGTTAATAAGTTTTTGCGTGACAAATTAAGTAAAGACGAAAAGAAATTCTTTCAGCAGGAAAAAGTTTTCCAGGAGCCTGGAAAAGAAATACCTGAAATTTTAAGTGAAGAATCTGAATCAATCGGACTTGTAAAAGATGAAATTTATCATGAAAGATCGCTGGTAAGATGCTTATTGGAATATGGACTTTTAGATTGGGAAGGTGAAAAAAAAGTAGCGGATTATTTGTTAAATGATTTTATTGAGGAAGAGACAATAGAAGACGAAATGTTGAAAAAAATTATTGCCACTTATAAGATCTGGTACGAAGAAAAGCTGGAGCCAACAGCAAAGAGTTTTTTATATTCAGATGACCTGGCTATGAGTAATGCAGTAGTTCATTTGATAGAGTTTCCATATGAAGTAAGTGACGGTTGGGAAAAAAAATACGAAATGGCGGTTCCTACACGGGAAGGAAATTATAAAAGTGACATCGCTTCCACGCTTCGTTATCTTGAGCTGAAAAAGATAAAAAAATTAATAACAGTTAATGCCGAGGAACTGGCAAAAACTGTTTCTGCAGACAGGCAGATGTTATTGATTCAAACGCATTCTCATTTAAAAACAATGGAAATGCAACTTACCAAAGAGATCGGTATGGTGATCATGAAATAAGCTTCTTGTCTTCTCTAAAGTTGAAGCATTTATTCCTTCATTTACTTTTCTGCACAAAATAAAAAACCACCTGATTTTTCAGATGGTTTTAAGTATTATATAATTTCAGGAAAAAGCTTAGAATCCTTCAGCTTCTGCAAAATTTCTTGAATCATTTTTCATTCTTACCACTTTTGAAGCCGTTTTTGGTTTTACCTCTTCAATAACTTTTGAAAAACGTTGTGCGCTCCAAACATAGTCAAGTGCTACTATTTCTCCTGCTTCATATCCTTTTTCTATTAAAAAATCCCATGAACCATGGCGATTCAAATCGCTTACAATTTTTGAAGCTTGTTTAGGAAAGGCGATCCACAATTTCGTTTCATCGCGTAAGGCAGCGGAAAGCTCAGAGAAGATCTTGTGTAACTGGTGTGAATTCAATGCGAAAACAAGAGCAAAATCCACTTTACGAACTTTTAAAAGCTGGGTTACATTTTTTGAAAAGGAAAGTTTTGAAAACTGTTTTTCGATAGTGGAAGGAAGGCCTTGAATTAAAAGATTTTTCTCATCCTCTAATTGCAGTTTTTCAAACAGTGTTTGGGACATAAAAGAAGCAATATTTTAAGATTAAAAAATAGTCTTTAATATCTATATGGAACTTTTTATAAATCGTTGCCAGGCAGATATATATTCCTTAGACGCTGCAAAATTACACAAAAAAACGGTTTAAGCCATAAAAAAACCCCGCAAATTCGTTTGCAGGGCTAATTTTCACGTTAAAGTTTTTAATTTTTATTGAACCGGATGGTAATATTTCAATGCTTCCGGCATTTCTTTTTGTAATGCTGTAATTCTTTTTGAATCTACCGGGTGGTCACTCAAAATCTCCGGAGTTTGATTTCCACCGCTTAATTTCGACATTCTTTCCCAAAGAGGAATTGCTTCTCTTGGATTATAACCTGCCATCGCAGCGAAGATCAATCCATAGTGGTCGGCTTCCAATTCCTGTTTTCTTGAATTTGGAAGTAATACGCCAACCTGTGCAGATGGCGCAAAAACGGCATTAAAAATATTATTAGCCTGTGTATTTCCCGAAGTAAATAAATCACCTCCAAGTTGAACTCCCTGCGCCACCAAAGCCTGGCTCATTCTTTCCTGCCCATGATGCAATACTGCGTGAGAAATTTCATGTCCTAAAACAATAGCAAGACCTGCTTCATTTTGTGTAACTGGTAATAGTCCGGTATAAACCACTACTTTACCTCCGGGCATACACCATGCATTCACTTCCGGACTCTGTACCAAATTAAATTCCCATTTATAACCTGCTAATTGATCTGCCATTCCCTTTTCCGTATAATATTTAGTGATGGCATTTGCAATACGTGTACCAACGCGCTTTACCATTTCTGCATCTTTATTTGCAGAACTGCTGACCACTTTATTTTGTGATAAAAAACTTTGATATTGAGTTACAGCTTCCTGCTGCAATGTGGATTCGGGGACAAGTGATAATTGACTTCTTCCTGTTATTTTGTTTGTCGTACAAGCGGTTATAAAAATCGATGCACTTAACAAAAGGGTGAACATTTTTTTCATTTGATATTAATTTTTATTTACAATAAACAATTGATGTACCAAAAAATTTCATTTGATAACAAGATGCTTTTCAACAAGAAATAAGTTGTAAATAAATTGCAAAAGAAAAGTAAAAATTAATCTTTCCTTCTTGATTCTTTTCTCCGGTCACGGTGCTTTAAAATGGGAACGCGTCCTTCGTTGCCTTTTAGCAAGCGGCTGATATTTTTCTGATGTGTAAGAACAATAAGCGCGGCTACAGCAACTGCGAAGACGCGATAGAAAACTTCCTGTTCGTTGTATATCCATAAAACGCAAATGGGAAGTGCAACTCCGGCAAGAATCGAACTCAATGAAACATAGCGTGTCAGATAAAGAACCAGCAAGAATACACCGACACAATTGACGGCAACGATTGGCTGAATGGCGAGTACCATTCCAAATAAAGTAGCTACACCTTTTCCACCTCTGAAATCTGCCCAGATCGGATAAATATGTCCAAGAACCGCAGCGAGACCCAATCCGATCATCAGGTTGGTACGATCAAGTTCATTGGTAAGATAGTAAGGCAGTAAATTATAAAGTGAAACTGCAAGAATTCCTTTTAACATATCCCCTATCATCACAATAGTTCCAAACTTTGGCCCTAAAACCCTGAAGGTATTGGTAGCGCCCATGTTTCCGCTTCCGTATTCACGAATGTCAATGTTGAAAAAACTTTTACTGATAATGATCGCAGTTGGTATGGAACCGATAAAATAAGCCAGGATAATTAAAATAAATTCTTTCATATTAATTGAATCAGTACAAACAATGGGATAGCAAATATAACATATAATTGTTCCTGTTTACCCTTAATTTTCTTAAAATTAATTTTCTACATTTTGGAATAAAAGTGCTAGCCAGTCACCCCGTTGCTTCCCTGATTTTTTAACAAGATTTTTCTCTTCAAAAATCAATTCCATGCTTCTTTCATCAGTAGCTAAGAACCCCGAAACCAGCAAAAAAGCGCCTGGTTTTAATAATGTTTTTAACAAAGATGAATTATTTTTTAAAACATTCAAATTGATATTGGCAAGAATAATATCCACGGGTTCAATTCCAGAAAGATCACTTTGATGTTTTACAGAAATTTTAAGGCAATCATTTGCCTCAATATTTTCCAAAGCGTTGTTGATACTCCAGGCATCATGATCAATTGCGACCACTTTTGATGCGCCGCATTTATCGGCGAGAATGGCCAGCACAGCTGTTCCTGTTCCAAAATCAAGAACCGTTCTATTTTGAAAATCTAATGTTTCCATTAGTTCAATCATTAAAAAAGTGGTAGCGTGATGACCGGTTCCAAAACTCATTTTTGGCGTTACCACCAAATCAAACCTGACATTATTGATCGGTTTACTAAAGGAAGGCCTCACCGCTGCAAAATCATTAATAATAACAGGCTGAATAGAACTTTCCCATTGCTCATTCCAGTTCTCTTCTTCAATAATATTTTTTGAAAAAACAAAATCAGCAGGCAAAATTTCTTTCAGTTTTTCTTCATCAAAATCTTCCTCATTTATATAGGCATTGAGCAAATTATTTTCATGTTCAAAGGCATAAAAATGAATCTCAGATAATTCCGCCATTATCATTTCTGCTTCTTCAGCAGAATTGGTTTCTATTTCTATTTTAAAATATTTTTTCATAAAAAAAGCCTGTAAAATTTACAAGCTCTTCAATTTTTATTTCCAGATAAAATCAACGTTCATTATTCCGTTGTTGAGGGGCTGCATTTTGCTCCGGCTTTGGCAACAAGGCTTTTCTGCTCAATTTGAATTTTCCGGTTTTAGGATCAACTCCAATTAATTTCACCTTAACTTTATCTCCCTCCTGGAATACGTTATCCATGTTTTCCAAACGTTTCCACATGATCTCAGAAATATGCAATAAACCTTGTTTTCCCGGCAGGAATTCTACGAAAGCTCCAAATTCTTTGATACCTTTTACGGTTCCCTCGTAAACATCTCCGATTTCCGGAACGGCAACAATACTTTTTACCCATGCCACTGCCTGATCAAGGCTTTCTTTATTGGCTGAGAAAATACTTACTTCACCTGTTTTTCCAACCTCGGTAATATTAATGGTAGCACCGGTAGTTTTTTGAATCTCCTGGATGATCTTTCCGCCTGGCCCGATCACAGCTCCAATAAATTCAGAATCAATGATCAGTTTTTCCATTCTTGGAGCTTGCGGTTTCACATCAGGATTATGTTCAGCAATACATTGGTACATCGCATTCAGGATAAACAATCTTCCTTTTTTTGCCTGTTCAAGAGCCTTTCTCATCACATCCATACTCAACCCATCCACTTTGATATCCATCTGGACACCACAAATTCCGTCTCTTGTTCCCGTAACTTTAAAATCCATATCACCGAGATGATCTTCATCACCCAGGATATCAGAAAGGATTGCAAACTGATCTCCTTTCGAGATCAATCCCATTGCAATTCCGCTTACATGTTTTTTAAATGGAACACCGGCATCCATCAAAGCCAATGAACCAGCGCAGACAGTTGCCATTGAAGAAGAACCATTACTTTCTAAAATATCGCTTACGATACGAACAGTGTAAGGATAATCAGTTCCCGGCATAATTTGTTTTAAAGAACGCATTGCCAGGTTTCCATGTCCAACTTCGCGACGGCCAACGCCGCGCATCATTTTTACTTCACCGGTAGAAAACGGAGGGAAATTATAATGTAAAATAAATTTAGAATAGTTGCTGGTCGCAGCGCTTTCCACTAATAATTCATCAAGTGGAGTTCCTAAAGTTACGGTAGTTAAAGATTGGGTTTCGCCGCGGGTAAATAATGAAGAACCATGTGGTGCAGGTAAAATACTTACCTCCATGCTCAATGTTCTGATATCTTCAAGACCACGTCCATCCAATCTTTTACGATCGTTCAGGATCATATCCCGAACTACATGATATTGTAATTCACCAAAATAATATTTGATCAAACCTTTGTCTTCATCCGGCAGATCTTCACCAAGATGCCCAACTGTTTCTTCTAATAACTGATCAAAGGCTTCTTTTCTTTCATTTTTTGAAGTTCCCTTTGCAGAGATCTCATACATTTTATCTTTTGCAAAAGCAATGATCTTTTGATCGAGTTCAGGATTGCGATAAGGTTTGGTGTAGTCACGTTTTGGTTTTGCACCTGCTTTGTCTCTCAACTCCTGCTGTGCTTTTACCTGTACCCTGATCGCATTATGAGCTATTTCCAAAGCCTTTACCAAATCTTCTTCCTGGCATTCTTTGGCTTCGCCTTCTACCATCATAATATTTTTGTCGGTAGCAGCAATCAAAAATTCAAGATCTGCTATTTCTAACTGGCTCCTGGTTGGATTTACTACAAATTCACCGTCAATTTTTCCTACCCTTACTTCAGAAATAATTTCCTGGATTGGAATATCTGAAACGGCCAGAGCAGCAGAAGCAGCAAGACAAGCCAATGCATCAGGCATTACTTCAGGATCGCTGGAGATCAGGGAAACCAAAACCTGTACATCACAAAAATAATCGTCAGGAAATAATGGTCTTAAAGCACGATCAATCAATCTTGAAGTAAGAATTTCATAATCATTCAATCTTGCTTCTCTTTTAAAAAAAGAGCCCGGAATTCTTCCTGCAGATGCAAATTTTTCCTGGTAATCTACGGTTAAGGGAAAGAAAGATTGTCCTTCTTTTGGTTCGTGAGTAGCCACGGCAGTTGCAAGAATAATGCAATTGCCTAAACGCACTGTGACTGCCCCATCAGCCTGGCGCGCAAGTTTACCGGTCTCTAAAGTAACCATCCGGCCATCGCCAATATCAAACGTTACATTTATCGGATTTGGAGTGTTCATTTTGTTGTTTAATTAGTTTATAAAAAAAGTATTCCCAACCGGTTATTCAGTTGGGAATGTCAAATATCATTTAAAAGAATAAAATTATTTACGGAGCCCTAACTTTTCAATCAATGAGCGATAACCGGTTAAGTTGTGTTTGCTTAAATAAGCCAACAAGCTTTTCCTTTTTCCTACCATTTGCATTAAACCACGTTGTGTGCTAAAATCCTTTTTATTGGTGCTTAAATGATTGGAAATGTGATTGATCTTTTCGGTTAAAATTGCAACCTGCGCTTCAATTGATCCGGTATTTTTTGCATTTCCACCAAATTCCGAAAAGTAATTTGCTTTGCTTTCTGAAGTTAAATAAGACATTTTTATTGAAATAATTTTAATAATGGCTGCAAATGTACTATTATATTTTGATTTATAAATAGTACACATTCCTATTTTTTGGAAATATTTTCAATTTTTTTTCTGATCCTAAAAATCTGGTCGGCCCGTTCGCAGGGATTTTAGATTCAAAGCATATAAAGCAATAAAAACCAATCCGAAAAAATTAGCAAATGATGTAGCGCCAACTGCTATCAGGTCATTTCCAAAAACATAAAAAGGAACGAGGATGCCAAATATGACTCCCAAAACATAAATGTAAAATCCGGTTCGCTTCAGTTTCCACATTAAAATCGCTCCTGTCAATGTAAGCAAAGCTGCTATAAATCCGCCAACAGACACTTTTCGAATATTTTCAACATCCAGTATCTTTGAAAAGGAAGCTTTGATTTTTCCTTCGAGTGGCGAATGGCGATGATGAAGAGATACCGTGTCTTTTTGCGAAATAGAATCTTTCTTCATATTTTCTGAAAAAACAAATTCAGTTTTAGGAGCGTAATAATAGGTCCAGATACAGCTAATCAGAGCCCAGCCGCTGCCTATAAAAGTAAGAATACATAACCAGGTAAGAAATGAAGGCCTTTGCTCAGGCTCTGTTTCAAATTCATACAATGTTTGTGGCATTCTTATTATTTTGGTTGCAATAATATGAAAATTAAAAAACAGTTTATTACAAAATTAAATCATCACTTTTCTTGCTTTCTTGTATTAATACCAGTACTTTTCCACATTGGCTGCTGGTTTCCAGCCATAGTCGGGTTCAAAATAATTCCATAATAATGATGAAACATTCCGGGCAAGTTGCCATGCTTCATTATCAGGTTTCCAACTTGTATCAGCATTATTTTTTGTAGCGATATAAAAAACATAATCACCATGCGGCGCATTTACCAAAACGACTTCAGAACGCGACGCATCCAGCATTCCTTGCTTGGACGCCGACTGAACATAAGGTGGAATTTGGGAAAGCGCATATTCATCCCAGAAAATATGAGTAAGGTCTCTGTACATTCTTTGGCTGGCCGCAGGACTTACTGATTTCCCTTCACGAATCATTACCAGAAGATTCGCCATTTCTCTTGGTGTTGTTTGTCCCCAGCCAAATTGTTTGGCATTCTCTTCGCGTCCCGGAGTTCGCGAATTTAATCTTGTCAATTGAAACCCTTTGGTGGCCAGCCATTTATTAATGGTAACTCCTCCTCCGGCTAATTTTTCACACCATCTTGCAGCAGTATTATCACTGTGAGAGATCATTAACGTGACCGCAACATTTAAAACTGTTTCCGAGCTGTCTTTAAAAAATTGCATCAGTCCTGAACCACCATGAGCCATACTATCGCGATACATTAAAGATTGGTGATAGGAAAGATCGCCGCTATCAATTTTATTAAAGATCCCGATGAGAATCGGAATTTTAATGATGCTGGCAGTAGGAAAGATCGTATCCGCATTGATGGCAACTTCTTTCCCGGTTTTCAAATTACGAACATATACTCC
>Ga0134128_10002523_pt1 | contig 22620 bp, 15 predicted proteins | sample KB31754_FD_96462 | JGI IMG/M metagenome (GOLD analysis project Ga0134128, IMG submission 96462) | Terrestrial soil microbial communities with excess Nitrogen fertilizer from Kellogg Biological Station, Michigan, USA - KB3-175-4 | ecosystem: Environmental > Terrestrial > Soil > Unclassified ... | reverse complement strand
CTTCTTGACCGTGGGGAAGATGTGCTCCGCGGTCAATCCGCACTCGAGCGCCACGGCGCTCGAGATGTAGATCGAGGAGTACGTGCCGGCCAGGATGCCGATGAGGAGCGCCTCCGAGAATCCCTTGAGCACGGGACCGCCCAGCACGAGCAGCGCCACCACGACGATTGCCGTTACGACCTTCGTCATGATGGTTCGTGACAGCGTCTGGTTGATGGATTGATCGAGCACAACGTTCGGCGGCAGGCGCCGGTTGCTCTCGAAGCGCTCGCGAATCCGGTCGAACACCACCACCGTGTCATTCAGCGAGTAGCCGATGACGGCGAGGATCGCCGCCACCACCGCAAGATCGAACGAGGTCTGCGAGGCCGCAAACCAGCCGAGCACGAGGATGGGATCGTGCAGCACCGCCAGAATGGCGCCCAGGGACAGCCGCCAGGTGTGGAAGCGGAAGGCGATGTACAGGAAGATGAGGATCAGTGTGAAAACGAGAGCCTCGGCGGCACTCGTCTCGAGTTGACTGCCCACCTGCGGTCCGACCACGGAAAGCTGCTGTACCGTCGCACCGGAGTTGACGGCCTTGAGCGCTGCCTCCAGACGCTCGCGCAGCACGTCCTGAGAGCTCAACTTCCGGTCGGGCGGCAGGCGAATCGCGATGTTGCGCGAGGAGCCGAAGTTCTGCACCTGCGGATCGCGGAAACCGGCGGTGACGAGCTGCTGGCGCACGGCGCTCAAATCGGCGGTGACCGGGAAGGTGGCCTGCGCGCTCACCCCGCCCGTGAAATCGATGGCGAGATTGAGGCCCCGCGTGAAGAGCATCACGACGGAGGCGATCATGAGGATCGCCGACAGGCCGTACCACACGTGCCAAGCAACCATGAACATGAAGACAATTTAAAAGCTGAAGAATTCCACCAGTGCGTCCTGAGAATCGAACCGGCAGCCGGTGCGAAGTGACTAGATCGGTAGGCGGGCGACCTTGCGCTTGCGCCCATACATGAGGGTAACGAGCGCGCGGCTGCCCATGAGCGAGGTAAACATGGAGGTGGCGATGCCCAGCGTCAGCACCACGGCGAAGCCGCGGATCGCCCCGGTGCCGAACACCCAGAGCACGATCCCGGCGATGAGGGTCGTGATGTTGGAATCGGCGATGGCCGAGAACGCTTTCTCGAAGCCGGCGCGGATGGCGGCCTGCGGCGTGACGCCCTTGCGGATCTCCTCGCGGATGCGCTCATAGATCAGCACGTTGGCATCCACCGCGATGCCGACCGTGAGGATGATGCCCGCGATTCCGGGCAGCGACAGCGATGCGTTCATCAGAGAGAGCAGCGCCGTCAGCAGCACCACGTTGGCGATCAGCACGAGATCCGCGACCAGGCCGAAGAGCTTGTAGTAGATCGCCATGAAGCCGAGCACTCCGGCCATGCCGATGACGAGGGCAGCGATGCCGGTCCTGATGTTCTCCCGGCCGAGGCTGGGACCCACGACCTGCTCGGAGACCAGGATGATCGGGGTCGGCAGTGACCCGGAGCGCAGCAGGATGGCGAGGTCGGTCGCCTCGCCCGTGCTGAGGCCGGTGATCTGGAAGCGGTTGGCGAAGATGCCCTGGATCGTGGCATCGTTGATGACCCGCTGCTCGGTGACCTCGCGCGTGACTTGCTTGCCGTTGACCGTGGAAGTCTCCTGACGCTTCTCGATCAGCACCACCGCCATCTGCTTGCCAACGTTCTGGCGTGTCGTGCGCAGCATGTTGTCGCCGGCTTTGCTGTTGAGCGTCACTTCGACCTCCGGCCCTTCCTGGCCCTGGCCGGCGGTCGCATTGGTCAGCTGATCTCCCGTGGCGATGACCTCGCGCTTCAGCAGCAGGGGCAAGCCATTCGGTGTTTTGGTGTAGAGCTTGTCGCCGAGCGGCACATTCCCGGTCTGCATCGCCGCGACCGCATTGCCCGTCGTATCGTTCAGTCGGAATTCGAGGGTCGCGAAACGGCCCAGGAGATTCTTCACCTCGGCGACGTTCTGCACGCCGGGAAGCTGCACGTCGATCCGGTCGAGCCCCTGGCGCTGCACGATCGGCTCGGAGACTCCCATCTGGTTGACGCGATTCCTGAGGATGGTGACGCTCTGCTCGATGGCGTAGTCCTCCCGCTGCTTGAGGAGCGCCGGTGACATCGTGGCCAGAATCTGCGGGCCATCCGACCCGCTCTGCGTCGTAATCGTGAGCCCCTGCAGGGGCGTGGCGAGCGCCTGTTGCGCCGCGGACAGATCGGCGCCTGGCGCAAAGTCGATCTGCAGCGCGTTCTGCAGGGTGCTGCTGCCAGCCTTGGCGAACGTGATGTTACGGAAAGGGATCTTTGCCGCTGCGAGGGCCCGGCCGGAGTCCTGCGAGTAGTTCTGCAGCGTCGCCACGATGGCGCTGTTGACGTCCACCTGATACAGAAGGTTGAGGCCACCGCGCAGATCGAGGCCGAGCGGCATCGGCTTCAGTCCGAGCACGCGGAAGAACGCGGGGGCGCGCGGCACCATGGACAGCGCCGAGATATAGGTATCCTGGTACTTGGTGTCTGCCACGTCGCGTGCCTGAAGCTGGTCCGACACGTCGGCAAACTGCACCATCAGGCGGCCGCTGCCGTCGACGTAGGCTTTATCGAAATGGATGCCGTGCTGGTTGAGGTATCCCGAGACTGAGGTCGCCTCGGCAGCGGTGACCGGGCTGTGATCCCTGTGAGCGAGCTGCAGGGCGGGCGCCGAGCCGAACACGTTGGGCAGCGCCAGGATCAGCGCCAGGACCAGGACGGTGACGATCAGAATGTACTTCCAGCGGGCGTATTCGAGCATGTCTCAGGCGCTCTTCAGTGTGCCCTTCGGCATCAGGGCGCTGACCTGGGTCTTCTGCACCTTGATGCGCACCCCGTCGGCAACCTCGATGGTGACGAAGTTGTCGCCGACATCGGTGATCTTCCCGAGCACGCCACCGGTGGTGACGACCTCATCGCCGGTCGCCAGCTTCGAGATGAGCGTTTGATGCTCTTTCTGCCGCTTCTGCTGCGGGCGCATCAGCAGGAAATAGAAGATGACGATGAAGACCACCATCACCAGCAGCGGCGCGAACTGGCCGGTGGCCGAGGCCGGCGCGCCCTGCGCGTAGGCCGGAGAGATCAATGAATTCATGCACTCACCACGTCGGGAAGTCGTCTGCTAGCCAGGAAACGCGGCATTATGCCACAGCGTCCGCCGCCGCCCGGCGGGCGAGATAAGCCGCGGCGAAGGCCGCAGCCCGCCCCTCGGCAATCGCCTGCCGCAGCGAGCGCATCAGCCGAAGGTAAAAGGATAGGTTGTGAATGGTGTTCAGCCGGCAGCCCAGGATCTCGTTGCAGCGGTCGAGATGCCGCAGGTAAGCGCGGGTGTAATGCCGGCAGGTGTAGCAGTCGCATTCCGGGTCGATAGGACCCAGGGCCGACTGATGGACCCGGTTGCGGATGTTGATGACGCCAGCCTCCGTGAACAGGTGGCCGTTGCGCGCGTGGCGCGTCGGCATGACGCAATCGAACATGTCGATACCGCGCAGGACGGCCGCCACGATGTCCTCCGGACGGCCGACACCCATGAGATACCGTGGGCGGTCGGCGGGCATGTGAGGGACGACCGTCTCCAGGATCCGCAGCCGCTCCTCCTCGGGCTCCCCGACGGCGAGGCCGCCCACCGCGAGCCCGGGCCAGTCGAGCCGCAGCAAAGACTCGAGCGAGGCGAGCCGCAGCGTTCCGTGCATCCCTCCCTGCACGATGCCGAAGAGTCCCCCCGGCGGCTCATCACGGTGGTAGCGCGCATGGCTGCGAGCCGCCCAGCGCATGGACCGTTCCATCGACTCCCTTGCCTCGGCCTCCGTCGCCGGATGGGGCGTGCAGTCATCGAGCGCCATCGCGATGTCCGAGCGCAGCCCCAACTGCACCTCCATCGAGTCCTCGGGCGTCAGTCGCACTTCGCTCCCATCGACGGGCGAGCGGAAGCGCACGCCCTCTTCGGTGATCCGCCGCAGGCTCTTGAGACTGAAGACCTGAAAGCCTCCGGAATCGGTCAGGATCGGCCGCTTCCAGCTCATGAACTCGTGCAGGCCGCCGTGCGCGGCCACGATCTGCACGCCGGGGCGCAGCATCAGGTGGAAGGTGTTGCCGAGCACGATCTCGGCGCCGAGGTCGTAGAGCTCCTCGGGCGTCATGGCCTTGACCGTGCCGTAAGTGCCCACCGGCATGAAGGCTGGAGTCTCTATCAGGCCATGTGTCGTCTGCAGCCGGCCGGCCCGGGCCGCACCCTCCGTTGCGGTCAGCTCGAAAATCGGTCTCAAGCATTCACCCGGGTAGTCACCAGCATCGCATCGCCATAGCTGAAAAAGCGGTACCGCTCCTCGACGGCATGCCGGTACGCGCGCAGCACCGAGTCGCGGCCGGCAAACGCGCAGACGAGCATGAGCAGCGTGGATTCGGGAAGATGAAAATTCGTGAGCAGCGCGTCGACCACCCGAAACCTGAAGCCCGGCTTGATGAAGAGTTTCGTCTCCCCCGCCCAGGGTGCCAGCCGCAGTGGTGCGCCTGACGTCTCGGATCGCTCCTCCGCCGACCCAGCGCTCGAGGCAGCAGATTCCAAGGCTCTCACGACGGTGGTCCCGGCGGCTATGACGCGCCGCCCGGTGCCACGTGCCCGCATGACGGCTTCGCAGGTATCTGCACCGACGACGACGCGTTCTGCATGCATTACGTGCGATTCGAGGTCATTCACCCGCACGGGCTGGAATGTACCCGCACCGACGTGCAGGGTCACGAACGCAAGACTGATATCACGCGCTTCGAGTTCCTCGAGCAGAGTCTCGTCGAAGTGCAGACTCGCCGTGGGCGCGGCGACGGCACCACGCTCCCGCGCGAAGATGGTCTGGTATCGCTGCTGGTCCAGCTCGTCCGCCGGACGCTGGATATAGGGCGGCAGCGGTACCTGGCCCCAGCGCTCGAAAAAGTCGAAGACCGGCGAGGGCAGGCGAATCCGCCAGAGATCCTCCTCTCGGGCCAGCACCTGAATGGGGCCACCCGCCGTCGAGATCTCGAGCCCATCGCGCACGGGCTTGCTCGCGCGCAGCTGGACGAGTGCCTCGCGGTCGCTCACGGGACGTTCGAGAAAGACCTCGACTCGCCCGCCGGAGGCCTTCGAGCCCAATACACGGGCCGCAACGACCCGCGTGTCGTTCAGGACCAGAAGATCGCCCGGGGCGAGGAAGGCCGGCAGGTCGCGGACCTGCCGGTCGGCAAGGACACCGGTCTGCCGGTCGAGGACGAGCATCCGGCCGGCGGAGCGCTCCGGGAGCGGGGCCTGTGCGATCAGCTCAGGCGGCAGGTCGTAGGCGAAGTCGGTGCGCAGCACGCGCGCATGGTAATGGCGATGCCTCGATCGCCGCCATGCGAGCGACAGTCCTAGTCCTCGTGCCTCATGAGCATCCGTGGCGCCAGACCCGCTTCTTTCGGCACCGTCGTGGCGAAGGAGATCTCGCGGTGCTGCCGGACCACCTTCAGGGTGATCTTCTCGCCGGGATCATAGGAACCGAGGATCCGAACCACGTGAGAGCTGTCGACCGGCTTGCGTCCATCGATTGACTGGATCACATCACCATCCTGCAGGCCGAGCGCTCCCTTGGGCGGCGCGCGCACCACCAGCACACCCGAATCGGTGCCGAAGTAGCGGCCGAGCGCCGGCGTGAGTTTGGCAAGCTCCATGTCGGCCACGGGCCCGCCGATGATCACCGGCCCATCCCAACCTGAGAGCCCCTTGAAGTTTTGGACCTCGATGTGCGGCAGCCGGATGCGGCCTGCGAAGAAGGCATCGTTCATGCTCGGCCGGGCGGTCAAGGTCACATTGCGCACTTTGCCGTCTCTCGACACCCGCAGATCCACCTTGTCTCCCGGTTTGACGCCGTGGAGCTGTTCGATGACGCGCAGCGCAGGGTCCCTGCCCTTTATATCCGCCCCATTCACCGCGACGATCAGGTCGCCAGTGCGCACACCCGCCTCCTCTGCCGGACCCCCGGGACTTACCTCGCGGACTCGCGCCCCGGGCTCGCCTTTCGAGCTCTCGAGCTGCAGGCCGATGAGGACGTGCGGCGGTCCCGCCAACATCTCGAAACGCTGCATCCGCTGCATCATCGGACCCTGCATCTGCGCCGACAGCGCCGCGAGCTGCTGTGCCGCGACCTCCAGCCGCCGCTGGGCGTCATTCAGGCGGGCCTGCAGCGCCGCCTGATCGATGTTTGGAGGGTTCGGCGGGTTCGGAGCGTTGGGCACATCGACCGACACCGGATAGTCGGGCGGCGATGGAGGAGCCGAAGGCACCAAGGGGGCTGGCGGGGACTCAGGAGACGCCGGAGATGCCGGAGCGGGAGGAGCACCAGATGCCGGCGGCGCCTGCCAGTTGTCTGCGAGCGCGGCGGTTGCTGCCAGCGAAAGACACAGCGTCAGGACGATCGAAAGCGGTCTCGGATTCATTCTCATGGGTCGTCTCTTTTGGCGCTCAAAGCGCTGCCGATGCCAACATCTCCGCATACTGGACCTGGGCCAGCGAGCTTACGAGCTGCGCCCGCTGGTGCTCGAGGGCATCGAGCCGGGCCGGTTGCGAGCCCGCCGCCCGTTCCGCGCTCATCAGGTCATCCAGTGCGGCGATCTGGTCCTGAAGGCGGGTCACCGCCGCGTGCGCGCCAACTCTGACGACTGTCGGGTTATGCGGCAGGTCCGCGAGCCATCCTTCGAGCGCACGCGTACGTTGCCGTGCCAGGCGATCCGCTGCCGCAGGCCGGTTGCTGTTGTGTCCCGCATCGGCTCCGGCATCGACTTTTGCAACCGTGCGGCTCGGCGCCAACATGGGTGCTCGGTAGTGGCTCAGCGTCGCGATGGCAATCCCAGCCACCAGCACGGCTGCGGCAGCCGCAATCGCGAAAAGAGCCGGGCGAATGCGGCCGGTGGGCCACGCGGCTACAGCGCGCGCATCCCGCCTGCGCTTGAACTCAGCCCAGCCGTAGGGAGCGTGATCCTGGCTCCCGTCCGCCCGCGCCCGCAGTCGGCGTGCGATGAGCTTCTCGTCTAGATCGTCGTGCATGCTTCTTCCTCCTGCGGCGCCAGGGTCTGGCGCAGTCGCGCAAGCGCGCGCGCAAGCTGCGACTTGGAAAAGCTGACAGAGCGTCCAAAGAGGCTCGCGATCTCCTCATGCGAGTAACCCTCAACCTCGAACAGCCAAACCACCGCGCGTCCGACCGGCGTCAGAGTCGCCATTGCGCGCTCGACATCAAGTGTTTCAGCCGGCGTTGCCGGCGTGACAAGGAATACAGTAGTGCTCGGCGGTGCATCGTCGTCCATATCCCAATGCAACCGCGCGCGGTGCCAAGGCGAGCGCAGGTACATGAGGCACCGGGTCACCGCAATCTGACGGAGCCAGGCGCCGAGCGGCGCCTCACCTCGAAACTCGGCCAGCCGCTGGAACAGGACCATCATGGTGTCCTGAAAGAGGTCCTCGGCGACCGCTCTATTTGCCACCAGCCGACGAATCAGTGCGAACACCGCCGGCCCGAGCGAGCCATAGATCGCCGCCTGCGCCGCCTCTTCTCCGCCGCGCGCCCGCTCGATCAGCTCATTGGATATCGGTATGTCGGCAAGGCGGCTCACGACCACTTAGATGCGGGAGCGGAGCGAAAGGTCGCACCCATATGCGTTCCCCCACCCCCTCCCCTATACTTGCGCCCCAGTGCCCGAGTGGCGGAATTGGTAGACGCAGCGGACTCAGACCATCTCATTGAGCCCCCGGGGAGAAATCCCCAGGGTGAAGCCCGTCAAAGTCGGTAGAGGCCCTGAAGCGCACCGCTTCGAGCTAATGCCGAGCCAAGCCCCGGAATCTCCTGGGAAGGTGTAGAGAGCAGACGGCGGGCACCTAAGGCCACAAGGCTACGGTGAAGGCGTGCTCCGGCCCACGAACCCCACGGTCCCGCCGTGCGGGGCGGCGAAAGCCGCAGCGGGATGAAAATCCGCCGCCCTTAAAAGCGTGTCGGTTCGACTCCGACCTCGGGCACCACGCCATGCTTTCTGTCGGGTAACTCGCCCGAATGCCCTGTGTTCACTGCGCCGCGGGCAGCCCGGACATCGTGGTCGTGATCTCGACCCTGCGGTGCTCGCGCAGAACGACCAGCCTGATCTTCTCGCCCGGATCGTAGGAGGTCAGGATCCGGATCGCCTGGGAGCTGCTCACGGGAGTGCGGCCGCCGATCGATAGGATCACGTCCCCGTCCTCGAGCTTCAGCACCCCGTGCGTGGGTGCGCGCACCACCAGGATGCCGTGATCGGTCCCGAAGTAGCGGCCCAGCCGCGGCGTCAGCGCGGTGAGCTCCATATTCCCGGTGCGCCGCTGACCCAATGCCTGCACCGGACCCGCCACTGGCAGCGGTAGCGAGAGCGCGGCCAACTGAGCCTCGGCAGCAGTCCTCTCGCGCGCCGCATCGGCCTGCGCCTGTACTCCGGCCTGCTGGGCGGCCATCTGTCCCTGAAGTCTCGCCTGATTCGCATCGAGCTGCGCCTGAATTTTGGCCTGCTGCGCAGACAGGCTCGCCTGGGCCTGCGCCTGCTGGATGCTCATCTGGGTCTGCAGCCTCTCCTGGGCGGTATTGGGAACGAGCGGCACCGGTAATACCGGCGGGCCGGCAGCCCATGCCTCCAGAGACAAGGCCGAAACGACTACTGCGTACAGCGTCAGATGGATGGGCAGCCTCACCATATCCAATAGACGCACGAGAGGCGAAAAGGTCGCGCGCGCGCCGTCGAATTTCGACGCATTGCTTCGTCTAGTGAGTGAGGAACGCAACCACACCACCTGAGCGCAATGTGTCATGAGCCCACGAATCGCCAATATCATCGCCTGCATCCGCAGCGCAGCGCCATATCTGGCCATCGAGCTCATTCTGCCCGGCGGATCACTCATCGCCCTGATTCTCTGGATCACGAAGAATCGAGGCATGCTGAAGCAGCGGCTCGCGCGGATTCGCTTCCGTGCGCAGAGCGTCACTCAACTCATGGCGGGTCTTCGGCCGTCGGCCGCATCCACGCTCTGAGCCTGCGCTCCGGACTTCAGCACCATGACCAACATCAGGAGCACTGCGAGAATCACCGCGATGCTCGCGGCGCCGAGCACCGGCCCCAGCTGGTCTTCCGAAGCCCTATGGCCGAAGAGCAGCAGCAGGCCGCCAAACATCGTGAGGCCGCCCGCCTGGTGCAGTACGAACTGGATCGTCGCCAGCGCGCGCGATGGAGAGGGCAGCCACAAACGATGAATCACGGCGTAGATGAGCGACGTGACGAACCCCACCAACATGATGTGCGTGTGAGTGATGAATTGACCGTGGTTGCCCGACATGGCCATGTAGATGCCGAGCCCCATCCCGGCAGCGGCATAGCTGAGCGCCCAGATCAGATACTTTCTGTCGAAGCTTTTCATCGCAGCCCCCGTTTGTTGTAGTGCCGGGCAGTCTGGCGGCGGGCGGCGACGGATGTCAAGAGAGCGGCCGGTCGCAAGGGAATACGCCGGCCGGAGGGGCATCAATGGAGAGCGCCGGCGCGCTCGATGCTCACGATCGCATCGCGCGCCGACTGCCGGACCTCGGGGCTCGAATCGTTGAGAGCGTGCTGCAATTCCGGTAGCGCGCCCTGCCCCGCCGAACCGATCGCGCCGAGGGCACTGCAGGCGCTGCTGCGCGATCCCGGGTCCGGACTGTGTAGCATCGCGCGCAGATGCGGCACCGCCGTTGCCGCTGCTGCCCCGATGTCGCTGATGTCCTGCGCAGCCCACGCCCGGACACCGGGATCGGCATCCTGGAGCGCCGCCAGCAAAGCTGGCAACGCCGGACGCATGTCGAGCTTCGAGCCTCCGTCGGTAAAATGCCACCAGCCGCCGCCTACGACATCCAACGCGACGGCAGCGTCGCGCCGCATCTCCGGATCTGGGTCGCGAAGCGCACGCGCCAACGCAGGAACGCTCGCTGGGCCGAGCGCGTGGAGCTCGTCATAGACTTGCTGACGTTTCGACTCGAGGGCAGGCAAAGGGGGCGGCGCTTTCTTCGCGCTGGCCTCGGTGTTTGCTCGCGGAAACCCCTGTATCGGCAACGGCAGATTGCGCAGCTTCGCGACTACGGCGTCGGCCTTGGCTTGCGGGTGCGCCGCACGTGGCTGAGCGGCGGATGCCGTGGTCGTAGCCGCACCCGTGACCAGAATGGTGGCAGCCACGGCGCTGCAGCAACGAATGTGCAGCCGTCCGGTGCCGATCTGTTGGAACTGCCGCTGTCGTTTGGCTCGCCTGCTCAAGCCGTCATGATAGCACTGGGCTGCGGCTCAGCCGGTGGCTCGGCAGGGCGCCTGCGCGGCTCGAACAACACGATGTCCCCCGGCGCATTGGATGCGGCGATGCAGTTGCGGCCGCTGGATTTCGCCCGGTAGAGCGCCACGTCCGCCGCCGCAATCAGGTCATCGATGCGCTCGCCATCCTCGGGATAGGAAGCGATACCGATCGAGGCCGTGACGAGGGGCAGCGCGATGCCGCGCGAGAACACGTGCAGCTGCGCAATGGCCTCGCGGATGGCCTCCGCTTTCGAATAGGCATCATCCACCGTGCAGGCCGACAGGACGACCAGGAATTCCTCGCCACCGTAACGGCACGCGACATCCTCCACGCGCGTATGCCGCTTGAGCACGTGTGCGACGTTCCGCAACACCTCGTCTCCGGCATCGTGGCCGTTCGTGTCGTTGAAGGCCTTGAAGTGATCGACGTCGAGCATGAGAAGACTGACCGGAAACCCGTGTCGCTGAGCACGGGCCAGCTCCCGATGGAGTGAGATCTCGAGGTGGCGCCTGTTGTAGAGGTCGGTGAGCGGATCGCGCTCCGAACCGCTGCGCAGCGTCTCCTGCAGCCTCAGGTTGCCTACGGCGAGCGAGAGTTGCTCGGCCAGCACCGAGGCCAGGCGCTGCACGTCCTCGGAAAGGCTGCCCTCTCCGGCCGGCCGCAGGTGCAGCACCGCCAGGGTGTCACCTTGCGAGACCAGGGGCACGCACAGGCAGGCGTCGTCGCTCTCCCCCACATGGCGGCAGACCGTTGCGGCACTGGCCGGCTCGTAGAGGTGCGGCCGACCGCGACGCAGCGCCCAGCAGTCCTCGGAGGCAAAGCTCTGTGCCGTCGCGCCCGATCCCCACCCGACCTGCAGCTCCAAGGTGGCATCGTCACGTCGCGAGACATACAGCGCGCCGCTGACGCCCGGCAAGAGCTTCGGCAGCGCCCCGTGAATCACGATGTTCGCCTCAGCTTGCGAATGGCAGGTCTGCAGCAGCTCCACCATGGTACTCATCGAGGAGATCTCCTCGAGCAGCCGGCTCTGGCGGCGGATCGTCCCCTCGAGCTTGAACTCGCTGCGGCGGCGGACGATGGTCTGCAGAGCGAGCAGCGTGCTGAGGACGATGCAGAGTCCGAAGAGCGCCGGCAGCCCGATCGAGGTTCGATGCGCACCATCCTGGGCGTGCGCGAGCACGAGGGCGCCGAGCGCCAGGATGTTCAGCGCGAGACAGGCCAGGATCGTCGCAATGACGAACGGCGCCCGGCCGCGATCGATCGGCCGCGCCGGCTGGTTGCTCGATTGGAGCCCGGGCACGCGCATGAGAACTGGGTCACACTGTAAACATGTACTTCACATAGTTCTTCGGCCTGGAGAGTGGGCCCTTTAGCCCTTCCAGGCGAAATGTGACGCAGGTTCGCTGTTTACCCCACCCGGGGACGATAGGGCGGCCGGGGCGTGCAGATACTGCGCCTCCAACTCCGCCGCCGTGAGCGGCCGCGCGAGCAGGAATCCCTGTGCCTCATCGCAACCGCGGGCGCGCAGCCACTCGAGCTGGCTCGGGCGCTCGATGCCCTCGGCGGTGACGACCAGACCCAGGGTCTTGGCGAGCGAAAGGATGGCGTTGGCAATCGCCGCATCGCTCGCCGAGCAGTCGACGTTGCGCACGAACGCCTTGTCGATCTTGAGGCGGTCGGGCGGAAAGCGCGTGATGTAGGCGAGCGAGGAATAGCCGGTGCCGAAGTCATCGAGCGCGATGCGGCAGCCGAGCTCGCGCAGCCGCTCGAGTGCGTGGCGCACCTTGTTCGAGTCATGTACCAGGACCGACTCGGTGATCTCGATCTCGATGAGCGCAGTCGGCACGCCGGCGGCAGCCGCCTCCGCTTCCACGACCCGGGCCGGATCGCCGTGGAGGAGCTCTTTGCCCGAGACGTTGATGGCGACCGGAACGCGAAAGCCCGCATCGAGCCACTTGCGCAACTGACGGCACGCCGCGCGCACGACCCAGCTTCCCATCTCGAGGATGAGTCCGCTGTCTTCGGCGATCTCGACGAAACGGGTGGGTGAGACTTCACCGTGCTCGCTGTCGTACCAACGCAGCAGCGCTTCCACCCCCGACAGCCGTTGGTCCTTCAGGCTGAACTTGGGCTGGTAGCGTAGCTGCACGCGGTCTTCCTGGACGGCGCGGCGCAACCGCGCCTCGAGCTCGAGCCAATCCCTGAGACGGGTGCTCATCGCCGGCTTGTACACGGCGATCGCCGCGGCGTTGCCGGTCTTCGCCTGATACATCGCGGTATCGGCATGCTTGAGCACGGTGGCAACGTCGCCACCGTCCCCGGGATAGACGGCAACTCCGATGCTCGGGGTCGAGTAGAACTCCAGGCCTTCATGGACGATGGGGTCTTTGAAGGCGGCGCTGCACTTCTCGGCGAGGTGCAGCGAAAGCGCTCCGGCATCAGAGTGTCTGACCAGGATCACGAACTCATCGCCGCCGAAGCGCGCGAGCGAGACGTGCGCCGGATTACCTTGCGGTTCCTGCAGCGATTGGGTGAGCTTGCCGGCAACGGTGCGCAACACCGCATCGCCCGCCGAATGGCCGAAAGTGTCGTTGATCCGCTTGAAGCTGTTGAGGTCGAGGTACACGACCGCAACCGTCTCTCCCAAGCGTGAAGCCTCGGCGAACTGCCGCTGCGCCGTCTCGAGGCAGCGCTGCCGGTTGGGTAGTCCGGTGAGTGGATCGAAATAGGCGAGCCGCTCGATCCGCTCCGCAGCGGCGGCATTGCGCAGGATGTACTCCAGACGCCGAGGCAGCAACGCCCAGTTGACCGGTTTCGACACGAAGTCGGTGGCGCCGGCATCGAAGGCAAGCGTGATGGCTGCGGAATCCTCGTGACCGGTCACCATCACGATAGGGGTGGTCGTGAAGCGCGGATCGCTGCGCAGCCGCCGGCATACGGAGTAACCGTCCATCCCTGGCATCTCGACATCGAGTAACACGATAGCGGCGCCGTACAGGCGTGCCGCTTCGAGCGCGTCAGTACCGTTGTCGAACATGAGAGGCGCGAGACCCACCTGCTCGGCAGACTCGGCGAGCAGGAGGCGCCCGGTCTCCTCGTCATCCGCGATGATCGCTATGGGCTTCGCCGTGGTCGTCATGCGATCTCCCTCCGCTCGAATCCGGCCATCTCCGAAATGAGTGCCGGATGAGCCGAGTGCAGACGCTCGAACACACTCCAGGCGGCGGCCCCATCCCCTGCCGCACAGAGCTGCTCGAGCCGGCGAACGTCCTCCGAGAATGCAATCGCGCCGACGTTCGCGGCGCTCGATTTGAGCTTGTGGCAGATTGCGCGCGCCGCCGCAAGGTCGCCGCTGCGCAGCGCCGACTGCAGCTCGGAGAGCGCCGTGGTCGAGCCGGCGCGAAACAGCTCGACCAGCCTGACATAGAGATTGGTCCGGCCTGCAGCCCCGGTGCCCCGCAGCCGCACCACGGTCGCCTGGTCGATCTTCGATAGATCTTCGACCGGCGGTGTGCGCCGCGCATCTCCCGTGTTGGAACGCTGCTCCTGGCGCGCCGTCATCGTCGCGGTCATTTGGTCACCGCTCGTTTGCTTGACCGCCCGAGGCTTGCTGTCGGAGGGAACCCAGCGCCGCAGCATCTTTTCGCACTCCTCCGGCGTATAAGGCTTGCTGAGAACGTCGTCGATCCCGGCTGCCTCGCAGCGCGCGCGAACCTGCGCAGGCGTATGCGCCGTCAGAGCAACGATGGGCACGCGACGGCCCGTTCCGGCCCGCTCGCGTATCAGCCGTGCGGTCTCGTAGCCGTCGAAGGCAGGCATGTTGATGTCCATCAGGATCAGGTCGAAGCGCTCGCTCGCGCTGCGCGCGAGCGCTTCCGCGCCATCCTTGGTCCAGACGGAGGTACAACCGAGCGCTTCGAGATAACCCTGCGCGACTGCTGCGTTGACCGGCTCGTCCTCCACGAGAAGAACGTAGGCGCCGATCGTTCCGCTCGATGAGCGCTCGGTATGGCCGCCTGACTCGGCGGCAGTTGCCGCCGGGACAGATGCGACCGCACTCAGATCGAGCGGCAAGCGCAAACGGAATGTCGAGCCTGTGCCCGGCGTGCTCTCGACGGTGATGCTTCCGCCCATCAACTCGGCGAGCTCGCGGCAGATCGCGAGGCCGAGGCCGCTGCCGCCGAATCGCCGGCTGGTCGATTCGTCGGCCTGCGTGAAGGGATGGAAGATCTTCTCGACCGTTGCGGCATCCATGCCGATGCCCGTATCGGCAACGATGATCTGAACGGCGGCCCGTTCCGCATCCACAGGCTCGACGTCCGCCTGCACGAGGATCTCCCCGTGCTCGGTGAACTTCACCGCGTTGCCGATCAGGTTCATCACGATCTGCCGGATCCGGAACGGATCGCCGATGAGGGTGCATCCGTCCGGTGCACGATGCGCTGGCGCCGGCGGCCGCACGGTGAGTCGAACCCCCTTGGCCTGGGTGGTGCCGCTGAACAGACCGGCGCACTCCTCCAGGATCCGGTCGAGATCGATGGGCAGCTTCTCGAGTGCGATCTTGCCGGCCTGGGCACGTGACAGATCGAGGAGGTCATTGACGATCCGCAGGAGGACCTGCGCGGAGGAGCGGATGGTCTGGGTGAGCCGTGCCTGGGTGCTCGACTGCGGAGTGCGAGCCAGGAGCTCCGTCATCCCGACGACGCCGTTCATGGGTGTGCGCAGCTCGTGGCTCATCCGGTCGAGGAAGTCGCTCTTGGCACGCGCCGCGTCCGCGAGCTGGCGGTTGCTCTCGGAAAGCTCGCGGGTGCGCGCTGCGACCTCCGCTTCCAGCCGCTCGCGCTCGCGCACCTGATGCCTGCGCTCGAGCGCCTGCTTGCGCAGCCGCTGCGCCACGAAGCCGAGCACCATGAGCGCATAGATCGCGTAAGCCCAGGGCGAGGCCCACGGCGCCGGGTCGCGATGCAGCGTGATCTTCAGAGGCGCGCTCCATACGGAGTCGGAGTTGGCGCCGCGCACCTCGAGGACGTGATTGCCGGGCTCGAGATTGGTGAGCGTGATGCGATGCTGTGCGCCGAGGTCGATCCAGCGGTCGGTGAGGCCGGCCATCCGGTAAGCGATGCGGTTGTGCCTGGGAGAGGTGAAATCGAGCACGCTGACATCGAGTGAGACGATGTTGGCACGATAGTCGAGCGAGATCCGCTGACGCCGCCAGTACGGTGTCGCGCCCGGCGCCGCGGCCCCGCCGATCTCCACACCGGTCAGTGCGAGAAGCGGCGACTCCGAGCGCTCCGTGAGACGCGAAGGGTCGAAGATGTTGAAACCAGTGGGGCCGCCGAAGCAGAGCCGGCCGTCGCGCATGCGAAAGTAGGCGTTGGTGGTGAATTCCTCGCCCGCAGCGCCGTCCGCAACGTGAAAGGTCTTTACCGCGTTCGTGTTGGGATCGAGACGCATCAGTCCCGCATTGCCGCTCAGCCAGATGCGGCCGTCGCCATCGACGAGCACGCCATAGATGGTATCGCTCGTGAGTCCCTGGCCGAGAGAAAGCGTACGGAAGCGGATCGACTGCGGCGCCGAGGGGGCGCCCGTTGCGAGCGCGAGGCCGCCACCGCTCGTTCCAATCCAGACCCTGTCGTGCGCGTCCACCGCCAGAGCGTAGACCGTGTCCGACGGGAGGCTGGACGGATCACGGGCATCGTGTCGGAACACCTTGATCACCGTGCCATCCGGCCGGGCGAGATCGAGGCCGCCGCCGTCCGTTCCGATCCAGAGATTCCCCTGCGAGTCCTGCGCAAACGCAGTCACGCTATCGGCACTGACAGCACCCGGCGTCGATCCATAGGGCAACTGGCGCACCAGGCCCGTTGCGGGATCAACCACGTTCGTACCACCGCCGTAGGTGCCGACCCAGACTTGTCCATCACGGGATTCGAAGATCGTCATGATCCCCGCTGCGCTCAGCGAGTGTGGGTCGCCGCGCTTGACGGGAATCCACTTCAACTGGCTGCTGCGACTCAGCATCGCGACGCCCCGGTCCATGGTTCCAACCCAGAGCGTGCCGTTGCGACCTTCGCGCAAGGACATCACCGGCACACCCGCGAGAGCGGTCTGCCGGCCGATGACGGCCGCGAGGTCGAGCTTGCGGCCGGTATCCGGGTCGTACTCGACGAGGCCACCTCCCATCGATGCAACCCAGACTCCGCCATCCGGCGCATCGGCGAACGCGGTGACGAACTTGCCGAGCCAATCGGGCTGGCGGGCGCCGAGCTCGGCGCTGCGCGGATCCCAGCGGCTGACACCTCCCGTGGCCGTGCCGATCCACACGAGTCCGGCACTGTCCTGATACAGGGAAAAGACCGACGAGTCCGGCAGGGATTCGGGGTCCTGGCGCACGTGGCGATAGTGGGCGATCGCTCCGCTCGCGCGGTTGAGCAGATCCAGCCCGTCGGTGGTCCCCACCCAGAAGCGCCCTTGGCGGTCCTCGAGCAGCGCCTGAACCTCATCGCTCGCGAGTGAGCCCGGCTGGTGCGGGTCGTGCCGCAGGACCTGGAGCACATTGCCGCTGCGATCCATTCGGTCGAGGCCGGCACCGTAGGTGGCGACCCAGATCGACCCGCTCGAGTCCTCGAGCACGCGCCAGATGTCATTGCCGCTCAAGCTCCGCGGATCACCCTCCACATGGTGGAAATGGCGGAAGGTCGTCTGCCCGGCCTCGAGCTCATCGAGTCCCTGATCGGTGCCCACCCAGAGATTGCCGGCACGGTCGCGGCTCAGCGTAGTCACGTGATTGCTCGCCAGCGAACCGGGTGTTGCCGCCTCGTGCCGCAGGCTCTCGAATCGGCCGGTCCGCGGGTCGAGAACGTCGATACCCGCATCGGACATTCCGATCCAGACCCTGCCCAGCGCGTCGATGGATACGGTGTTGACCTGGTCGCTCGCGAGAGAATTCGGGTCGTTGGGGTCGTGGCGATACACCGTGAAGCGATCGTCGGCGCGGTTCCACCGCGCGAGGCCGCCGTTGATGGCCAGCCACAGATTGTGCTGCGGACCCTCGACGATCTGATTGATGTAGTTGCCCGGCAGCCCGCGATCCGCCTGGCGCAAATACCCGTAACGGACGAGCTCCTGCCCGTCGTAGCGGACGAGGCCGTCTTCGGTGCCGAACCACATGAACCCCTGTGAGTCCTGCAGGACCGCGTGCACGCCACCCTGCGGGAGGCCATCCGCGGTCGTCAGTTGCGTGAGAACGAGCGGGGGTGCATCGGCCGCGGCGGCCACCGAGGCCGCCGCGATCAACAAAAACGCTGTAGCGATGATGCGCCGCTTCGAAGCCCCGGCGCGGGCGATCGTGCTCACGGCATCATGCTTTCCGCTACTGGTTGGGCACCCACGGCACCACCGGCGCCGGCGCCTTCGGAGCCGGAGCCTGCGAGTCGTTCCACCACGGAACCGTGCGCGCCCAGGCGAAATTGCGGGCCCAGGCAAAGTTCCTCGCCCAGGCAAAGTTGTTCGACCAGACGTAGGCCTGGGTCCACGCGAATCCCTGGCTCCAGGGATAGGCCTCGCTCCAGGCGTATCCCTGAGTGCCGGCATACGAGCTCGACCAGCTGAAGCCGTCTCCCGGCTGCGCAGTCCCGGCCTTCGAGGACTGCATGTTCATGATGTAGTAGTTGCCGCTCGCGTCGCGATTGGCGGGACCGCCGAAGTGCTGCGTGCCGGCGAGATCGGCGCCGATATTGAGTCCCCGGTTGGCACAGCCGACCGCGGAGCTGTTGACTGCCGCGACCGCGTTGATGAGGCCGGCGCCCTGCTGGAAGACGCTGTAAGCAAGCGTACCGGAGGAGGTCACGGCCGCCCGCGCCGAGGCCATCAGGCGGCACTTCACATCGTTCGGCCCGAGCGAGGGATCCTCCTGCAGCATCAGCGCAACGACACCCGTGGTCACCGCAGCCGCCTGCGAGGTGCCGGACATGGTGAACATCTGCTCGACGATATCCATCGAGTTGGGATCGATGTTGGCGAGATAGCTGCCGCTCGCCATGGAGGCGACCATGTGGCCGCCGGGAGCGACCACCTCGGGCTTGACGAAGCCCTCGTAGGTCGGTCCCGTGGAGGAGAACGAGGCCAGTCGCCAGTCGTTCGTGCTGTAGGGCTGGTAGTTGTCCGTCAGCGCGCCCGTCGTAATGACGTAAGGCACGTTGCCGGGCACGTCGATCGTCATGGGGCTCGGTCCGTCATTGCCTGCGGCCGCGACCACGACTATGCCCGCCCGCCAGGCGGCCATCACCGCCTGATCGAGCGGGTCGTCCCAGTAGAACGACTGCGGAGTGGCACCGAGCGACAGGTTGAGGATGCGAATGTTGTATTTCTGGCGATTCGCGACGATCCAGTTGATGCCGGCGATGATGTCGGAGTAGCTTCCTGCGCCATCGCCGTCGAGGGCACGCACGATGACGAGGCTCGCCTGCGGCGCGATGCCGAGATACTGTCCGGCGATGTTCTGCGCGCCGCCGGCGGCAATGGAGGTGACATGTGTGCCGTGGCCATAGGGATCGCCGGCTACCGGACCCGAGCCGCCGTTGGTGACATCCCGCGTGGCGAGGATGCGCGAGCCGTAGTTCTGCAGGACGTCCTGCCACAGCCCCGAGTCGAGCACGGCGATGGTGACACCCTTACCGGTGATGCCGGCCTGCTGTAGCGTATCGGCGCCGACCAGCATCGGATAGTTCGTCTGATAGGTCAGAGTGAGGCCGAGCACGCCCTTGCCATCCTGGGTGGACGTGGCGGCACTCAGGGTCGAGACGAGGGGCGCCGTCACCGTGCTGGTAAGCGAGTTGCCGGTGACCGTCGTGACGAGGGGGACGGCGGTACCCGTGACGCTCGATACGAGGGGACTCGTGGCGAGGGTCTGATTGAGGGAGTTCGTCGTGGTGCTCAGAGTCTGGGTGAGACCGCCGAGAAGCGAGCTCGCCGCCACGTGCCTGTCCTCGAAGAGGCGCAGCCCGGAGGTGGCGCGCAGACGCGCGGCCTGCTGCGGATCGAGGCGCGCGGCGACCGCGTGAATGATCGTGAGGTCACTCTGCAGCACGCCATGCACTCGAAGCACGCTGGCGCGGGCGGCCGCCGCAGTGGAGGCCTGCACGATGTAGAGGCTGGTTGCGGCAATGACCGGCGACGCCGCGGAGGCCAGCGCGAGGGCCAGTATCGAAGTCGGAATCAGTCGGGGGATGCGCATTGCAGCAACCTGTGACAGCGTTTTTGTTAGCGCGCATTCTGGGTGAGTGTGACGCGGCTCGCAGTCGAGCCGGGCGCATCGACCCGGGCGGCAACGTGACGCCGGTCACATAATGGCCCCGTCAAATCGGTTGGCTGTTATGTCCAATTCTTCGTCCCGATAGAGATCGCCGCTGCCGTAAGTGCAGCCGAGCTCGATCAGGGCATCCCGTATCTGCGCATCATCGACTCCGGTCGCCAGCGGCACGAGCCCGAGCGCAGCCGCCATTTCGATGCCGGCCCGGCAGACCCTGCGGGCGGTGGGGTCGGTGCGCAGCGCGGCGACCCAGGCGCGGTCGAGCTGCAGACCCCAGATCGGGGCACGGGCCAGAGAGTCGAGCGAGCCCATGCCGCGGGCCACCTCATCGACGACCAGCCGCACACCCAGGCGAGTCAGCGCCTCGGAATGCGCCCGCTCGCGCGTGATGAAGACCTTCTCGGCGATTCTCAGCTCGAGCCGCTTCGCCGGTATGCCGCCCTCGTTGACGAGCAGTGCGACATCGCTCAGGAACTCCTCGTGCAGGACGTGATGGCGCAGCGCGCCGAACGAGATGCAGACGTCCGGCTCGCAGCGGGCGGCAAGCATGGCAAAGTCGCGGCGCAGATGGGCGAGCACGGCGCGGGACAGCGAGGCTGCCAACCCGGTCGCTGCGGCGATGCGTAGAAACTCCGAGGGGCGGATCTCGCCGCGCAGCGGATGCTGCCAGCGCAGATACCCTACCCAGGCAGCGAGGCGCCCGCTCTTGAGGTCGTGGCGGGCGGTATAGCGCAGGCGGATGTCTCCATTCGCGATGGCGTTGCGCAGCTCGCGCGTCAAATCGATGCGCGCAAGCGTGCGCAGCTTGACGGTGTCCGTGAAGAAACGGATGGCTCGGGTGGACCCCGTTCGGCGCGCCTCCATTGCCGCGCCACGCGCCTGCTCGAGGAGGAGCTTGGGTGTGGAGGCGTCCTGCCCGAGAATCGCAACGCCGGCATAGGGAGTCAGGTGGAATTCGGCATCGCCCGCGCGGATCGGCTCGCGCAGACTCGAGCAGACCTCGGCGATGCACGCCTCGATCGGCTCCCGGTCGGCACTCTCGAGGACGATGGCGAGCAGCCCTTCGCTCAGCTGCCCGAGGTACCACTGCGGACTCGAGCCCGCCGCTCCCAGGCCCTGTGGGGGTGGGAGCCTGCGGATCGCGGCGCTCATGACCTGCTCGGACACCTGCGAAGCCAGCACCTGCGCGATATCCGTGACGCCGTCGATGTAGATGACAGCGAGTGCGATGGGCGTCTCGCGCAACGAGGCCCACGACAGCGATTCCTTGAACCGCTGCAGAAAGCCGCGGCGGTCGAGCTGGGGCGCAGGACGCGCGCCCGTGTCCGCGGTGTCATCCACAGCGATGTTGGGGACTGCCCGGATCACACAGACGGCCCGGTCCGGACCCCGGGCAACCGCCTGCGCCGCGAACTCAGTCCTGTCCCGGTAGAAGCGCGCCTCCGCCGTCGTACGCTGGGCGATCGCCTTGCGGGCGAGTTGCTTCAGCAATGCGGCAACGGGAGCAGGCCACGAAGCTTCCAGCGGCTTGCCCACCGGATCGGCCTGTGGCCGCAAAGCGGCCGTATCGCGGCCCCCGCCCTGAGCCAGCACGACACCGTCGCGCCCGATGAGAAGGGCGAGATCGGGCAGCGCCTCGACCAACACTTCGGCGGCGTGCCCGGCATTCGGCCGCGATGGCTCATCGCCGTCAGCCACCGCCGCTCGGGCGCGAAGAGGCGCGTTGTCACGCTTCGCGGAAATGAGATCGCTCCCAGGATTACGCAGGCTCGCCTGAGCCGCCGACCGAGCACCCTCAGGCTCGCGGGAGCGTAGCCGAGGCAGCCGAATTCCTTCCGGGACGCAGCTCCCGGTTACAGCCTGCGCGCAGAGCCAACCCAACCGCCGCCGCCCGCACGCCACTGCGGAATGTGACCTCCGTCACGAGTGCCTCGCACGCGCCGCCCGCCCCGCCGGCCTGTGAATTGCACCGATTCGGCGCGCCCGCCGCTCGCCCGAGCCCGTGGAAGCGTGAAGTCCTTTGGCGCCGGCCATCGAGCGAGCACGTATGGTTACAGTCTCGATGTCCAGGTCCTTCTACAGCCCGGGAAAGCTACGCGACGTGGCGGCAGCCGCCGCGTCGGCGGCATGTTTCGCCCTGGCGCTCTGCTTCGCAGCTCCGTTGGCGGCACGAGCCGACTGCTTCCCCGTCTCGGATCCCGTGTACCGGGCGCTCGATCCCACGGTGAACAAGAACGCCACCGAGACGCTCGCCGCGGTCGCCGCGCGCCTACGCACGCTCGAGAACGCCGGCTCGCCGGCCGACTCGCAGAAGCTCGCGGCGCTCTACGCCGTACAGGCGGATGCCTACTCCACCCTGGAGCTCGATCACGAGGCGCGCGCAACTGCCTTGAAAGGGCTCGCGCTCCTCACCGGGCCGACCGATCCGTTGCGTCTCGAGCTGCTCACGACCGCCGCTCTCAACATCTACACGCAGGACGGCATTCGCGATGCGATCACCGCCCTCGAATCGGCCCGCAGCCAGCAGCCCCAGGACTCCATGTCCAACGTCTGTCTCCAGATCGCTCTCGGCGACCTCGAGCGCCGTGCGGGCGAGAACGCCCTGGCCACGCGGATCCTGACGCAGGCCTACCACGATACCGAGACGCCGGCACGCGCCGAGGCGCACTCCAAGGCAGCCAGTGCGCTCGCCGCCGCGTTGCGTACGGTCGGCGATTACCCGGAGGCGCTCACGCTGCAGCGGCAGAGAATCGCCTGGGACACCGCGCACGGCAATTCCCTCTCCCTCTCGGTGTCGTATTACCTGGAGGGCGCGATACTCGAGGCGATGCGGGAATACCATCCCGCGATCGATACCTTCAGGCAGGCACGCGGTATCAGCCAATCACTCAGCGACACGCAGGGTGTGG
>Ga0134128_10002522_pt1 | contig 22627 bp, 22 predicted proteins | sample KB31754_FD_96462 | JGI IMG/M metagenome (GOLD analysis project Ga0134128, IMG submission 96462) | Terrestrial soil microbial communities with excess Nitrogen fertilizer from Kellogg Biological Station, Michigan, USA - KB3-175-4 | ecosystem: Environmental > Terrestrial > Soil > Unclassified ... | reverse complement strand
TAGATCTTGAGCGGCGTGTTCGTGCCGGTCGAACGCGGCGAGGCCAGGACCGTCGCCGCATCCAGGAAGTCGGGAATCGTCTCGGCCGGCTGCTGTCCGGTGAACACCACCGCCGCTTCCAGGCCGAGCATGCGGACCCTGGCTTTTGCGGCAGCGATCTGTGCGGGTTCTCCGCCGACCATGAGCAGCCGCGCGTCCGGCCGGGCGCGCAGGACGACAGCCATCGCGTCGTAGAGCAGATCGAGGCCCTGGTAGTGCTCGAAGGTGCCGGTGTAGAGCACGACGGGATCCGACGCCGACAAGCCGAACCGCTGCCGAATGGCCGCGCCGTTGCCGCCCGAAGCGGCAGGACCCGCGCCAGGCGCGTTCTCGATCAGGATCGTCGGCACCTCAGTGTCGATCTGGCGGACGGTCGTCTCGAGGGCCGGGCAGATCACGATCACCGCGCGCGAGTGCCGGATCATCAGCCGCTCGAGCCATCCGAGCACGGCCGTGAGCCACGTCCCCTGACCGTAGCCGAAGTTGGCCACCTGCTGCGGCAGGCTCGAGTGCATGTCGTACAGATGCGGCCGGCGCAGCATCCGCGCGAGGACCACACCGATGCCGCCGCCCTCCTCGTGCGAATGGATCGCGTCGTAGCGGCGCGTCAAGGCGAGACGCAGCGCCGTCAAGGCGAGCGCGGCGTCGAGCGGCAGTTTCTTCCACGACGGACCGATGCCGACGCGACGCATGAACGGTGGACGCAGGCACCGCGTGACGCGCAAGCCCGGCAGCGTGACGTCGCGGCCGAAGGGATAGGTCACGAGATCGACGGTGTGGCCGAGGGTCGTGAGCGCGCGAATCCGATGGAATTCCGAAAAGGGAGTGCCGCGGGGCTCGAAGAATGGCTCCGGCGCGATCATCAGGATATGCATGCCGTCGGGGCCCGCCGGGCGGAAAAATCGCGAGCGGTACATGGTACACTACGCCGCCCGCGTCGATGGAGGCCTCGCCAGCCTCGCGCCTGCCTGACGCCCGTTCGATGCTCGAGTCATATGCCCGCTCGACGCTCTCGTTGTCTGAATGACTGACGGCTCACCGCCCGCCGCGCGCCATCGCGGCCGCCAGGCGGCGCTGTGGCTGCTGAAAATCGGCGGGAGCGCCGGGCTGCTCTATCTGCTGCTCAGCCGGATGGATCTCGACCGGCTCTGGACGACGGCCAGACACGCGTCGCTCCTGTGGCTGACCGCCGCGCTCGGCATCTTTCTGATTCAGATTCTCGTCGGGGCGTGGCGGTGGGGCCTGCTCGTGCACGCGCAGGGCATCCGGATGTCCTACGGCGCGCTCGTCAATTCCTATCTCGTCGCGACGTTCTTCAATAACTTCCTGCCGTCCAATGTCGGGGGCGACGTCATCCGCATCCGCGACAGCGCGAAATGCGCGGGCTCGACGACGATCGCCGCGACCGTCGTGCTCTTCGATCGCGGCATCGGCCTGCTCGGCCTTGGCTTCGTCGCGGCCATCGGCGCGACGGTCACGGCATGGATCAGCCCGACGATGGGCCCGGTCGGGCCGGGGGTGCTGTGGGCCGGTCTGGCGGCGGTGACGCTCGTGGCCGGCTGGGCCGTCCTCATGCCGCACGGGGTCAGCCTGATCCTCAGTCCGCTCCGGCGGCTTCATCCCGAGTGGATTGGCGAGCGCCTGACGAAGCTGCAGACGGTGCTCGAGCGCTTTCGCGAGACGCCGCTGGCGCTCGGCGGCGGCTTCGTCGGCTCGCTCTGCGTCCAGGGGCTGCTCGTGCTCTTCTACGCCGCGATTGCCCGCGGACTGCACATGACGGTCCCGATTCACCACCTGGCGATCGTCGTGCCGGTGTCGTTCGTCGTGTTGATGCTGCCGATCTCGGTCAACGGGCTGGGCCTGCGCGAGGCGTTCTTCGCGCTCTATCTCTCGAAGCTCGGCCAGCCGCTCGAGGCCGCCGTGGCCCTGTCGTTCATGAGCTACGTGCTCATCGCGATCTTCTCGACGACCGGCGCGGCGGCCTACCTCACGCGTAGGGCGTAGCCAGGCGACGAACCCGCAGCCCCTGATTCGGAGAGCCGCGCGACCACTGAGCCGCTTTCGTGCGCCATTGCGCCATGTTGATCTAGAGCCGGCGGACCGAACGGCCCCGGCCAGGAGGAGAGACATGAACTGGCGCATTTGGATTCTTGCTGTGGCCCTTGCTTCGGCCCCGACAATCGCGGCCATGTCGTCCGCTGGCGCGCCTCACACTGGCACTGTCGAATCTGTGATGGCGGTCGGGAAGGAAGCGAGCGTTGCGGCTCAGGACCGGGCCTCAATGTCGCGTGCGATCGCTGCGTTCACGAACCGGCTGGCGACTGACAGAACGTTCGCAACACAGATGCTGTCGGCGATTCAAAAGCAGGACACCACGGGCATGGCGACCCTCATGAGACAGGCCGGTCTGCCGGGCCGAATCGAGGTCGGGCGAATTGATCCCGGATTTCACTTCGAGATCAACGTGACCACATCGAGCAGCTTCTACCATCTGTGCTTCTCCGACGAGCATAGCTGCGAGGGGCACAATATCGTGCTTGGATGAGGCTTGCGCTTGACCGACGACCGCGGCCCTCGGGACCGAGAGCGCTATCTGCCCGGGGGAATAACCTCGACGTGGTAGTCGACGAACACACCTAGGAACCGCGTGTCGGGCTGGCGACCAGGCGGCGCCGGCTCGACGTTCGCGGGCACGAAGCCGTTGGTCGTGGAGATTCGAAGGACTTCGGCGTATCGGCCTGCGTACCACACGCCTGGCGACGGGGTGAAGACCATTGTCGTCCTCGCGCCCGGATCCAAATGAGCCTTCTTCGTTTCGCCGAGCAGCGACACGGTGACGTCATTAGCGACGTACTTGCCGGTGATGTCCAGCGTGAGCTTGGCGAGCGGTGTCTCGGTCTTGAAGATGATGTCCGCCGTGGCATCACCTGCAATCCATTGGGCGTGCGGCCGATGCTCCGCATCCCCTCCTTCCATCGGGAACGCATTGGCGTCGACGTAGTAGACGAAGACAACAGGATCATCCGACACCTGAATGCGCCAGCGCTCGGCCCCAGTCAAAGCGAGCGGCAAGTCATTGAGGAGCGTCAGCTCGACCGGCAGGAACGTGAACGGCTTCCGCTCGACCGTGCGCCACGGATGGATCGTGGACTCCAGGGGCGCCGACGTCATCGGTCCCGTGAACACAAGTCCGACAGCCGCGGCCACCAGGCCCCAGGCGCCGCTCGCGCCCTGCGGCAGTAGAAACAGCAGCAACGGGTAGGTGCTCAGGATGTACCGATTGCCCGGCGCGCCTCCGCCGCCGTTCCATGTGTAAGGCGCGATCACCAGCCAAACCACCACGCTCGCGACGACGCACAGGCACGTGCCGGCCTGCCACGCCGTTGCGCGTTGGACTCTTGCCAGCCAGATCAGCCCGATCAGCAATCCCGGAAAGAAGAACGGCAGGAGACCGGCGTCGCGCCCCGCGACGAAGTACCAGAGGTTCCGCGGCAGGAGCCGGAAGATGACGTCACCCGTTGTCGTGTCCTGGTTGCCCGTGTCGGTGGTGTTCTTGACGGCGCCCGAGGTATCGAACTGCGTACCGTTCGCGTCGAATGGGTAGGCGTCGTAGATTTCTTTGCGACCGTCCGCCGCGATCGAACCCTGGTAATTGCCTTCGCCCGTAATCGCCAGATTGGCGGCGAAGAGCCCCCCGCTCACGAACGCCGCCACGACCGTCATCCGGATCGCCTGCCGCCACTGCTTCGCCAGCAGGGCGACCAGGACAGGCGGTCCGATCATCAGCACATGGTTGGGCTTCGAATAAATGGCGACGCCGATGAGCACCGACGCCGCGACGTCGGTCCATGGCCCGCGCCAGCCTGCCCAGGCCGTGGTCGGCGCGACGCGTTTGTACAACCACAGAAAGTACGCGACGAAGATCAACCCGACGTTGAAGAGCTCCGGCATCAACCAGACTGTGTAGACCGGCAATACCGACGCGCCGACGAATGCGATGCCGATCATGACGCCCGCGACGCTGCCGGTCTGCGCTTGGGCAAACCGAACGGCACACGCGGTGCAGATCCCGATCAGCGCGAGGTTGAGAATCAGCATTCCGCCGACCCCGCCGATCGCGACAAACGGTGCGGCGACCAGCGGATAGATGAATGGCTTGCCGTACGCGAGATGCTCAGTCGTCGGCACGGGCGTGGCGAGATGCACGTACGGAAACGGCCCACCGATCGTCGGCCAGCCGGACTCTTCGCGCTTCAGGAAGATCCCCTCAGGGCCACGCGGGTAGATCGCCAGGAACCGATCCAGATCCGCCTTCTCGAACGACAGGTTGCCGTCGTGCGCGAGGCTGAGCGCCATCGAGACGTATGTCGCCTCGTCGCTCTTGATGTCGCCGGTCGTGGTCAGCGGATTGATCCATCGCGCCGCGACGGTAGCGACGATCACGACGGCGATCGCGAAAAGCACGACTGGCTGCCCGCGCCGTCGGGCGGGCGATGCGCTCGTCGATGGAATGGGCACGTGAGGAGATCCCGCGGAGTCGCGAGGTCGGGCGGATTATAGCGCGTCTGCGGCCTCTTTTCGGATGGTATGCTGGCCGGCGACCGATGCGGCACGCGGCCACGGGAGCGCCCTTCGACGAGCGTGGCGGACGACTTCGCGGCGCCATCGATCTCGCCGCCGGCCGGTATCCGGGCTTTTTGTTCGGCCTCCCGCCCGGTCGCCTCCTCCCGGTCTTTCATTTCCACGAGACCACCGTCGATGCGTTCGAGCCGGTCTGCCGGTATCTCGTCGAGAACGGCTACCGCACCGTCGTGTCGGACGACGCCGCGCGGTTCGTCCGCGAGGGCAAGTCGCCCGGCGACCGCTCCGTGATGCTCGCGTTCGACGACGCGTGGTCCAGTCTATGGCTCGTCGTCGGACCGCTCCTGCGGAGGTACGACCTCCGCGCCGTGGCGTACGTCATCCCCGCGCGCACGGTCGACGCCGACGCGGTGAGACCCACGATCGACGACGGCCCGACCGACGCCGAACGCGCCGATCGGTCGAGCCAGCCCTTCTGCACGTGGCCGGAGCTGCGCGCCCTCGCGTTGTCCGGCCGCGTGGACGTGCAATCCCACACGTGGTCGCATTCGATGATCTTCACGGGCGAGAAGGTCGTCGGCGCGGTCGGACCCGACTTCGCGCGGGAGCCGCGCCTCAACCGGCCGCGCATCGACAGCGGCGGCCCGATCGAATTCCTGGAGCCCGACCGAATCGGCTATCCCCTCTTTGCGCGGCGCTCGCGGATGTCCGATGGACGCCGTTTCTTCCCGGATGCGGAAGCGTGCGCGCGGGCGGAGGCGTTCGCCACCCAGGCGAAGGGCGCGGGCGGCGCCGTCGTGCGCGTCGAGGGCACGTGGGAGAGCGATGACGATCGCGCCGCGGAGACCGAGCGTGAGCTGGATCGAGCACGCGAAGAGATCGCCGTCCGCGTGGGGATGCCGGTGCGCCACGTCTGCCTTCCCTGGGGTGTGAGCGGCCAGCGGACGCGCGCGGCGCTCGAGCGCCTCGGGTTCGTCTCGGCGTTCGCGAACCGCTGGGCCGGCCGCTTCGCCGTCGGCGCCGGAGACGACCCGTACTATCTCAAGCGGCTGAACGGACGCCTGATCTTCGGGCTGCCGGGCCGCGGTCGAAAGACCTTCGCGTTCCTCGGATGATCGGCGTTCAGGGCGTGCCCCCGTTTCCGGACGACGTCGAAGTCGGTGTCGTGTCGCACAACGGCCGCGAGACGCTGCCGCAGCTGCTGGAATGTCTCGCGGCTGCCGGAGCGCCGCGCGATCGGATCTTCGTCTACGACGTCGGCAGCGACGACGGGAGCGTGGCGTGGCTCGCGGAGGCGTGGCCCGGCGTCACCGTGCGCTCGATCAAGGACAACGTCGGTCCCGATCCCGGCCGGAACTGGGCCCTCCGCGCGGCGGTCCGGCCGCATCTCCTGCTGCTCGATGCCGACGCCTTCCTCGCGCCGGACGCGCCGGCCCGACTCCGCGAGGCGCTCGATCCGGCCGCGCGCGTGGGCACCGTCACGCCCGTCGTCGTCCACGCGCACGATCGCTCGACGCTGCAATACGCCGGCGGCGGGCTCCACTACATCTGCGAGGCGATCAACCCGTGGCTCGATCGTCCCCTCGTGGAGCGCGGGAAGGAGCGATGGGACATCGGCGCCGCGCCGGCCGTCGCCCTGCTCATCGACGTGAAGGTCGCCGAGGCGATCGGCATGTGGGACGACCGCTACTTCATCGGCAAGGAAGACGGCGATTTTTGCCATCGGCTCCGGATGGCCGGCTACCGGCTCGTCGAAGAGCCGCGAGCGCTCGTCGCGCACCGCAGCAAGCCGCGAACGGCGTGGCTGTTCCATCATCAGATCCGCAATCGCTGGCACTTCCTGCTCAAGAACTACGAAGTGCGCACGCTCGTCGTGATCGCGCCGGTGCTCGCGCTCCACGAAGTGCTCCAGTTCGGCATGTTGACGGCGAAGGGCCACTTCGCCCCGTGGTGGACGGCGGTGAAAGGCCTCTGGTCGTGGCGGGGCACGCTGCGGTCCGAGCGGCGAGCGTTTCAGACGATGCGGACGGTGCGCGATCGGGAACTGCTGCTCTGCGCGCCGCTCGTCGTCCGCGCCGATCTCGTTGGCGGATCGGCGGGCCGGCTGGCCAAGCGTGCGTATGATGTGTGGCTGCGCCTGTACTGGTCGGTGGCGCGACACCTCCTGTCATGACTGCCCGCGCGCGCGTCGCGATCGTCACCACGTATTACCGCCCCGTCCTGGGCGGCGCCGAATCGGCCGCCGAACGGCTTGCGTCGTTCCTGCATCGACGCGGCCACGCCGTGACCGTCCTCACGAAGCTCACCGACGCCGGTCACCCGGCGCGCGAGGTCATCGACGACGTTCCCGTCGAGCGCTTGCCGCCCGTCGGGCCGCGGACCGCGTCCGGGAAGTGGCGGTTCGCGCCGACCGTGTTCAAAGCGCTTCGCGCGCGACGCCGCGACTTCGACATCGTCTGTTGCGTCGACTATCGAGGCATCGGCCTCGCCGCGATTGCCGCCCGCGCGACGACGGGCACGCCCGTCATCTGCTATGCGCAGACGGAAGGGATCCTGTCCGGCTCCTTCGCTCGCCGCATAGCGGCGGTGCTGTACCGCCGGACGAACGCCCTCGCCTGCATCTCGCGCGCGATCGAGCGCGAGGGACTGGCCGCGGGACTGTCGCGAGACCACGTGTTCTATGTGCCGAACCCCGTGGACACGACGCGCTTCTCGCCGGCGTCCGCGGAGGAGCGCCGGCGGCTGCGCGCCTCGCTCGGCGTGGGCGAATCGGACGTCGTCGCGGTTTTCGTCGGCCGTCTGAGCCGCGAAAAGGGCCCGGTCGAACTCGCCACGGCCTGGGCGACCATCGAGCCCAAGGCCACGGTCGTCTTCATCGGGCCGCCGATGACCGGGCATGACTGGGACGTGAGCGGCAACGTCGCTCGCATCGCGCGCGAGAGCCGGATTACGCCGTCGTTCAAGCTCGTCGGCGGGCTGCCGCCGGCTGACGTCGCCTCCTGGCTCCGAGCGTCCGATTTCGCCGTACAGCCGTCCCATTTCGAGGCGATGGGCCTCGCGGCGGCGGAGGAACTCGCCGCCGGACTGCCGGTCATCGCGAGCGACACCGGCGGCTATCGAGATTTCATCGTGCCGAATGAGAACGGCCTGCTCGTGCCGCCGAAGGACATCCGCGCCCTCGGCGAGGCGATCAACCGGTTGGTCGGCGACGCGGCGCTTCGCGCGCGCATGGCCGTCCACGCGCGCGCCTCGGCGCTCGCGTTCGAAGAATCGAAAGTCATGGGCGACTTTTCGGCGATCGTGGACCGCCTGACGGCATGACGAGCTCCGCCACCGGCGTTCAGCCGAAGAACCTTGTCTTTGCCACGCTGTCGGCCGGGAGCGCGGTGTTTCTTCTCGGCGTCATCATCCTCGTCGAGCGGACGCTCGGCAACGATGTCTTCGGCGCGTTCCAGTGGGCGCTGAGCCTCGCCACGATCGGCGAGGCGCTGATGGATTTCGGCATCCATCAGGTGACGATCCGGTCGATCGCGCGCGATCGGGACAGCGCGCGCCGGATCTTTCAGAACAGCCTCGCGCTGAAAGTCTTGCCGGGCGGGTTGATGTTCGTCGTGCTGGGGATTGTGGCGTTCGCCTGCTGGTCCGAGCGCGACTTGCGGATCGCGTGCCTGCTCATGCTGGTCGGCGCGGGCCTGCGCTCGTACCTTATGACCATTCGCGGCGTGCTCCTGGGCCTCGAGCGGTTCTCGGACGAAAGTCTCGTCGTCATCGGCGACCGCGTCGTCACGCTGGCGGCGGTCGCTGCCGCGCTGTGGATGGGCGCCAACCTCGTCGGCGTCTGCGCGGCGTTCGTCGTGGCGCGGATGATGAGCGTCGCGGGCGGCTTTGTCCTGGCGCACCGGCAGGTCGGCCCTCCGAAGCCGGCGTTCGAGCGCGACATCTGGCGCGACCTCCAGATCAACGCGCTGCCCTTCGGCGCGTTCGTGGTGGTCCTGAACGTCTACAACTACGTCGACACGCTGTTTCTGGGCGCGATGCGCGGCGTCGCCGAGACGGGCCTGTATGGCGAGGCCTACCGGCTCTACGAAGGTTTCACGTACGCGCCGGCGATTCTGGCGTCGGTCCTGATTCCGCGCCTGTCGCATCTCTGGGCCGTGGACCGCGTGGCGCACGCCCGGCTGGTGCGCCGAAGCCTCGCGGGAACGGCGCTGCTGGCGCTCATTCTTGGCGGCGCGGTGTGGCTGCTGGCGCCGATGCTCCTGACGCTCGCGTTCAGCCCCGACGCGGTCGCCGCGGTGTCCGCCCTTCGCATCCTGGCGGCCGGACTCGTCTTCATCTTCACGATCTGGATCCTGCACGCCGCGGCGATTTCGGTGTTCGGGCAGCAGTTGATGCTGCGCACCACCATCATCGGCGTCATCGCCAATACCGGGATGAACCTCTGGTGGATTCCGCGCTACGGCCGCGACGGCGCCGCGTGGGCCACGGTCGGCGGCGAGGCGCTCACGCTCGTCCTCCTGGCCGTCGGCTTGCGGCACGTCTGGACGAAAAACGCCGGCCGGGGCGTGGCCTCGGCCGGCGTGTGAACTCTCCCGACGGGTGTTCGAGGTCCGTTACTTCCTGATACGGATCCCGGCGAGCCCGGTGCGCGCGAAGGTGAACGACCCGCCGCCCGATCCCGGCATCTGCACCAGGACGACGTTCGAGCGCTCGCGAAGCGGCGAGCTGATCGCGGTCGTCTGGTTGCGGCAATCCCCTTCGCAGACGAAGAAGCCGATCGTCTCACCGACGGCGGGCTGGTGGCCCGTCATCGGCGCCCAGCGGATCGGATCGTAGAACCAGTTCTGCGCGTACTGGTCGGGCGGTCCGCCGTTCTTGTCGAGCCCGTTCCAGAACTGGATGACCGCCGAGCAGTACCACTGGCCGCTGAGGTTGAGGCACATGCCGAGCGTGTACTCCAGCGATCCGCCATCACCGAACGGCACGTCCGGCCAGCGGCCGGCGCCGTCGCGCTTGCTGAACTGCACGTTGACGCCGTCTGGCGCCAGCGTAAGGCTCGTGATCGTCGTCGTAATCGGCCAGTTCTGCAGGCCCACCGGCGAGTTGAGCACTATCGCGTTCGTGAGCGTGTCGTTCTGGTTCGGAATCGGCGTGCCCGGCCCCGGATTGGGCGCCGGACCCGATCCCGAGGCCGGCGTCGTGAACGAGACGATGTTCGAGAACAGGCTTGTGTGCGACGGGTCGGCGGCACGCGCGCGCCAGTAGTACGTCGCGCCGCCCGTGAGGCTCGCCGTCACGACATAACTCGTCTGCGAGGCCGCTTCCGGCACCTGGCCGGTTGCGACGATGTTGGTCATGTTCGGGTCGGCCGCGAGTTGGAAAATATACGAGAGCGCACCCACGGGGCCGGAATGCCCCGAGTCAGCGACGGTCAGGGTGGGCTTGTTGGTCGTGGTCGTCGATCCGTCCGCCGGGCTCGCCGGCGAAGGCGCCTGGATCACGACCGGCGTGAACACGCTGAACGCCGCGGTCGCAAAGGCCCCGGTGTTGGCGCCGTCCTGCGCGTGCGCCCGCCAGTAATAGGTGTGCTCCGGCGGCAGGTTCTGCGGCAGCCGGAAGGACGTCTGACCGCTCGGCCCGGGCTGGACGCCGGTTTGCGAGAACACCGTGCCTGTGAACGAGGGGTCGGCGGCGATGTCGAAGACGTAGCTCAGCGGCCGGACGCCGTTCGTCGTCGCGTTCTGAATCGTCAACGTGATGGGCTGCTGGTCGACGGCGATCTGGGTGCCGTTGGCCGGCGACATCGTCACGGGCGGCGTGATGGTCACGCCGGCGATGGGCCCTGCAATCGCGGGGCTGAGCGGGTTGGAACTCTTGATTTGTTCGCAGGCCGCGAGCGCGAGAATCGCGGTCCCGGCTGCCAAGAGGCGCGAGCGCCTGTGCATACAACGACCCCCAGGGGGCTCAACACCCCCACTGGGTATCGACTCGGCCTGGTGCGAAGATTAGGGCCGAATAGCGCAACGCCGGACGGCCCTGGGGACCGTCCGGCGTCACGGGAAAGCCCGGCTCGCGGCTACCGGTGGATGCGTTTCACAGCCTGCACGCCGCCCGTCTGGAGGATGTAGTCGCTCAGCCAGGGCGTGAAGGCCACGTTCGAACGCTCGAGGGGCGTGGTGTCCTGTCCGTCGCGCTGGTTGCCCTGCGCGACGAAGATGCCCACCGTCTCCCCCGGCTGCGGCTGGTAGCCCAGGATCGGCGCCCAGCGCGCGTCATAGAACCAGTTCGCGCCGACGTCCTCCGGGGGCGTCGAGGCGTCGAGTTCCCTGCCGAACCAGAACTGGACGACGGCCGAGCAGAACCAATGGCCCGCGCCGCCCGGGTTCACGCACATGCCGAGCGTGTACTGGAGCGACCCACCGTTGCCGAACGGAAAGTCGGGCCATCGGTCAGGACTGGTGCGCTTGTCGAAATCCACTTCGAACGAGATCGGCGTGAAGATGATGCTCGTGATGTTGGTGGTGACCGGCCAGCTGCCGAGATTGGCCGGGCTGTCGAGGATGGTCGCCTGCGTCATGTCGAACGGCACGATCCGGAACGACGCGACCGAAGAGAACGGCGACGAGATGTGATTCGTCAGGTCCGACGCCTGCACACGCCAGAAATAGTTGCCCGCCCCGAGGTCGGACGACGGCGTGAACGAGGTCTGATTGGGCTGCTGCTGAATGACGCCCTGCGCGACGATCGTGCCGGCCGCGAACGACGAGGCGTTCGCCACCTGGAACGTGTAAAAGAGCGTGTCGGCGGGCCCGTTGGCGACGGCGTTGCTGGCCGTGAAGTTGGGCCGCGTGCCGACCGCGCTCGATCCGTCGGACGGCGCGAAGATGCCGGGCGCCTGAATCGTGATCTGCGGCCGGATGAAGAACGTCTGGGTCGACGAGAAGGCGCCGGCGGCCGAGTTCACCACCGCCCGCGAGTGCCAGAAGTACGTCGCGTTGCCGTTCAGCGTGCCGATCGTGACCGAGGTCGCGCCCGACGGGTCCTCGGGGATGCCGTCCTTCGTGTAAACCATGTTGTTGAAGCCCGAGTCGCTCGCGATTTCGACCGAGTAGGTCGTCGGCGCCGAGCCGGTCTTGGGGGCGTTCGAGATCTTCAGCGAGATCGGCTGGTCGCTGAAGTTGAAGACGGCGTTGTTCGACGGCGTCTGGGCCGACGGGGCGACGAAGCTGACCGACGGCGCGGATGGGCTGGGGGACGAGCACGCGACGGCGACGAGGCCGATCGCGGCGGCGAGTGTCAGGCGGATGCGAGTCATGGCAGCACGTCTCATGCGATCGAACTAGTCCTTCTTCCGGGCGTACCCGGATCTATCGACTGCTGCGTGCCGGCCTGTAGCTCGCGCGGCAGCAGAATCAGCCCCTGACGACTTTGTGATGACACGGCTACATTACGCAGAAGGGGGGACCTTCCGCTTACATAAATCGCCGCGCCTTACCCTACCGTGGATTGCGCCCAGCCCCGACGAGCGCGGCTCATTTTACCCTAGAAGCGCCGGTCGATACCCACGATCACGCGAATTAAATTGGTCCGCTGGGAGACGGTGTTGATGCTGAGGATCCGCACGCTGCCATCGACGTTCCAGCGGGGACCGAGCGGCACGAGGACGCCGACCCCGCCGCCGATGGCCAGGGGCCGGTACTTGCCGCTGATGTCGCTGCCGAGCGTCACCCCGAAGTTGCCAATGGAGCCCGTAATATCCGCCCCGTTCTGCACGAACTTTGGCTTGAGGTCCACCGCGGCGCCGCCCACGCTGAGCAGCCCATAGGGCCGATACCGGCTCGTGGATTCGAGGACCCAGCGGGCGCCGAAGGCGAAATAGCTGCTGGGCACCGAGACCGTCGAACTCACCGGGCTGCCGAGGCTGGCCGAAAGAAAGGCCCCGATCGTGCCGGCGCGGTCGATCTCGCGCCGGGTCGCCAGATTCCCTGCGTACCCGCCCTCGACGAGGACGTCGAGGTTCTTCCAGAGCCGCATGCCCGCCTCGACGCTGCCCGTACCGCTGGCGCTGTCAACGAGGCTCGCGCCGGCCGCACCGCCCACGTACCAATGGTGCACGATGGGCGCCGAGTTCGGGGTCGTTCCCGTCCCGCTCTGCCCCGCCGCCGGGGTCTGGGCCGAGGCCGAAGGGGCGGCGAGCACGCAGATCAGTCCAAATACGCACAAAACACGTCGCGTCATCTACGACTCCATTGCAGGGCGCGGCCACATGGTAGCAGCAATCATTCCGATGATTGGTCCGTTTCCAGGACGTCTCGAATCACATATATCGGCTTGCCCTGCGACTCGTGGTAGGTCCGTGCCTGAAGTTCGGCCAGCAGGCCGATCGTGATGAGCTGCAGACCGGTGAACGCCAGGAGCACGCCGAAGATCACCGTCGCCGTGCGTTCGGTAAGCGACGCATACCCCAGCAAGCGACTGATCCCGAGGTAACCGAGGAGCGCCGCGCCCGCGCCGCCCATTGCGATGCCCCACAGGCCGAACACCTGCAGCGGCCGCGTCGAGTAGCTCACCAGGAACTTCACGGTGAGCAGATCGAGCACCACCCGGATCGTCCGCGAGATCCCGTATTTCGACCGGCCGTGCACGCGCGCCCGATGGTTGACGGGCTGTTCGGCGATCCGCACGCCCATTTCGCTCGCGAGCGCGGGCAGGAACCGATGCATCTCGCCGTAAAGCCGCAGCGGCTTGATGACCTCCGCGCGGAAGACCTTCAACGAGCAGCCGTAGTCGTGGAGCCGGACTCCCGTGGCCCAGGAGATGAGCTTGTTCGCGATCGTCGACGGCAGGCGGCGATTGAGAAACGGATCCTTCCGCGCCTTCCGCCAGCCGCACACGATGTCGTAGCCCTCGTCGATCCGGGCCGCCATGGCCGGCAGGTCGCGCGGGTCGTTCTGCAAATCCCCGTCGGAGGTCGCGATGAGCCGCCCGCGTGCCGCCGCGAAGCCCGCGGCGAACGCCGCCGTCTGGCCGAAATTGCGTCGCAGTTGGATCACCCGGATCCGGGCGTCCGACGCCTGCTGTTTCCGCAGCCGTTCGAACGTGTCGTCGCTGCTGCCGTCATCGACAATCACGAGCTCGAAGGGCCGGCCCCAGGCGGCGAGGGTGGTGACGAACTCGCGGCACATGGGGTCGACGTTCTCCGCCTCGTTGTAGACGGGGATGACGACGGAGAGGTCTGGGGTCACGGGGGACGTGCGGGCCATTCTACGATGCCCGTCGGCGGCGCCACACGATGACCGCCAAAGCGACGATGGCCACGATGCCGGCAAACCACAGCGAGGCGGCGGCCATGTTCTTCTCGACGAACGCGATGGCCGCTCCCCCGTACCAGTACGCCAGCCACGCCTCGGCGCCGTACCGGAAGCCGCGACCGGTGAGGATTGCAACGACGAACAGGCCCGGCGAGACATCGGCCACGCCGGCAAAGAGGACAAACGGCTTGAACGGCATGGGCGGCGGAAGAATCGACGGCACGACGACCGTGAGCAGACCGTACTTGCGGAACGTCTCCATGCCCCGCTCGATGTGACCTTCGTGGAGGTGCTTCCGCAGAAAGGCATGGCCGCCCTGGCGCGCGAGGCCATAGAGCACGTAGCAGCCCGCGAGCGACCCGAGCGTCGGCATCGCGGCGTAGTACGGCCAGCGATCCGGATGCTGGATGACCAGCCACATCATCGACGCGTCGACGACTTCCGGCAGGGGCAGAATCGACGAATCGAGGACGGCCATGATCAGGAGGCCTGGGCCGCCAAGCGAACTCAGGGTCGCGGCGAACGCCTTGAGATGGGCGAGGAATCGGCTCATCTAATCATTAGAATGAACGCTCGGTCACGCGCGAGATGCCCCCCGTCAACGCCGACAGCGACGCGATTATAGCCGTGCGAGCACGCCGCGCCGGGGCCGTCGCGCGGATCGTGCTCGCGGGAAGCGTCGTTGCCGGCGCCGCCGCGGCCGTCTTCTACGCGCGTGAGGGCTTGACGCTCTCGCACTACGACGCGCGCGCGCATCTGACCGTCGCCCGGCGTGTGTTCGACAGCCTCACGCCGGGCTGGCGGCAGCTCGGCGGCGTCTGGCTGCCGCTGCCGCATCTCATCGATCTACCGCTCGTCTGGCCGGACTGGGGCTATCGGACGGGCTTCCCCGCCGTGGCCGCGTCGATCCTCGCACTCGCGGCCGGCCTCTCGGCGCTGGCCGCGTGGCTCGTCCGCGAAACCGGATCGACCGCGGCCGCGCTCGTGGCGCCCGCGCTGATCCTCGGCAACCCCAACGTGCTTTATCTGCAGAGCACGCCGATGACCGAGCCGCTGCTGCTCGGCCTGTCGTGCGTCGCCCTGGCGGCCGTCGATCGCTGGATCCGCGACCCGCAATCGGCGCGGGCGGCCTGGGCCAGCCCCGCGCTTGCGGCGCTGGTGCTCGTCCGCTACGAAGGCTGGCTCGTCGGCGGCGCTCTCGGTGCGGTGGCAGTGCTGGCGCGATGGCGAGGCGGTGTGCGGCCGCTGGCGCAGCTCGCGGCGTGGCCGGCCGTGGCCATCGCAGCGTTCTTCGCGCTGAGTTGGGCGAGCACCGGACAGCTGCTCGTCACGTCGGGGTTCTACGTTGCCGACAATCCGGCTCGTCACGACCTGGCCGCTTCCCTCTCCGACGTCCTTCGCGTCACGAGCGACATGACCGGACCGGTCGTCCTCGCCCTGGCGATTGCCGGCATTGGCGTCGCGATCTGGCGCGGGCGCGCGTCGTGGACGTCGGTCCTTCCCGCCTGCCTGCTCGCGGCCGGCCTGCTGCCGCTCAGCGCGTTTGACGCCGGCCACCCGTTGCGCGTGCGTTACATGGTGCCGATCGCAGCGGCGTGCGGCGCGCTCGCGGCGCTGACGATCGGCGCGCTGCCCGCGCGAGGACGCGTCCGGAGCCTCGCGGCGGCCGCCGCGGTCGCCGCGACGTTCTTCTTGCGTCCGCCGCTCGATCCGACGGCGCCCATGGTCATCGAAGCGCAGCGCGAGGTGCCGCTGCAGCGCGACCGGCAGCCGGTGACCGCGTATCTGGCGAGCCACTATGACCACGCGCCGATCCTGGCGAGCATGGACGCGGTCGGGCATTACATGCAGGAGTTGTCGGCGATCGGCCTGCCCCTTCGCTCGTTCGTCCACGAAGGGAACGGCGACCTCTGGCTCGACGCGCTCGCCTCGCCACGCCGCCACGTCGGTTGGATTCTGATCGAGTCGCGCAACGACAACCGCGACGCGATCGCGTCGCGGTTGTCGGAGCATCCGAATCTGCTGGAAGGATTTGTTCAGGTCGCGTCGGCCGGCGACGTGACGCTGTATCGCAGGCGGGATGGAGGCTAGGGGCGAGGGGCTGGAGGCGAGGGGCGAGGGGCTGGAGGCGAGGGGCTCGAGGCCCGGGCCGAAGGGCTAGAGCCTCCAGCCCCTAGCCCCCAGCCTCCCCTAATACCTCACCTGAAACGCGACGCTCACGGTCGCGCCGTTGAGGTCGATCTTGTTGCTCAGGAAATCGGTCGGGTTGAGATTGCCCGTCGCCCACTGATAGCGAATCTCCGCCATCAACGCGAAGACGTCGCCGTTCATTGGCGCGCGGACGCCGCCGAGCAGCAGCCCCGCCGGCGCCACGCCCGATCCGACGAATGCCGCCTGAAAGATGTTCTGGCTGTCGTCGACGAACTGTCCGAACTCGCTGTAGCGCCAGACGACGGCGGCAATCCCCGCCCCGACGTACGGCTGGACGTGCCCGGGCTTGCCGATCGGCATGAAGCGCACGACGGCGCTGATGGGAATCGTCCGGAGGCGCAGGTCCTGGCCAATGTCGGCGCCGTTCGTGTTCTGGAGCGCCGCATAGATGCTCGGCGTCGTCCTCTTGTAGAAGCCGACGCCCGCGCCGAACTCGAGGTGCTTGCCGACGTCGACGTTCCACTCACCGAAGATCGTGCCGCCGTTGAAGTGGGAGAGGTCGAAGAGCAGCGCCTGCGACGAGGGCGCGCTCAGGTCCGTCACGAGCACGTCGTTCGGCGGCCGCCCGTCGAAACCCTGCGGCAGGAAGCCGCCAACCCCAATCTGAAATCCCTGGACCACCTGCGCCGACGCCGGCGCGGCCTTGAGGACGAGGAGCACCGCGGCCAGCCCTGCGGCCGTGCGCGCGAAGTTCCGAAGCATGTTGCCTCCTGACGAGCCGGATCTGTCCGGCATGGAGTGACTCGCAGCAGAATCTGTGCCAATGACGCTCAGGGCCAAGGCGCACGGCGGCCGCCCGGCCGTCCAGGAGCTGTCCCCTGGCGTGGCCATGAACGGCCGAGGACGGGTCGTGTCAGGCCGGGATCCCGGGGTCGGTCACCACCGCGCGCACGAGGTCATGAACCGGACCGTTCGACGCGAGGATTTCGCCCTTGAAGAGATCCACGGCGCCATTCTGGTAGTCCGTCACTCGCCCGCCGGCTTCGGCCACGATGAGCGCGCCGGCCGCGATGTCCCAGGCGTGGAGATGCTCCTCCCAGAACGCGTCGAATCGTCCGGCGGCGACGTACGAGAGATCCAGCGCCGCCGACCCGAGCCGCCGCACGCCTCGCGTCCGCTCGAGCAAGGCGCCGAAGACGCGCACCTGCCGCGCGCGATGCGCGGGACTGTAGGGAAACCCCGTCACGAGCAGCGCGTCGATGAGGGAGGCCGTCGGCGTGACATGGATGGGGAGGCCGTTGAGCCGCGCGCCGCCGCCCCGCTCCGCCGTGAAGAGCTCCTCGCCGATCGGGTCGTAGACGACGCCGATCTCGACCGCGCCGTCAATCTCGAGCGCGATGGAGATGCAGAACAACGCGACGCCGTGCGCGAAGTTCGTCGTGCCGTCGATCGGATCGACGATCCAGCGATAGCCGCTCGACGAGAGCGCCTGTCCCGACTCCTCGCCGAGCACGACGTGCGACGGAAATCTCGCCTCGATGCGGGCGCGAAAATCCCGCTCGACCGCGACGTCGGCGGCCGTCACGAGATCGATCGGGCCCTTCTTGTCGATGGCGAGGGGTTGTCGAAAGAACGACCGCTGGATGCGGCCGGCGGCGAGCGCAGCCTCGATGGCCGTCGCCGTGAACAGCGGGTCGAGAGCCAATCAGGCCAGCTTCTTGCTCATCTTGACGGACATCCCGCCTTCAGGCCGCCGCTCGATCGCGACGTCGTCCATGAAGCTGCGCATGAAGAAGATGCCCCGGCCGCTCGACTTGAGCACGTTCTCCGGGTCGAGCGGATTCGCGATCGCCTCGGGATCGAAGCCCCGGCCCTCGTCGAGCACTCGGACGACGAAGTGATCGGGCGTCGCGCGGGGGGTCAGCGTGAACTCGACGGTCACGTGCTTGGCGTGATCTTCCCGGTTGCCGTGTTTGATGGCGTTGATGACCGACTCCCGCACGGCCACGCTCACCCAATGGGTGGAATCTTCGTCAAGGCCCGCGACGGCCGACATGCGGTCACTGAGGACCTGAACGATGTCGAGAAGGTCGAACGAGCTGGGGATTTCGAGCCGGATCAGGTGTCCGTCCAGGGCACTCACCGCGGAGTAAGTAACATATAAGCCCATCGTGACTCAACAGCGCCTCGAGATCCGCCCCGCCCGACGACTCTCCGGGGCAGTACGCGTACCCGGCGACAAGTCTATTTCGCATCGGTACGCGATGCTCGGGGCCCTGGCCTCCGGAATGACCGAAATCACCCATCTGGCCCCCGGCGCCGATGTCGCTTCGACGCTTTCCTGCATGGCCGCCCTGGGCGCCCAGGTCGAGCGCATCGGCGAGGGCGCCGTTCGCGTCCGAGGCGTCGGACAGAGCGGCTTTCGCGCGCCCTCCGCGGCCCTCGACGCCGGCAACTCGGGCACCACGATGCGGCTGCTGACGGGGCTTCTGTCGGGTTTCCCGCTCCGGGCGACGCTCGAGGGCGACGAGTCGCTCAGCCGCCGGCCGATGCGCCGCGTCATCGAGCCCCTGGCCGCCATGGGGGCGGCGATCACCTCTGAAGGCGGCAAGCCGCCGCTGCACCTGACCGGCGGTTCGCTCCACGCCATCCGGTGGACGTCGCCGGTCGCGAGCGCGCAGGTCAAGAGCGCCATTCTGCTCGCGGGGCTGAATGCCGCGGGCACCACGACGGTCGTCGAGCCGCTGGCGACGAGGGACCACACCGAGCGGGCGTTCCCCGCCTTCGGCCTGCGATGCCACGTCGAGGGCCTCTCCGTGTCGGTCGACGGCGGCCAGCACGCGACCGCTCCAGCGACCCGGCTCACCGTGCCCGGCGACCCGTCGTCGGCCGCCGTGTGGGCCGCGGCGGCGGCCGCGATACCGGGGTCGTCGGTGGTGCTCGAAGGCGTCGGCCTCAATCCGCATCGCCTCGGGTTCCTGGGCGCGCTCGAGCGGATGGGCGCGGTGATCGAGCGGACCGACGACGGTCAGATGACGGGCGAGCCGATCGGCCGGCTGCGCGTGGCCCACGGACGCCACGCGGCGACGTCGATCGGCCCTGCGGAAGTGCCGAGCCTCATCGACGAGCTGCCGGTGCTGGCGGCGCGGGCGGCGCTCGGCGGACAGCTGGAGGTGACCGGCGCCAGCGAGCTCCGCGTCAAGGAAAGCGACCGCATCACGGCGCTCGTCACCGGCTTCCGCGCCCTCGGAGTGGACGCGCGCGAACTCCCGGATGGCTTCGTCATCGACGGGTCGCGGCGGCCGACGGGCGGCACGGCCGACGCGGCCCACGACCATCGCCTGGTGATGGCCTTTGCGCTCGTCGCGCTCGGGTCCAGCGGGCCGTCGACCATCACCGACGCCGGCGTCGTGGCGGTGTCCTATCCGGATTTCGAGCACGACCTGGCGGCGCTCGTCGCATGACCACTGACAAGATCTACCTGGTCGGGTTCATGGCGTGCGGCAAGAGTACGGTCGCTCGCGCGCTCGCCGAGCGTCTGCACTGGCGGGCGGAAGACATCGACGACCTGATCGAGGCCCGTGAGCGCCGGCCGATCGCCGATATCTTCGCGAAGCAAGGTGAGCCATACTTCCGTGCCGTCGAACGCGAGATGCTGACACTCGTGCTCCCCCTTCGTCACGCCGTGGTGGCCACCGGCGGCGGGACGTTCGCCGACGATGAAAATCGCGCGGTCATCGCGCGGGACGGCGTCGCGGTCTGGCTGGACATGCCCTTGCCCGAGCTCATCGGACGCATTCCCGTCGACGGGCGGCGCCCCCTCGCCGCCGATCTTTCGCAACTCGAGCGGCTGTACCTGACGCGCGTCGAGAGTTATCGGCTCGCGGCCGTGCACGTCGCCGCCGCGCGGCTCTCGGTCAGCGACGTCGTCGATCGCATTCTCGACGCCCTCGACCGCGCGCCCTCGTTCGTCGTCCGCCCCTCGACCGAATCGCGATAGCCCCCGCATGCGCTACCTCGTCATCAGCGACATGCACGCCAACCTGCACGCCCTCGAAGCCGTGCTGGCCGACGCTGCCGGCATCGGGTATGACGCCGTGCTCGTGCTGGGCGATCTCGTCGGTTATGGCGGCGACCCGACGGCGGTCGTCGAACGGACGCTCGCCCTGAATCCCGTCGCGATCGTCCGCGGCAACCACGACAAGGTGGCGGCCGGCCTCGAGCCGGCGGCGCTCTTCAACGACGTCGCGCGGCGCGCGATCGAATGGACCGCGCAGACGCTCCCGCCATCGATGATCCGCGCGCTCGTCGCGCTGCCGCAGGGCCCGATCGTCGTGACCTCGGCGCTCGAGATCTGCCACGGCGCGCCGTTCGACGAGGATTTCTACGTCTTCGATACGGACGACGCGCGCCGGGCGATGGAGGTTTCGACCTCGCCCATCTGCCTCTACGGGCACACCCACGTGCCGGCGCTCTTCGCGACGATCGAACATCCCCTCCCGCCGCGGCCGGACCTGCTCGTGGACGAGTTCCAGCTGCCGTCCGACGCGCGGGTGCTGCTGAACGTGGGATCGGTCGGCCAGCCGCGCGACGGCGACCCCCGCGCCGCCTACGGACTGCTCGACGTCGAGCGGATGGTCATTCGAATGCGCCGCGTGCCGTACGACATCGCCGGCGCCCAGGCGAGGATTCTCGCCGCGAAACTGCCGCCGATCCTGGCGGGCCGGCTGGAACGGGGGCAGTAGTTCCGTACGACGGGTGCGACAGGTGCGACGGGTACGACAGTGATGAGGAGCCAGCTGGCGCTGGCCAACTTCCTATGTTTTTTCGCGGGCGGCCCGCGCTTCGCGGCGCCTCAGTTCGGCGGCGTACGCGTCGCGCGCCGAGCGCGAACCCAGCACGTAGCCGATGTAGATCCCGATGAGCAGAACGGCCGGAATGAAGATGAAGTGCGAGGCGGGCATGGCTCAGCGCGCCTGGGCGCCTCGCGCGGCGATCTTTGCCTGCAGATCCGCCAGCTCGCGCTCGATGCGGCCGGCGCGACGCCAGACGATGAAGACGTAGGCCGCGACCGCGACCCAGGCGAACGCGTATGCCGCCATGACCAGCGTGCCGCCGGGAACGGTTTCCTGCGGCGCCTGGCTCATCGGTACGAACCCGTCGGTGCCCTGGAACGCCAAGAGCGGCGAGGCGCCGCCGGCGGCGGCGAACAGCGCGGCGACCCAGATGCGCAGGCCTTGCTTCACGTCAGTCCTCCAGCGCGAGAAATGCGGCCTCGAGGGCCGTCTGGTCCTTTTCCACCCGCACGCGCGTCATCAGCAGTCCGACGTAGAGCGCGACGAACGCCGCCACGCAGTACCACAGCGGCCGCGCCATCGACGCCGGCAGTGACGGGATCACGTTCGTCGTCGGATGCATCGTCCGCCAGAGATTCACGGAGTAGTAGACGAACGGCGACACTGCCATCCCGAACAACCCGACCGCGGCCGCCAGGACCTCGGCGCCCGGGCCTCCGAAACGGCGCAGCAGCAGGTACGAGACGAAGATCATCCACATGACGAGGGTCATGACCAGGCGCGCTTCCCACACCCACCAGACGCCCCACGCCTTGCGCGCCCACAGCGGGCCGGTGACGAGAACGATGAGCCCGTAGACGACCACGAGCTCGGCCGCGGCGAGCGCGACGCGGTCGGCGCCCTGGCGGCGCGTCGCGAGGAACACCAGGCTGGCGACGCCGCAGACGATGCTCGACGTGAGCGTCAACATCGCGGCCGGAACGTGGAAGTAGAAGATCTTCGAGACGATGCCCATCGTCGCCTCGACCGGGGCGTCGGCGACGACGAACGGCGCGCCGGCGAGCAGGACCAGACCGAGCGCGATGAAGGCCGGCGCGACGCGATCGGGGGCCGAGGAAGAGGAAGAGACGGACGGCACGGGTATCACTCGCTCATGACGGCGCCGAAGGTCCACAGCGCCAAGGTGACGAATACCGCGTCAAAGAATACCAGCATCGAGAGCCACATCCTCGCCAGGGCCAGGTTCGGCTCCAGGGCAAAGATCGCCGCCGTCCCCCGCACCCCGGCGATGACGACGGGCACGGCAATCGGGTACAGGAGCACCGGCAGCAGCACGTCGCGCGAATGCGCGCGCACCAGCATCGCGGCAAACAGCGTCCCGACGGCGGCGAAGCCGACCGTGCCGGTCGCGATCAGAGCAATGACCAGCCAGGGCGCGCGCTCGATCGGGGCGTGGAACAGCAGCACGACCAGCGGCACGATGATCACTTCGACACAGGACATCAGCGACACCAGGGCCAGCAGCTTGCCGAGATAGATCGCGCCGCGCTCGACCGGGGCGAGCAGGAGCGCCCGCAGCGTCTCGGCCTCGCGCTCGCGCTCGAACGCCCGGCCGAGCGCCAGCGTGCCGGAGAACGCGAGCGCGACCCAGAGGATGCCGGCGGCGACGTCCGAGACGTCGCCGCCGGTCTCCCCTTCGCGCACGAACCCGAACGAGAAGATCAGGATCGCCGCGAGCGCGAAGAACAC